>ERZ773022.320-NODE-320-length-41016-cov-8.689265_pt1 | contig 41016 bp, 39 predicted proteins | sample MGYA00580839_ERZ773022 | MGnify/ENA primary metagenome ERZ773022 (study PRJEB29015, sample SAMEA2738020) | human oral metagenome | biome: human oral; feature: human-associated habitat; material: dental | place: China | collected 2044 ... | reverse complement strand
AGAACTCTGGAATTACGACCGAATGGGTCGATAATGCGGTTAAACCGGGCGATGACTTCTTCCGCCACGTGAACGGCCGCTGGCTCGATACCTATGAAATTCCCGCCGACCGTTCCAAAGACGGCGGGCTGTACACTCTGCGCGATGATGCCGAAAAGCATGTGCGTGAGATCGTTGAGCGTATCGCCAAGGAACAACCTGAATCCCGCATCGGCGCGCTCTACAACTCTTTTATGGATACCGAAAAGATTGAGTCCGACGGGTTGGAACCGCTTATGCGCGAGGTTGCCCCGATTCTCAACGCCGCCACGAGCGAGCAGCTCGCCGTCACTCTAGCGCTCCTCTCACGGGCTGGGCTGGCGCAGCTTCTCGGGTGGTACACCAGCATCGACCAGAAAGACCCCGAACATTACGTCTTTTACCTCACCCAGGCCGGGTTGGGCCTGCCCGACGAGGCTTACTATCGCGAAGAGAAGTACGAACAGGTATGCGCCGCGTATATCGAGCATATTGCCACCATGTTCGAGCTGACCGGTCTTACCGAGAGCTTCACCCTAACCCCTATGGAGGCGGCACAGCTTATTTTCTCGCACGAGACCGAGATCGCCGCACATCATTGGGATGTCGTGAAAAACCGTGATGCAGAGGCGAAATATAACCCCGTCAAAGCCACCGAACTTGACGAGAAGTTCCCCGGTTTCCCGCTCCAGCAGTGGCTTCTTGCGCTGGGGGCAGACCCCAAAGAGCTGGGCACGGTCATTGTTTCTCAGCCTTCTTTCCTGGAGGGCGTGGCGAACATGTGGCAGTCCACCCCGCTGATGACCTGGAAACTCTGGGCCCTGTGGTGCGCTATTCGTTCCCGCGCACCCTACCTGCCGGATGCGTTCGTGCAGGAAAACTTCAATTTCTACGGTCGCACCCTCTCGGGCACCGAAGAGCTACGCGAACGCTGGAAACGCGGCGTTGCGGCTGTGGAGAACGCGCTCGATCAGGAGCTCGGCAAGGAATACGTGGCGGTGCATTTCCCGCCGGAACACAAGGAGAAAATGCTCAAGCTGGTCAATAACCTGCTGGAAGCATACCGCCGCTCCATCACAAACCTGGATTGGATGACCGAAGCCACCCGCGAAAAGGCGCTGGAAAAGCTCTCGAAGTTTGTCACGAAAATCGGCTACCCGGATGAGTGGCGCGACTACTCGAAACTGACCCTGGTGCCCGGTGACCTGTTCGAGAACCTGCGCCGCACCGCCGCCTTTAACAGCGATTTCATGATCGATCGCGCTGGCGACCCGGTTGATAAGAACGAATGGCTGATGTCTCCGCAAACTGTGAACGCCTACTATATGCCGCCCGCTAACGAGATTGTGTTCCCCGCGGCTATTCTGCGCCCGCCCTTCTTCGACCCTGAGGCCGACGACGCAGCAAACTACGGCGGCATCGGCATGGTAATCGGTCACGAGATCGGCCACGGATTTGACGATAAAGGTGCGCTTTATGACGGCGACGGCGCGCTGAATAACTGGTGGACCGAGGAGGATTTCGCCGAGTTCACCAAACGCACGAGCGCGCTGGTGCAGCAGTATAACGCCTACACCCCGGCGAACCTTGACCCGCAGAAGTTCCAGGTGAACGGCGAACTGACTCTGGGCGAGAATATCGGCGACCTTTCGGGTCTGTCGATTGCGTTGAGGGCCTATGAGATTGCGCTTGCTGAGCAGGGCATCACTTCGCTGGCGGATGCGCCGGTTATTGATGGCATGACGGCCGCGCAGCGCCTGTTCTGGTCCACCGCACAGGGATGGCGCACTAAGTCACGCCCGCAGCATGCGGAGATGATGATTTCGGTAGATCCGCACTCCCCCGACGAGTTCCGGGTGAACGGCGTGGTGCGCAATATCGACGAGTTTTATGATGCGTTCGATGTTCCCGAGGACAGCAAACTGTACCTGGCGCCTGAGGATCGCGTGCGTATCTGGTAACCGCCTGCCAGCTCCCAATAGCGCGAGCAGATAATATTTCGGCGAGCAGATAACGGATTGCTATCTGCTCGCCGAAATATTATCTGCTCGCGCGGGTTAAAAGATGCCGTATTGCCCAAAGCACCGCCGCTGTGAGGGCTAAGGATGCGGCACATACGAACGCATATGTTCCGGTATCTACCCGCGCACTTAGATGTGAGAAGAGTAAATTTCCCAGCGATGTAAAAAGCGCTGCCGCTAAACTAAAGACAGACATTACTTTTCCAATATGCCCAGCGTCGCTCTTCTTCTGCAAATCCGAGAAAAGACCAATAGTGTAGATAACAATAATTCCACTCACTATACTTTGTGCAGTAATAACGCTGATAATTCCGGGTATAAGTGCCAATACATACGCGCCACTGATAACCAGCAGTAATATTTGTGGATGCGCCCACCGCCTCAACGCAGGCATGCGGTTGAGAATAAAAGATGCAGCCACGGCGCCCATAGTTCCCATAAACATACCAAGACCGTAAACCTCTTGCCCTAACCCCAAGTAAGCAATTCGCCCTAGAAGCAGGAAAAGGGTTGAGGCACCCCACATATTGAGGAGAGCGGCGAAGACAAGTTCGCGTCTAAAATATGCGCTAGAGGCTATATATACTAGTCCAATCCTTAAATCGTGAAGTATATGCGTTTTTTGGAATACTTCGGAGCCCTCCGAGCGTCGGGTAGCGACAGACCCAGCGGGCACCATAAAAGTGAGCACCAAAGACAGAATAAATGACACCAGATTGACAATGATTGAAAGCTCTAGGGCATTCGCAAAATTCTGCATGAGAATCATGGTTCCCACGAGGGGGCTCACAGCACGGGATAGTTCTCCCACCATCGAATAGGTGCTATTGTATTTTTCAAATTCTCGATTTCCAAGAATCTCAGGAATGATAGCGCGGCTTGTGGGACTGTACGCAGTCGCGGCTAAAGACATGAGAGCCGAAAGAATAATCAGTATATAAACGATAAATTCTCCGCGTGCTGACGATAAAAGAATAAGAGCGCACAGGCAGCAGAGGCTATTAAAAATATCGTAGAAAATCAGCAGGGATTTTTTCTTAAACCTGTCAATGACAACAAATCCAAGAATGCTGGCGAGGAATATGCCCGCACCGCTACACGCACTCATCACCCCAACCATCTGCTGACCGGCGTGCTGGCTGATATACCAGGTCACCACAATGGTGTAGGCGACGGTGCCTATGCGTGAAAGCGCTGTCGCCGGGATGAGATAGTACGCTTTACTGCACCTCGCCACGTTCCGCAAAACCTCAGAGCAGAAGGCTAGATGCTCGATCCACTACTGCTGCTAGAGCCTGAACCTACCTGGCTGCGGAAGGCTGCGGCGAACCCGCCAATAACCCAGTGCCCGTTTTCATACTTTCCTGTTATATCGACGTCGAGCGTGGTGCTGCGGGAGCTTGAGGGAACATCAGCATCCCTTCCTGAGGTGGCGATAAAGCTGCCCAACCCTATGGTGAATCGGGAAGGCCAAGTGTATTCTCCGCCGGATTCCTTGGGCTTCGGCGTGGTGAGGTTGGCCGTCACCTTAGGTTCTTCAAACCAGATCGTTGAAAACTGGTACGAGGACGACTTAACGGAGCTTTTATCTGTATCATTCAACGCGGTCTGCTCGATCAGGCTGTCGTCACCGCTCTCCATCATGTACTGGGTCGCCGCAGTATAGAACGCGATGCTGGAATACAGCCCTGCCACCGAGTTTTCGTCGGCGTTCTTAGGTTTGATGGGTTTGGGCACGTTCTTCGCGCGTTCGGTGCGGGTCGCCTTACGGTACTCCCCCGCCGAGGTATCGTATTCGTCGATCTTCGCTTCGCCGCTGAAATCGCTGCGATAGCTTGCCGTAGCATCCGTCGGGAGCGGTTTCACGCTGCCAACGTTGGATGCGCATCCAACAAAAGCGAGCGCGGAACCTGCGCCCAGCACGCCTAGGGCAGTTCTGCGGGATACAAACGACTGTGTCATGAGAAAGACCTTTCATCGATGGCGACTATTGTTCTAACACTATTATCCCGGATACTCCCGGCCAGTACTATCCTCTGGAATTAGGCACTCAGATTGCCCGCTGAGCCAAAGCTAGAAGACAAATCGGTATTGGTGGGAATATCGATCAGCAACCAGCGTCCGTTGTTATATCGCGCCTTAAACTCTCCGTCGTGAACGTCTTTCTTTGCCTCGCTGGGAATGTCTACCGCAGTGCCCTCATACACTACAAAATTACCTGTTGAGAATGTGGTCGTTGCCGCCCATGTGTAGACGTCACCGTTCTGGGTGGGAGTCGGATCTTTGAGCGCAAACGTCATTTTAGGGTCTTCAAACCACATATTTTCAAGCTCTTTCACGCTGCTTTCCTCAAAGGCTTCGGCTCCGTTTATTCCTCCCACAAAAGTAATTTCTTTGAAGGGAGAGAAATCGTTGGTCATAATTCCGTAGGTGAAGGCTGCCCCAAGAAATCCAAATAGCGAGTAGAGCCCGGCGGAACTTTTCTCGGTCATCATGGTGGTTTTCACCGGTTTGGGCACGTTCTTCGCGCGTTGGGTACGGGTTGCGCGCACGTATTCTCCTGCGGAGGTGTCGTAGCTGTTGAACGTGATCTCACCCGAATAGTCGGCACGGTAGCTCGTGGAGGCGTCCGCCGAGAGCGGCTGCACGCGGGAGGCGCATCCGGCGAAGGCGAGCGCGGAACCGGCACCTAGCACGCCGAGGGCGGCTCTGCGGGATATGGACGAGGAAGTCATAGGCGGGTACCTTTCTCATGGAAGCGGAAAATACGGCGTCGTTACCGGTATTTTCGTTCGGGGAGTGATGTTACCGTGACGGGCGCATCCTCTATTATCCCGGAGTAGAGCCGCAGTACAGGTAATTATGACATTCCTGCCACAGCAACAAGCCCCGCAGACATAGATTAAGCCCACAGAAACGCACGTGTTTCTGCGGGCTTAACCCATATTTACGTCCGATGCGGTTCAGCCTGAAAGAGATGCTAGAAGCCGATCCCTCCGCCGCTGCCGGAACCGGTGGATGCAACTTACCCGCCGCTATCGGCGTAGGCGCCCGAATCCTCCGCCGCTGCCGGAACCGGTGGATGCACCACCGCTGGCGCTAGGGGATGCTGAGTTATCTTCCTTAGTTTCAATCTCCCATTTACCATCTTTATAGGTGCCTTTAAAGGTTTGCAACCATTCCTGATGCCGCGATTTCTCGGGGATATCCGTCACCTGACCATCTTGAACCGCAAAGCTGCCCCGATCCGTCGATAGCTTTCCTTCCCAGGTATAAGTGTCACCTTCAATCTTGGGCTGCGGAGTATCAAGAGAAGCTTTGACGGTGTAGTCCTCAGACCAAAGCTTATCTGGTACCCCAGAAGACTTTACCTGTTCTTCAAGCTTTGGGAGTTGTTCTTTGCCTTTAAGGTTGCTTTCCTTAAGAGCACTGCCGTCTGCCGTCATAGAAAGATACTGCAGACCAGCGATAATAAAGGCGATATTCTGATAGAAGCCCTCCACCGATTTATCATTCAGGTTATCCGGCTTAATCGGTTTCGGAACGTTTTTTGCGGGATGCTCACGGGTTGCGGGCTCATAGTTCCCGGCGGAAGTATCAAACTTCTCGAACTTGACCTCGCCGCTGTAGTCGTCACGCTTCGACGAATCAGAACCGCCGCCGCCATTAGAATTACTGGTTGAGCACGCGGCAAGAACAGCCGCCGCGGAACCGGCGCCAATCACCCCAAGAGCGGAACGGCGAGAAATAACGTACTGATCAGACATAATATTTCCTTTCTGCTCAGACCTTCTGATTTATGATGTTAGAGTCCGAATCCGCCCAGACCGGAACCAGTGGACGACCCGCTGCCAGCGCCAGGGGACGCGGATTTACTTGTCTCAATGCTGATTTTCCACTTACCATCCTGATAGGTACCAATAAATATCGCCGCCTCTTCACTGATACGCTGATCTTGGGGAACATCATGCGCCTGGCGACTATATACATAAAAATTTCCGCGGTCTACAATTATTTTGCCATTCCAGTTGTATTTATCGCCCTCGATCGTCGGTTGAGGGGTATCCAAAGAGATTTTGAACTTGACATCGGTCCAGTTTTTCTCAGTGTAATCCTCTTTTATATATGTTTTTATAGTCTGCGCGAGAGAGTCCTTATAATCGAAGTTGGTTTCTAATAACGGATCGACGTTCCATGTTCCCCCCAAGTACTGGATTGCAGCCATAATGAACCCAATGTTGGCGTAGAAGCCCTCCACCGATTTATCATTCAGGTTATCCGGCTTAATCGGTTTCGGAACGTTTTTTGCGGGATGCTCACGGGTTGCGGGCTCATAGTTCCCGGCGGAAGTATCAAACTTCTCGAACTTGACCTCGCCGCTGTAGTCGTCACGCTTCGACGAATCAGAACCGCCGCCGCCATTAGAATTACTGGTTGAGCATGCGGCAAGGGCAGCCGCCGCGGAACCGGCGCCGATCACCCCAAGAGCGGAACGGCGGGTCAGATAATGTGCTGGGATATTCATAGTATTCCTTTTGGCGCCTTGCTTATGCCCGGATAACAATAAGGTATCCTATCCGTGTTTAGGGCAGAGAGCATGAACGCTCCTTGTGGTTGGGTTACCTCTAACTATCCTGCCATGCGCCATGATTTATGCTTGGGATTGCCGCAGGTATTTCTGCATATTCCCAGGTTTGACCGCCCAGCTGATTATTTGCTGGTGGTACGCACATTCGTAATCGTGAAACCCCTTAGCGCCTTTATTTCTTTGCCTCCGGTGTAGGTACAGGCGTGGGGGTTAGGTCTTCTACACGCATCCTAAAATGTGAGAAAAGATCAGTTCTTTCGGGTGCTCCCACAATCTTTTCGGGAACGCTCACCTTACACCACCAGCGGCCGTCACGATGCACTGCGGTGAAGGTGGTCTGGGCAACTTCGTACCGTTTCGCGAGAGAAAGGTTCACGGTCTCTTTCTCGCCCACCTGAAAGGTTCCGTAATCGAGGGTAGTCTTTCCTTCCCAGGTGTAGGTATCGCCCTTAATAGTCGGTTCGGAGGTTTTGAGGGTTACTGTGGCCGCGGGGTTATCGAACCAGACGCGCCCTTCACGCATTAAAGAGAACGCTTTTTCGTCTTTTTCGCCACGCATGACACTATGTCCCGGCTCTGCGGCGGCGCTCTCATCATAAAGTCGGGTATTGCCGGTAGCGTTCATATATTGGAGGGCGGCGGAAATATAGGCGATCGTATTGTAAAGCCCCTGCACAGATTTATCGTTCATATGCTCGGGTCTGATGGGCACAGGCACGTTCTGAGCCGGGTGATCACGAGTTGCGGGTTTAAAGGCTCCCGCAGATTCATCATATGTATCGAATTTGACCTCACCCGCAAAGTCGGTGCGGGTTTCGTCAGAGTTTGTGGCAGATCCTTGGTTTCTTGATAAGCAGGAGGCAATAAATCCCGCTGAGCCTATGCCCAACAGCGCGAGTGCGGAACGGCGGGGAAAACGACGGGAGGTGTGGGAGGGCATCGAAATGGTGTCCTTTCAGCGCCTTTTACCCGTGCATCAAGGCGCAAACTGTGGTTGGGTATATTCCCATTGTGTACATGATGTAGAAATTCATGCGAGGTTTAAGCGTTCCCTGAGCAAAGATTCAGCTAAGAGCGCGGAAAACCCGCAAGAACACCGTGTTTCCTGCGGGTTTTCTTTAAGTAGGAACCTACACTCGGTTCTCCTAGACGATTGCGCGGTATTGCTACTGTGCCCCGCCGTTGCCGGATGCGCCTTCCCCGGCTCCTTCCTGCGGAGCCTGCTGCTGCGGGGTTTGCTGCTGGTCCTGGGCACCTCCACCTCCAGATTGCCCTGCAGCAGCACTCGGATCCTGCAGCAGCCAGGTGCCGCCTTTATAGGTTCCCTTAAAGATGGCAGGTGATTCTTCCTCTTGTTTGTCTTCGGGAATATCTGTCACTTGTCCGTTAATCACGAAGAAAGAACCATTGCTAGCTTTGATCTTTCCGTTCCATGTGTAGGTATCGCCATCAATCTTAGGCTGTGGAGAATCCAAGATTGCCACCAGCATAAGATCTTCAGCCCAGGTTTTTTGAGATTTCCTCTGCTCAACCACTTGCCGAAAATTATCAGGAGATATCTTATTCCCTTGGTTATCTGCCGCAACCTGCAACAAAGGTTCCGGGTCATTGGCGCCTGTGAAATATTCCAGCGAAGCTATCATGTACCCGATAGCCGCATAGAAACCAGCGACGGATTTCTCCCCCATCTGCTCTGGTTTGAGGGGCTTAGGGAAGTTCTTCGGGGGCTGTTCCTTGGTGCCGGGCTCGTACTTACCTGCAGAGGTGTCGTAGTTGTCGAATTTCACCTCACCGCTGTAGTCCTTTTGGTCTTGGTCACCGGATGCGGAGGAGCCTGACCCGCTGGCATTATTTGCCCCGGAACAGGCAGCAAGAGCCACCGCCGCAGAACCGGCGCCAAGGAACCCAAGCGCGGAACGGCGAGAGATATTCAATGAAGACATGCTAGTCCTTTCGGAACCCAAGCCCTGACACTCGGGTGGTATCGATCATCGGAGGTACAGCATATGCATATACCCGCTATCCATCACGATAACGAGAAATGAATACTCTCGCCGTAAAATTTCGCTAGATGCCAAACAGCGAACCGGAGCTGCTGGAGCTTGACGGGCTAGCGCTACTAGACGAGGCTGAATCCTGATTTGGGTTCGTAATCATCCATTTGCCGTCCTTATAAATTCCCTTGAACGTAGCGTCTTGGCTCTGTTCCTGGTTCAGTTCCCGGCCCATTCCCCCGCGGCCGCCCATACCGCCGATTTTTATGGTAGCGCTTCCATCCCAGGTGTAGGTGTCGCCGTCCATCTTCGGCTGCGGGGTCTTGAGGCTACCGGTAATTTTTGTGTCATAAAGCCACATGACTCCCCCGGCACCCATCTGCTTGAACTGCTCAAATTGCGACGCAGGCACCTTCTGCCCGGTGTTGTCTGCAATAACCTCCATCATGGGTTCGGGGTCAAAAGACTCGAAGAAGTACTGCATGGATGCAAAAAGGTAGCCGATAGACGAGTAAAAACCTGCCGCTGACTTTTCGTTAGCGTTATCCGGCTTCTTCGGCTTCGGCACATTTTCGGCGGGGTGATCCTTGGTTGCGGGCTTGTATTCTCCCGCAGAAGTGTCAAAGTTATCGAACTTGATCTCGCCGCTAAAGTCGGTGCGCTCGCTTTGGGAACTGACACCGTTGACGCCTCCAGAGCACGCAGCAAGCGCCACGGTCGCAGAGGCAGCACCCGCCAAACCAAACGCGGTGCGACGTGAGACATGTAGAACGGACATTCTTTTTCCTTTCATGGTGCGGACTTCTTAGCCCGAATATCTGTGTGGTGTTTCTAGAGTGAAAATTCTTGAGACGATCCAGATCCTGACGAACCCGAGGAGCTGCCGTAGATAGCCCACCAGCGCCCTTCCGTATAGGTTCCGCGGTAGAGGGTATCTGATGTCTCTGTCTCAGACTCTCGGCTTACTCCACTCGGCCCGTAAAAGGTACCCAGCGAAAACGATATTGTTCCCTCCCAGGTGGCACTCGTACCGTTCATCGTCGGTTCCGGGCTCTTGAGAATCGCCTTAAATTTGGGGCCGCCAAACCATGATTTACTGCTCGTGGTTTGTTGTTTCAGCTGGTTAAATTTAGATTCCAGGACATCTTTGTATTCTGGTGGAAACGCATCCGCTACAAGGCTAAAGTCCAGTGTTTCCATGGCGTACTGCATGGCTGCCGTCGTATAGCCAATCGCCGCATAGAACCCTGCCGCCGACTTGTCGTTTATATCTGAGGGTTTCGTCGGTTTAGGCACGTTCTTTGACGGATGCTCCTTCGTGGCAGGCTCATAGGCGCCCGCAGAGGTATCGAAACTCGTGAAGCGAACCTCGCCTGCATAATTGCTGGAACTAGATGAAGAACTTGAACTGGAACTAGATGGAGAGCTGGAACTAGAGCTGGATGCGGTTACCCCCGCACTCTGCTGCTCGGATGCGATTCCTCTCACTTTCGGGGCGCAGGCGCTCAGCACCATCGCCGAGCCCACCGCACCGGCTGCCGCAAGAGCGGTTCGGCGCGAAAAATCATAGGATCTTTCTGACATATTTCATTCCTTTCGGCGTCTTAATCGTCAACGATTAAAACCCCTGTGATGTGGCTGGGTACCTTACTATTGTGCCGTTAACCCGTGCGAACATGCGTTATATGACGTCATCATAAGCTGTTATATTTTTCTCATCGTCCCTGCACACACCCAAGAGCCAGCGCCGAGCGCATCCCTTCCAAGCACGGTACAACGCTATGGTGTAGCTGTAGAGCTCTGTGAGGCTACGGTCTTTGACCGAGTTTCAACGCTCCAGCGCCCGTTGGTATACGTTCCTTTGAAAACCATATCTTCGGTATTGCTTTTTTGCCGTTCCGTTAGGTCGTTTACCTGCCCACGATCGACGCGGTAGTTCCCGAACTCCATAGAAAACTTCCCTTCCCACGTATATGTATCACCTTCCATCGCGGGCTGCGCGGTATTCAGGGAGATAGTGACGCGCGGGTTCTCATACCAGTTTTGCCCCTCCCTCATGCGTGCCAGTATTTGCTCATTTGAGGAATTATGAACATAGTGTTTCTCGTCCTCGGTGAGCGCACTGTCATCGTAAGGACCGGTGTCACCGGTGGCGAACATATACTGCATAGCGGCGGCGATATAGGCTAGGCTCGCGTAAAATCCGGCAACGGACTTTTCATCTGCATTCTCAGGTTTGATAGGTTTGGGGACGTTCTTGGGAGGGGTGTCTCGTGTGGCGGCTTCAAAACTACCGGCAGAATTATCATATTTTTCGAGCTTGACCTCTCCGGCATAGTCACTGCGTTCATTCGAGCATGAAGCAACCGTAAAAAGCACCGCACCAGCACCCGCAGCACCCAGCGCGGAACGACGTGTTAGCGCATATTCCACCGTGATTCCCCTTTCGCGCGGCATCAAAATGCGGGAAGTCCCTTCATTATCCACCTTAAGTAGAGGTTTATAGCAGATTTCAGCGGTATGCGCTCTGTGAGATTTCGCTCGATTCTGCCAGAGGATAAAGCGGGAGCGGTGCTTCGCAGACCGATCTTGACCTCCACGTATTTTTATAGATAACCCATAAAACAACGAGGTTTTTACGTTCCGCAACGAAGAAACTGGAGAAGTTATCCACAGGCATACCGGTACTTTTTTATGCAACTTTTATTGCTTTCTAACGAAAGGACGTTCTTCTGCACACTGCGCTGAGTACCATAGAAGAGTATGTTCCGACATGACGAGAGGATATCTCATGGCTGAAATCCCTACTTCCGAACCCCAAGTTGGTGCCCCGCCGGTCGTAACTCAAGCACCGCCTAAACTTAACCAAGCGGGAGCTATCGACCTTGTAAAACGGGAAACGCGTGCCCCTGAGGTTGCAACTATCAGTCATGAAGCAGACGAACTGGCTATCACTCTCAACAACACCGATCTGAAGTCGCCTTCACTTCTCGATACCCTCGAAAATACGATTTCAAGCTACGGTTCCGATACCTTCAACGGCATCGACATGGTTACCCAGCGCCTGCTCAATATGCAGGAGCTTGAGCTTGCGCCGGACTCCCCACAAACCAAAGCATCTCAAAACCTGGCGGAACTGCGTGCACAAATCAACTCGCTGGATTACAGCGCGATTGACGGTACCCCCGGTAAACGCGGCATCGCAAAACGCCTGATAGGGCGCGGCAAAAGCAAAATCGAGAAATTCTTCTACCAGTACGCCAGCGTCAACAGAAATATTGAAGGCATCAGCAAAAAACTGAAAAAATCCACCGATGCACTCGTCATGCAGCAGGCGGAACTCGTGAAACTGCGCGAGAAACTTCAGGAAGGCATGACGGATTTGAACGAGAAGATCGCAGTTCTTCAACAGTTCTCCGATATGGTGCGTGCCGCCGCCGAAGAAACTCGTCTTGAAGGAGATGAAGAAACCGCGCGCATCTACACCGAGAAGGTTCTGTATGTGACCGAACAGCGCATCAGCGATCTGCTCACTAAACTTGAAATTGCCGGGCAGGCGTACCTGACAAGCGATGTTGTCTCCAGCAACGGCAAAGAGCTCATTCGCGGTATCCGTCGTGCCGAAGACACCACCTTATGGGCATACAAAATGACCGCCTATATCGCCCGTTCCTTAGGCATGCAGGAAGCGGTTCTGCAGCAGCTTGGCGCCCTGAAGCAAACCACCGAGAACGCTATTATGCGCAATGCCGATATGTTGTCTTCGCAGGCTACGCGCATCCAGCAGATGGCGTCCCAACCCGCAATCGACCCGCAGGTTTTAGCGCAGGCACATGGAAAAGTACTTCAAGCGCTCGACGAAGTTTCTGCATTCCGTCAGGGGGCGGTAGAAGCATTCGCCCAGTCGAACCAGATGCTGCGCGAACTGACGGCAGAATCTCTTGAGCGCGTTACACGAAGGAATAATGCCCCCGAATCCCCTGCACACGCCAACGGAACTCCCACAAACCGCGCGCTCACCCAGAATTAGAGGCACACGTGGGCGTTATCAAACGGTTTTTCGGTGTGCCGGACGATTCCCCGTTCCGCTCCCAACAAGAAAGCGTCACGGATGCCCCGGCGCAGGAGTATGCCTCGGCTCATTCTTCTGCCCCGGAGCCCACGCACCTGCGCCAGTCCCAGCATGTGTTGGATGATGCCTCGCATTATTTGGCGGATTTTGCCGTGTCTGTACCCCCGCGCGCACTCGTACCCGCCTTCGAGATGGTCGAAACCTACCGCAAAATAACGGCAGAAACGGGCAGTGATACCCGCGCAACCCTGCCCTCAACGACGGAATACACACTCCAGACGGCGCTAACCACCTATGTACCGAATCTGTTGACTGTCTACACCCGCACGCACAACCCCACCCCGGAGCAAACCTCCGAGCTGGTGCAGGCTCTTACTGATGCAAATCAGGAATTCGTCACAGCGCTTAACCTTGTGCGGGCAGATAACAGCCTTGAACTTGAAACGCACACCCTGTTCATGCGCAAGAGAATGGCGGTATAAATGGAACTGAGCATTGGTCAGAACGTCAATCTTACCCAGGAAGCACCCGATCTTGACCACGTGCTGGTAGGACTGCGGTGGCGCACCGACGAACCGCTTCTACGTGAATCTCTGGAGGCAGGGGTACTTCTCACCTCGAACGGCAAACTAGTTTCGCGGCAAGACTTTGTATTTGCTCACCAGGTCTTAGACCGTGCGGGCAGCGTTCGCCGCCGCGAGCTCATGGGCGACGATCAGGTGCAGTTCGATCTGCACCTTCCCACTGTGCCCCAAGACGTAGATTCCCTGGAGGTTGTGCTCTTCACAAACGGGGAAAGTACCGTGCGACTCAACCGTGCCAGCGGGATCCGAGCACGCATGATAAACCCCGCCACCGGAAAAACAATGTTCCGTGCCCCACTCGTGCAGGTAGGTCGCAGCGCGGCGGTACGGCTGATGCAGGTGTACCGGCACCGCGGCGAGTGGAAAGTGCGGGCTGTGTGCGATGAATGGCATAGTGTTTCCGCCATGCTTCAAGGGTTCGGGTTATGAGTCGCTACAGTTTTATCACTGCCTACATAGCGGATCCTGAGCCGCGGGCGCATCCTCAAGCATCCCCCTCTGCTGCTGCAGTAGCAAACCGGGAGCCGCAGTCTGCAGATATTCCCTCTGACCAGCAAGGGCACCGGAGGGCGCAGCATACTCAGCGGAGTATAAGCCGCCAGGCGAACCGAGCGCCGAGCGCATCCGGGACAGCGCAGCCGATGCAGCACCGGCAGATTAAGCCCCCAAATATGAGCAAATCTCGCGGGACGGCAACCTACACCCCGGAATCGGCTGAATCTTGGCAGCATTCTCAACCCGCAGACACGGCAAAAACCATAACTCCCCCATCCGAACACCTGCGTGAACCGCACTGGTGGGGTCACATCCCCAATATCGTCGACGCTCACCCGAGCGAACGTCTCTTTATGCTCGATGCAGTACAAGCCGCCGTAGGAGAACTGCGTATTACCGGAACCGATATGACTGCATTCCTGCTGAACTGGGATGGTGAGAGTGTTATGCTGTCGGGTTCATCCGCTCCCCCAACTGATGCTGCCTCTCGGATGACCCAAATATCGCTCAACGCAGCAGGCACAGTTTTGACAATTCCCCCCAAATCTTTGACGCTACTACGATCTTTAAAACTGATCGGCAGGAACCTTCAGCTCACTAATCCCGATATACGCATAACCCGGGATTTAGGAGAGGGTACGCTAATATTAAGTGAGGATGGTTACGTTACCTGTGCCATCGCCCTTCTCAGCGAATATCAACACCATAAATAGAAAGGAAAATATAGTGGCTGCTATTAAGCTCACCAAAGGAAACCCCATCAATCTCACCAAAGAGGCACCGGGCCTGAAAAACCTCACCATCGGCCTGGGCTGGGACCTATCCCTCGCGGGTGAAGCCTATGACCTTGACGCATCCGTCATGATCACCGACGAAAATGACAGGATCCTTTTTGACGATGCATCCCTCGTCTTCTTTAACAATCCCACCAGCCTTGACGGCGCGGTCGTCCACACCGGTGACAACCGCACTGGCGATGCTGAAGGTGACGATGAGACCATTATCGTGAACCTCGATAAAGTAGACCCAAAGGTACAGCGCCTTCACATCCTCGCCTCCATCTACGAAGGCGAAAAAACCGGTAAGAATTTCGGTGTAGTGCGTAACGCTTATGTACGTCTAATAAACGACGACACGAATGAAGAAATCGCTCGTTACGACCTTTCCGAAGACTGCTCGGCAGCGCCCGCTGTACTCTTCGCAATGGTGTACCGCCACAACGGCGAATGGCGTTTCAAAGCCGTAGAAGATCCATTCACCGGTGGTCTGCCGCATCTGCTGACCTCCTACGGTTTCACCGTTTAACAACCTGCCTTATCTCTAACGCGAAGGAGAGCCTTCTGCCCTCATGGCTTTATTAAAATTCTTCAAATACGATCTCTTGATTACCCTTGCGGCACTTATAGGTGCCGCCTTTTATGGTGGTATTGTCGGCATGGTATCCGCCGCGATCCTGATTGTCCTTGAGATCGTTTTCTCATTCGACAACGCGGGTGTGAACGCAAAATACCTAGACAAAATGTCGCATGCATGGCGCAATATCTTCTTGACAGTCGGTGTGCTAGTCGCTGTTTTTGGTATGCGTCTTATCTTCCCCTTCCTGATCGTCTGCCTGGCAGGCAACGTAGGTCCGGTTGAAGCTTGGAACCTTGCAATGGAACGCGGCGACCCGCATACACCCGGAACCTACGGGTACATTTTGGAATCCGCCCACCACACCATCGCTTCCTTCGGCGGTATGTTCCTGCTCATGCTCTTCCTTTCCTTCCTCTTCGAAGCTGGTAAGGATGTTCACTGGCTATCCGTGATCGAGAAACCGCTCGCCAAAGCCGGGCACTTTGATTCCATGCCTGTATTGGTTTCCGGGGTTCTCTTAGTGACGGCTTCTCAGCTTTTCGGTGCCGAGCATCATGAGCAGTACACCATTCTGCTCTCGGGGCTTCTGGGCATGCTCACCTTCTTGGCGACCAACGGCCTGGCAACTTTTATGGAAGACCGAAACGAATCTCAAGAAGAATCCCTGGCGAATGTTGCCGTACTTACTGGTAAAGCGGCATTCTCCATGTTTATCTTCCTAGAAGTTCTTGATGCCTCCTTCAGCTTCGACGGCGTTCTCGGCGCATTCGCGGTAACCTCAGACCCCATTATTATTGCTATCGGCCTGGGCGTGGGCGCGCTCTTCGTGCGGTCGATGACCATTTACCTGGTCGAGAAGGGAACCCTTCAAGAGCTGCGCTACCTGGACCACGGCGCGCACTGGGCTATCGGCGTTCTCGCGCTTATGCTTCTGGCAACCCTCAAGTGGGATATTCCCGACTACGTGATCGGCCTTTCCGGCATCGTCTTTATCGCCGGATCGATTATCTCCTCCCGCAAGGCAAACCATGCGGAGGCAGCACTCGCGGAAAAGACTGCAGAACCTGACGCTCCGGTGCAGAGCACATAACCGCAGGATCAAGGGCACATAGCCCTCAAGCAACACGGTGGGCGACGATGCGGACGCAGCGTGCGCCGCGCATCCGCCCACCGTATTTTTATGACTACATAACTACATAACTAACGAAGGGTACAGGCACTGTGGCTATTAACCTGTCAAAAGGTCAGAAACTAGATCTCTCGAAAGACAGCTCGCTCACCCAGGTTCGTTTGGGCTTGGGCTGGGACCCCATTAAAACCAAGGGACTCTTTGGGCGTATCAAAGAGAAAGCGGTCGATCTGGATGCTTCCGTGATCGGCTATGATGCAGCCGGTAACCTGCTTGAGGTCGTTTTCTACGGGTCGTTACGCTCGGTCAATGGTTCTATTATTCACCACGGAGATAACCTGACGGGTGCAGGTGAAGGCGACGACGAGGTTATCGATATTAACCTCCCGGGCGTGGATGCACGCGTTGCTTTCTTGGCACTGGTGATTACCTCATATTCCGGGGACCAGTTCAGCAACATTGACAACGCCTTTGTGCGCGTTGAAAACGTTGCTACCCGCCAGGAGATGGCACGTTTTTCGATGACGGAAAAGGGCTCGCATACGGGGCTCATGGTAGCCCTGCTAGCACGCGTAGGTCGCGGCTGGGAGCTTCGGGCTATTGGAGACCCGCTGCCCGGTGCGGCACGCACCCCGCGCGATGTTATCGACCCTGTAAAAAGGTACCTTGTCTAAAAATTTGGCGTGCTGTGCACGTATTCAATAGAGGTACGTCAAGGTGTACATAGCGGCGGTTTTATTCTTCTTTATGGCGGTAAGAGCTGTCTTCGGAATGCCTCTGTGCGCATAGTACTAATAGCAAAAGCTGGTCCCGCATGCATCAATACGATGCATGCGGGATCAGCTATATGCTCCGAAAAACACATCTATTCATTCAATTACTAACACCTAGAATGTTTTGATCTGCCAGGCACCATCAGAATACTTACCCTGAAAATACACCGAAGTTTCTGTCTTACGTTGTTTTTCATCGGTGTAGTCCTCGCTAGTTCCGTCAGGGAAGGCACGAAACTCTCCTAAATCGATGACCATCATACCGCCCCAATTGTAGCCGCCACCGCTTGCTTTTGAGGGACGGGGAGAGCGCATGGCAAACGTTACTTGAGGGTTACCAAACCAAATCTCACCATCTTTGATCCTATCGAAAAAGAATTGATCATTTTTTAAGAAACCATCCTTTTCGCTTTGTGCCAATGCAGACTTATTAATCATTTCGTCGCTTCCCGTCTCAAAAAGGTACTTCAATGCACCTGCCATAAAGACTAGATTAGCGTAAAAGCCATCTGCTGAGTTCTCTTTAGCTTTATCATCTAAAACAGGTTTAGGGATATTCTTTGCTGGATGTTCACGCGTTGCGGGTTCATACGCGCCAGCCGACGTATCGTACTTATCGTTTTTGATAGTAGTACCGTAGTCTTTTATGCTCTCCGAGGCTGAGGCGGAAGCAGCGGATGAGGACGATGAGCTTGACGCGGACGATGAAGAGCTTGAGGAGCCGCTAGCGGCGGCATCAACGGGTCTCACGGAGGCGGTGCATCCGGCAAGAGCAATGACAGAGCCAGCGCCGACAAAGCCTAGGGCGGCACGGCGGGTTACATCATGAGGTGACATGGTGTTCCTTTCGGGGCTTCCGTAACGCCGCGGGCAGGCGACTGCGGGAAGCACAGGTGGCGAGCGCATGAACTCGCCATGGGTGTTTCTCTCTACTCTAGTGTATCGGGGCAGCGGGAGCTCGCATATCTGCCGTTCTAGGGTCTTAAAATACAGTGGTTTTTCGCGCGATGCGCCGCGCCGGGGCATTTCAGCGATAGTATCTGGTGCAAAATGTAGATGGAATCGAGTCCGAGGGTGGGTAAAGTGGCGCGAGGGAAGATAGCGTGACTGGACATAACTTCTTTTCATATAAGCCTTCGCCTTCAGGATTATAGGTGAGAGGCGCATGGCATATCCTTGGCTGGTGTACCTTCTCAATAACCTATAGCTCTTAGGCTATCTTCAGAATTCTCCCGCATATTGACGGAGGTGGAAGTACTTATATCGCAAGGAATTCGAACAACCTTATATGAAGTTGGATTTACATAACCAAAAATTTTATACATAAAATAATTTTAATTATAAATTTATATGTAATTAATTTACATAGTAATCTATTGAGTTAAATTGAATAAATTTGTTACACTAATTATATTATTATTTATCAAGAATAGTAATATAGTCACCTAAGTTAAAAGGTGGGTGCATATCAAGCAAAACTTATTTACAGTATATGTTTGTAATTAGCAGTCACCAATCGCACGATCGCCGAAAGAAAAAGATACCATGAACAAAGAAATCTCTTTCTTGGAAGAAATCTCTGAACAAGAGCTTGACCAACTCAATGGTGGCGCAGGGGCTGCAGGCAGGGCAGTCACAGCAGCCGTAAGTAAGGTCATACCCTTACTTGATGCTTTAAACACCCCTAGTGGTGGATCATGTTCCGTACAGGATATTATGAATGATTACTGTTAACCTAAATTAAAAAGTTAGGTAAAGTTGATGTTTTTCACACATTAACATTTAGCAAATACTAAGAGTATTTTTAAAAAGTATATACTATAAAGCCTATCGGTTCCCATATGGGAACCGATAGGCTTTATAGTAGCAACAACTATTCATGCACGCTATAAAGATACCTTTGGTAACAAACCTAGTGAGTGAGGCACGGGAACCCCAACCTCTCTAAAACAACAATGTTTTAGATGGAGAATCCGCCGCTTCCAGCAGCACCCCCGCTGCTGCGAATAGTCCACGAGCTGCCCGAATAGAGGGCCTCGAAGGTAATATCCGTATCAACGTGTTGTTTACTGGACTCCACATCTTTACTCATGGAGTTCACAACGATGTAGGAACCCATATTCATCTTCATCGTACCGTCCCAGGAGTAGAAGCTGCCGCTGCTGCTCGGGGTTGAGGTGTTCAGCGAGAACACAACGGTCGGGTTGTCCAGCCAGGCACTGCCCTCTTTGATCATTTTGAGCATCTCTGAAGCATCAGTGTTACTGGACAGACTCGACTTTTCGGATGACACCAGAGCGCATTTCTCGAAAGGCTCCATATCGCCAGTCTGGAAGAGGTACTGCATAGAAGCCGCGATATAGGCGATATTTTCGTAAAGTCCGTCTATGGTTTTCTCTTTGGCTTTATCAGAGAGCAGGGGTTTGGGAACGTTCTTCGGCTTCTCGGTACGGGTTGCGGGCTGGTGTTCACCCGCAGAAGTGTCGTACTTTTCGAGTTTTACATCGCCCGTGTTTTTCGAGTTGCCGGGCAGAGTAGATGCACTTGATGATGAGCTGGAGGATGAAGCGCTTGACGACGATGAGCTCGCGGAGGACGAGCTCCCCTGCCCGAGGTCCACAGGTTTGACGGCGGGGGCGCATCCGACAACGACGGCGGCAGATCCTACACCCAGCACGCCCAAGGCGGCGCGGCGGGAGATATGGTGGGGTAAACGGGTTGGCATGTTTGCCCTTTCATCGGTGCTTTCAAGGGATGCGGTTACGAGCGAGATTCCGGGTCTCAACACTCTTTTTGCCCAAAACTGCGCAGTCAGGGGCGGAAGATAAGCCTCAACTTCTCAGTTTGTTGCTCCATACCAGAGACATTACGTCGATTGTATCTTAGAGCTTTGTTGAACCCCGGGCTCCTGGACACGTCTTCATCATTTCGTTATCTATTTGCTCTCTATGTGGACTTCCTAGAGAGGCGCTGCGGCACGGCATAAAATCGCTCATGAGTACCATTCCGTATTAGCGGTTGAATATATCACCGGACTGTAGAAAAGTCTCTATATGAGCTTTACGATTAAACGAACATTGATAGTGAGCTAGTACACGGGAGGTTCCCATGAAAGCTGTAGTTGTCCCTGACGTTGTTGATGGCTCGATAAATGTCACCGATGTTCCCGTGCCCGAGGTAGGGCACGGTCAGGCGCTCGTGAAGCTAGAGTACTCCGGCGTCTGCCACACCGACCTGCACGTTGCGGCTGGTGATTTCGGTAAGGTTCCGGGGCGCGTCCTGGGGCATGAGGGTATTGGTATTGTCACCGAAGTTGGTGAAGGCGTTGAATCGCTCAAGCCCGGTGACCGTGTCTCTATTGCATGGTTCTTCCAGGGATGCGGGCACTGCGAATACTGCACCTCCGGCAGGGAGACCCTATGCCGTACCGTCAAGAATGCGGGCTACACCGTGGACGGTGCCATGAGTGAGTATGCCCTTGTCACGGCAGACTATGCCGTAAAGGTTCCCGAAGGTCTGGATGCGGCGCAGGCAAGTTCGATTACCTGCGCGGGCGTGACCACCTATAAGGCGATTAAGGAATCGCAGGTACGCCCCGGTCAGTGGCTGGTCGCCTACGGCGCTGGCGGACTGGGCAACCTGGCGGTGCAGTACGCCAAGAAGGTTTTCGGTGCCAAGGTTATTGCCGTCGATATTAACGATGACAAGCTGCAACTTGCCGCCGAAACCGGTGCCGACGTCACGATTAACGGTCGTGAGGTTGAGGATGTACCGGCAAAGATTCGTGAAGTAACTGATGGTGGCGCTCAAGCCGCCGTGGTAACTGCGGTATCGAAGGTCGCTTTTAACCAGGCGGTTGAGAGCGTACGTGCTGGAGGCAGCGTAGTAGCTGTGGGTCTTCCCCCCGAGAAGATGGAGCTGTCCATCGCGAAGGTCGTTCTTGACGGTATTCGCGTGCTCGGCTCGTTGGTTGGCACCCGCCAGGATCTTGCCGAAGCGTTCCAGTTCGGCGCAGACGGGCTGGTGGTTCCCGTAGTGCAGCTGCGCAAGGTTGATGAGGCCCCGCAGATCTTCGAGGAGATGAACGCAGGCAAGATCAACGGGCGTATGGTGCTCGATTTCGCAAGCCTGTGGTAAGGCAAGAAGGCTTCTTACACGGGTGCGTTAGGTACTGAATCTTTGCAGTAGCGCGGGTTGCCGCCCGTTTCTACACATAGGGTTCTGAACCCCTAATGCAAAAAAGCGGTGTCCCCTGGAACGTATGGAAATTCCGGGGGACACCGCTCTATATGCGGAGCTAGTGATTAGCTGTCCTGGGTATCGTGAGATGCGGAGCTGTCGGATCCACCAGTTTCATAGAAACCCCCAACGCTCCATTTGTTATTGTCGTATTTAGCCGTGAAGTTAATCTTCTGAGTGCGCTTCTGCTGTTCTTCAGGAAAATCTACAACCTCACCATCGTGCACGGCATACTCCCCCTGAGACACGCTCACGTTTACTGGCCACGTGTAAGTGCCGTTCTCTTCCTTAGGCTGAGCATCCTCAAAGTTCATCACAATTTTAGGGTCTGCAAGCCAGCTCTTCCCGCCCTGAAGATCCGCAAAAAGAGCACCCGACAGTGTGCGCTCTTTATCCTCATCACTCATAGCGCTTTCTTTGATCGGAGATACATCGCCGGTCTGCAGTGCGTACTGCAAAGCCGCGCCGATGAATGCGATCGAAGAGTACAGACCCGCGACGGAGTTTTCGTTCATATTCTCCGGCTTGATGGGCTTGGGAACATTCTTAGCGGGAGTCTCGCGAGTCGCGGGCTCGTAGGTGCCAGCTGAGGTATCGAACTTATCGATTTTAGCTTCGCCGCTGTAGTCGCTGCGGGTGCTCGTCGAGGAAGCCGATGCGCCGGAGTCCCCGCCGTTGCCGTTCGAGTTAGAGGAGGAGCACGCCGCTAAGAACGCGGCAGAACCAAGACCCAAGATGCCTAGAGCGCCGCGGCGGGATACAGAAGTAGTCAGCATGTTGTTATCTTTCAGTCGGTGATTATTGCCTATTTATTATAGAGTGCATACACCGGAAGAACCCATTTAGGGCAAGCTATGTTCCCACAAGTGCGGGGAGTTTGCAGGTTTTGCTGATGTGCCTGGGGATTACGCGGTATGAGGTGTTGAGGCTTGTAAGTTGCGCACGAATCGGATCTCTCGTAACGCCTCAAACGACTCCCGACCCTCTAAAAACCCAGACTCCGACAACTGCTGCACCGAAGAAGCCCACTCCCCCGTACGCACCTTATACAAAATATGACCAAAAATCACCGTGCCATCGAACTGCCCCGGATCAAAACTCAGCCGCTTACGCTTGCCCTGATCCCGGAAAATAATACGAATCCACCCGTTGCGGTTGTTATCTAGATACGTGAGCCTATCAATCGAGGTATACGGTGCGGTATAGGTGCGTCCGAGGGAGTTACGCCAAGTGACCGAGTGCTCATCAAACCGGATATAGAGCACATAGTAATTAATAATGACTACCAGCCCCATAGGGGCACCTAATATAAATATAAAAATATGCATGCCAAGGTCGAACCCAAACATAATATCTATAAAAAGAGGAAAGGGTATCAGGATAAAAAGTAATATTCCCCATCCGAGGTAGAGGACAAAGCGTGGGCGGTGTTGCCTCACGCCGACGGAGACATGTGAACCTTTACGTTGGATACCGGGCATAGCTCCGACGAGTAGGCCCCCAAGCAGACCACCTAAAATACCGTTTTCCATCTCATAGCCCTCTTTCTAACCCGCCATATCTGCTGATACGTCTTTCAGCTGTACCTTTCTTACATACTCTCAGAGAGCCTTGTTAGCTTTACCAGGACATAAATAGAGCAAAAGGGGTGTGTGCTCGTGCAGAATACACGAACACACCCCTAGCCAATATTAGACGCTGGTTATAATTCCTGACGATGCTCTGCATCAGCGGCCTCTTGACCCTCAGACTCTTGCTCTTCCGGGCGATTCCGGCCCGTATCCCAACCAATATAGAACACCCCGATGCTGATTAGCATACTCACAAACATCAACGCGCCCCAGCCTATCCCTGGCCCCATAAAGGTGCAGAATATGGTGCAAAGGAGAAATAATACCGTGAGTAGTGCCCCTCCGATCATGAGGCTGTATTTATAGATTCTGGTCTCAAGGTCCATCAGAGATACCTTTTAGGGGTGGAAGGTGCGCAATAGTTACACGTATCAGTATAGTTTCTGTGTGTAACTATCAGGTTTTCAGAAGAACAGTACTCTCACTTGGGTAAACGTAGGTTTCTATAGGTACTGAATGAAATCTGTGGGCACTCACCTCTGGACACTATTCCTGGATGCTCAGGAAAACATAGCTTTGGGATGGTTGATGAGCCACGGTGCATAAATGCTGTCGTCCATGGTGTATATAATCTCTCGCAGGTCTTCCCGCGCGTTCATCACGGCCCACCTTCCATGAGTTTGACGGAAGATTATCTGGCTCATCAGATATGAAAAATCTTGACTGCCGATAGACAGTATCACGTTATTGTTTTTGTGATATAAGGTTATTTCTTCTTTAGAGTCATGGGTGTAAGTGTATCCCAGTATTTCATCGTATTGTAAGTGGGTGCTCTTAAACGGTTTATTTCTGTAGGTGAACCCTTGCAGCCTGAAATGCGTATAGGGCCAGCCTCCAACTCGCATTCCTACAATACCGCATGCTATAAGGATGGGATACATGATTAATCCTGCTATATCTGTAGAGTCCAGGGTTTTATCTTCAAAATATAAGTAGATTGTAAATATAAATATTGCGAGAGAAAGCAAGGATAAACCTGCTCCCACTATGAATAAAATTAAGGAAGGTCGTCGTTTCTTGGGTATGATGGATTTTGCAAATTTTTCAATATTATCATCAGGTATATTTTCGATATTCTTTGCAATGGCAGAGCGTTTACGCTTTTTACTGCTTGGGCTGGATATGATGTCGCCAATAAGGTCGGGTATTGCCGATAGTATATCTGTAAGATCAATGAGGCTCACAAAAACTCCCTGATTAGAATTTGAAATACAACTGTGACCGCACATAATCACGACCAACCCCAGAGGCAAGAACCCCGCTTTCTTTGAGCTCTCCCCAAACGAAACGGGGTCATAGGCGCTAACTCAGCTAGTCTAGTTTGAGTTTTCTCTCATACGCCAACCGCTCAATACACCCAAACATCTTCTCATACGACCCAAAACCAACCACCAACTCCTCAACCCGCTCAGGAGTCAGATCCCGCGGCCATTCCTGATGCTCCACCCGAGACAAAACCATCGCAAACAGGATAGAAGCATCAAACTGCCACGGATCAAAACTCAGCCGTACCCTCTTGATGTTGCGGCTGCGTACCCTCAGGTACCCGTTCTTCCCATTACTTTGCAAGAGTACTTCGCTGATACTCTCATACGGCATATACCGGGTTTTCCACCGCCAATTACGCCAGTAGACTCCCGAGACGGTTTGCTGGATATAAAACGCATGACAATGATTCACCATAGAAAATACTAAAGGACCTGCCAGAACGGTTGTGATGATATAGAACGTTATATCAAAACCTTTTATTACCGAGTGATAGGTAGGTATGGCATATATTCCTATCAAACATGCATAGCTAATCATGAAAGCAAGCTTAGGTCGGTGTTGTTTGACCCCGAGCACGGGCTGACCCATCGTACGTTTCAGCGAGGGAACATTCCGAACGAAAAGACCTGCCAACAACCCAATCAACGCAGGAGGCACCACAACCTACTTTCTCCTAGAGCCCAAAGAATCCTCCCCACCCTTTTATAAAGGGCGCTCCGCTTTCTCTAACCGAGTCACCGATGTCAGCCCCGGAGAGTTCAACTGTACATTTGTCATATACACCTTGTAATACCCTCCCGGTTCAATGGAGGCCATATAATCATCCATTGATTGATCCTTATTCGGAGACTCTGAAAGCGCCAATTTTCCACACTCCCGAGTCTCTATACGACCGACTCGAGTATAGTCATTGTTACCTCCAGTATCACCGCCAGCACGGTATTCTGCCCAGGCTTTCTCGACCGTGCAGTACTTGTACTTCCCCTCACTATCATCACCAAAAATACGTGCCAAATATCCCGGAAGAAACAAAAGTAAAAAGGCTGCAATAATTAGTAAAACAGTGCTAACCATCCCTTTCCGCCTTTTAGTACGTTGGGTACCTTGCTGTGCCATGACAACTCCTAGAGCTTCTACCGCAGTATTGTGGGAGTAAACAACTGACTATAATCATAATTCTGCACCTTAATCGCCGCGATCTGCAGAGAATCAACAACCAGGACTATTTCTCCTTCTGAGGTTTGAGAGCCTTATAACCGCTCAAAAACAGTAAAACAGCAAGCGCAGTGTTAAAAGCGCCAACTCCTATCATGGAAAGACTACTGACCAAGTTATTCTTGGTATCCGCTATCAAAAGTACAATCCCTAAAAGGGCTGCCACACACGACGGTATTCCTAACAGCAACCCAAACACAAGGTACTGACGTGCGCTAGAACGATCCATGACAGAAGGATCGTTGATGTTTTCATTGCCCGTATCATCAGAGTATTGCATATGCCTCTCCTAACACCCTTAGGTATCTTTGGAACTGCTCTTTCAGCACTCCAACTAATGACCCCATTAATGCAGGAGGCATCAAGGCCCACCTTCCTCTAGACCCCAAAGAGCCCTACCCATACTCACGAGGGAATTCGAGGGGTTTAACCCAAGCATGATCCTGTAAAAACCTCACCCCCGGCCTACCGGAGAGGATCTGTTGGAATCGTGCATCCTCCCACACCTGCACCCAAACCCCAGTCTCCACACGATACTGTAGCTGGGCATAAAGAATGGTCGCATCAAACTGATTCGTATCAAACCCCAACTTGATACGTTTAGGCAGCTGGGTACTTCTGATCTTCACCCACCCGTTCTTACTCGTCTGCTCGTAGGTAACTTTGTAGATGCTGTGGTAGTCGAAGTAGCGGACTTTGCGTCGCCAGTTACGCCAGCGGATCCCAGTTTTGGTGAAGCAGTGGTAATAGTTGTGACAATGAGCCACAAATATCAGGGCGATAGGACCAAACCCAATAATGGATATAAGGGCGTATCCTATGGGGTCATATCTATATCTCATCCAGAAGTACACCGGAAATCCAATAAACGCAATAAAGAGAAACCCGTAGCTGATGATATAGGCGATCGGCGGGCGATGCTGTTCCACATTTAGGGTTTCTAGTCCTTGTTTACGTTTGGCCCCGAGCATGATGTTCACCAAGAACCCACCGAGCAGGCCGTAGAACGCAGAACCCATACCCAATACCCCCTCATTACATGATGCTTTTATAGCCGACACGATAGCCCGTCCCGATAAGAGAGTATAAAAGGAGGGTGTGGCCGTGCAAAAGCTTAGGTGACCTACAAATGCAAGCTACTACCGACAGCCGAGGTGCTCCCCGAGCATCTCGGGATACTCAGCTTTCCATCCGATTTACCAAGATCCGCCCCGGAGAGTTCAACTGCACATTCCTCAAGTACGCCTTATAGTGCCCAACTGTATAAGTATTTTATTTTGGTTGTATTGTTTATAAATTTATATTCTCGCGCGATATTTTACACACACGAATTACGATATATCCGTATATTTTCGTAACATCACGCCACAAACCCAGGTTTTAGGAAATCTAAATTCTTTAGCTGCCAGTTCTTATGAACACCGATTTTTATCAGGTATATTCTAGCCACCCCAGCCTTAAACCCTTTCTGCACAAGGGAAGAAAAGTTTCCTAGAAAAGTAAAGATTTGATAACGACCCGCGTCAATCTTGACCGTTCACAGAATCTAAAACTAGACTACACATGTAGCTCTGTTACCGACGATAGAGCACCAATCACTGAAAGGAACTGCCATGAGCGATATTATTAAGGTTACCCCGGAAGCGAAAGACGCCAACACCCAGATTGGTTCTATCACCGATGGCGGTCTGACTGACCAGATTAATAGCCTACACCAGCAGGCACAGATTCTTGCAGATCCTAACTTCTGGGACGGCCCCCATGCCGTGCAGTTCCGCAACGAAATTTGGCCTTCCGTGCACAAGCGTCTTACTGATGCTGCCGCCGCTGTCAATGAAGTTAAGGCACACTCCCAGACTATCCATAGCGATATCTCTCAGGCCGGTGGTGGGGCAGCGTAAGGTTTCGCTGCTTTACCAGTTCAGACTTCCCTCAAAGATTACCGCTATGTAACAGCAATTCTTTGGGGGAAGTTTTCTATCCCTAGAGATCTTATAGAGAATCTATATAGGCACGTATATAAATCTTATTGATTTAATGTTATGTGCCTACACATCTCATGGTGCTCACCGATATTTAAAGCTTTTTCTACTACAAGGTTTTGCCATGCCCACACCTACCCCTGAATCTCATTCCGTCCAAGGTCGCTTTTCTTCTAACAACCCCCACCACCTATCTCAAGAGGCATCGCAGTCTTCATCCATCGTTGGTGATAACCATCGTGGACATCCTTCGCCTTCGGACACAGCAAATAATCACGCATTCCCAAACCCAGATTCTGCTACTTCTTCTGATGCACAGGGAATTCCTGCATCTGAGAATGTTGGTGGAGCTACCTCACAGTACGGGTCTTTCCACCCCGACCACGACAAAGTTGATCTATCTCAGCATGAGGCATGGCAAAACCAAGACCATCATGAATTTCCCACTCCACAAGCGACTTCCGGCGCATCCTCGATGGTAAGTAGCCCGCTCTCCAGTGATGGGAGTGGCATTACATCGTCACAATCTTCACCTATTGTTGCCGATCACAGCCATGATATTCCACAGAGTAGTGCTGGTACTGGTGCGCCTGTCCAAGATTATTATGGTTCAAGCGATACAGATTCTTCTGGCACTGGAAGTTCTGTTCAAAGTGGGACTCTCGCGGGTGGTGAGTCCGAAAACTCATCTTCAGGGGAAGGTACGACTTCACAAGCAGCCCCCATCGTAGGGAATCATCATACAAATACTGATTCTGCAGCGCCTCCAGCTTCAAGCGGAGTCGTGTATAACGGTGGTGGTTCTATAGATTCTAGCCAGACAACTACTGAAGGAAATGCTCCCACCCAAAGCTCGGGAGGTGTATCACCGGTCGCTCACGATGGAGCCGCCACTACCCCATATGTTGAAAACGGCGATTCGGGTTCTCCTGTAGAGACCACCGGAGCTCAGGGAGGACAAGTTAAGTCAAGCGAAGCCACAGCTTCAGTCACCAAAGCCAAGGAAGCTGTAGCTAACGTTTCTGTTGACCCAGGCGCGGCTCCTGGTGTGAATACTACTCCACCTAATAACAGCTCAGCTAAAAACGAGATGAGCGACACACCTCATGCAATGCCTGACGTAAAGTATGATGAAAATGCCTCTGATAAACTCAGCTTAGCTCTAAGGAATGCAGCAGGTAGACTCAATGATGACTATGGAGATAAAGATAAAAAAGGTGGAGAAACCGGAAACCTCGATAAAGATAATACAATTTGGAATAATTTCAAAGGAAAATATGGAGATGATGCTAAAAATAGTACGTTACAACTAGCTACTAACGCGCGAAATGTTGCTACAATGCTGGAGCATTCTGCAGGTCTTGTCGATTATCTCAAAGAATGTGCTCGGGCAGAAAATAGAAATCGTGCAGAGGCACGCAAATGGGATAAAAAGTGGACAATCACTCAAAAATTTGACACAGCTGTCGGTTGGGGCCCTGAATACTCAAAACCCGAGGATCTCGACCACCACAAACCAGCCAATCCGTCCAGTGAGGCAGCTCCTAAAGCTACCACTACTGCTTATACAGGAAAGCCAGGTACATCTTCTGCTGTCCCTGATGACCTAGATAAATATGCTAAAAAATGTAACGATAACACAGTTACCCTCACCCAATATTACAATGCAGTTATTGATGCTCTATCAGAGTTTCAAGGGGCATGCAAATTTGGTTCATTAGATATTACCCCAGCTACAACTGGTTTTCTACAGCTTAACAACCAAAGTGTTGGAGTTATGGATTGGCTTGTGAAAGTTGCACAAGCCTTTCGTGATGCCGATAACAGTTCTGGGGATTTAGTTGTTTATGCTGCAAATGATGATTTAGATGTCTATGTGCAAAATCAAGGTGGACATTCGTCCTCTAGGACGGTTGACCATATAGACGTCAAACCTTCTCAGCTCACAGGCGCAGTTCCTTCGTCAGGGTTTGCGAATGATCCGGTGAACGTGGCGACGGGTAACTTTATCGAGCCGGAAACCGACCTTATCTTTGCTGGGACGGTGAGTGAGTCTACGCTGTCGCTGACGCGTATGTATAACAGTCTGGCGGTCACCCATGCGGATGAGGTGCCGTCGGGCGTGTTCGGGCTTGGCTGGTTCTCGACCTTGGATACCCACCTGAGCTTTGGGGACGAGCAGGCCTCGTGGTTTATGCCTGACGGGCGCGCGGTGTTCTTCGATCGGGAAGGCGAAGGGTTCGCCCGCGCCGCCCGGGAACCGTGGTGGCTGACGAAGGTTCCCGCCACAGATGAACTGTTTACTCGGGTGCGCGATGCGCAGATGCGGGCTTATGAGCAGGCTACAGTCACGAGCGGCTCTGCTGTGGTTCCTGAGGTTCCGTTTGTATGGATGGTGCAGAATAACCAACACGAAGCGTATTTCTATGCGCCCTCTGGTGCACCGGTGGCGCGCCGACAGGGGCACCTGAGCAGCCTAGCTGTGTTCGTTCTGGCTGAGGATGGTACCGTGACGGATCTGGTACATCCGGTGGCGCATCGCGGTATTCATGTGGACTATGAGCCTGCTGAGGAAACCGGTGGTGTGCGCCCGGCAGCGGCATTCACGTACAACACCATTGGTGAGCGTGCCGGGGAGCCGGTACAGAACGTTGCCTATTTCTATACCGAAGCTGCTGAATCCAGTGCCTCGGTGCAGGTATCTGGTTTGCTCACCGGAGTAACGACCGGTATCGGAACGCGTACCTATACGCATACTGAGCGGGGTTTGATTCACCGGGTGATTAACGCGCGCGGCGATCTTGAGGTCACGAACACCTATGATGATTCCGGTCGTGTGATCGCGCAGATCAGCGAGTACGGGCGGGATATTTCCTATACCTATACTAAGAACCTAGTCACCATAATTACCGATGCTAATACTGGGGAAAACGAAAACCGCTGGATTAACGACGCTCAAGGTCGTTTAACCAGCATGGTTGCGACTGACGGTACGCGCATGTCGATGAGCTATGACCGGTTCAGCAACCGGATCAGCATTACCGAACGTGACGGATCGCGCCTGGTGCGCACCTCCGATGCGCGTGGCCATATTAAGCGTGAGCGTACCCCTGAGGGTGCCGATTACACGTACACCTGGGATGAGCAGGATCGGTTGCTCTCAGTGAGTGTGCGTGATGCTCGGGATGTGAAAAACCTCAGCGATCCTATGCCGGTAAACTCATACCACTACGAGGAAAGCACCTTGGTGGTGAATCCGAACCCGGTAGCTGTTCTTGATGGTGCCGGAGAAGCGACGACATTCGAGTATTCCCCTGAAGGCGATATCCTGAAGATTACCGATCCAACCGGTGTGTTTATGGCCTTTGAGTACAACGAGCACCACGATATTGTGGCAATACTCAATCCAGCAGGTGAAGCATTCCGTCTCACACATGATGAGCTCGGGCGGGTAACGAGCGTATCGAACCCGCTGGGGGCTACTACTACGCTTGAATACAATGCCGCTGGTGTTCTGACGAGTTTCACGAACCCGCTGGGGGCACGCTGGACGCTCACCTACCCGCAGCAGCCGGTCGGTGACGGCGCGCCGTATATGGTGCGTGCACAGCGGCAGGGCGCCCAATCCCGTGATACCTCGGTCGGTGCTCTGCCTGAGGCCGTTACCGACCCGGCGGGAAATACCACCGCATTCACCTATACAGCCGGTGGGGATATCGCGACCGTCACGAACGCGGTTGGGGGCACAACCCGGCATGAGTACGATACTTTCGGGAACCTGGTGAAGATGATCACCGCTGGGAACCGGGTGTGGGAGTACTCGTGGGATGGCCTGTCCCAGTTGGTCGGTCTGACCGACCCTACTGGTGCCATCACGCGGTTTGAATACGATCGTGCCGGGGAAATTACTCAGGTTACCGACGCGACGGGAGTTATTTCGCATCGGTCAATCGAACGGCATGAGGGTGTTGAGTCCGTTACCGGTACTGGTGAAGGTCTTTTCTCGTCGGCGTTCTTCAAAGTTGATGTGCTCGGGCGCGTAACTGAAATCAGCCAGCAGGACGGTGTCTCCACGAAGTCTGCGTCCTCCTCACACGGTACCTCTGAGACGCCTATGGGCGCCGGTGCTGCCGGTGCGGGGGTTGCCGGTACTGCCGGGACGGGTATCCCGCATGGAGTATCCTCCTCTGCTGAGGCTATCGCAGCCGCTGAGACTGCCGGTGCCCCCTCGCATCCAACGGGTCGGCAGATGTTTACGTATGATGCTGCTGGGAATATCGTTGAAGCCCTGGACGCCAATGGTGGACTCACGCAGTATGTGCGTGATGCTGCCGGGCGCATTACACGGCTCATCAGTCCTGCAGGTCGTTTTATCGCCTACACCTACGATACCTGCGGTCGTCTTGTCACCGAGAGCGTGGGGCTCAATGAGCCTGTGCGGGTGACCGATCCCGTCACCGGGGCGTCCTCGTGGGAGGAACCAACCCGGTGGGCTGTAACGACGCTGGTGTATGATGCTGCCTCGCAGGTGATCGAGCGGCATACCCCCGACGGGCTTGTGGAAAAGATGACTTATGATGCCGCTGGGCGTCTAACCAAGGTTCAAGCAGGTCGCCGCGTTGCCACCTATGTGTGGGATGCGTGCAACCAGCTGGTGCGGGTGCAGGATTCCACTTTTGGTACCCGCCGCTACTCCTATAATGAGCTCGGTCAGCTGGTGCGGGTTACCGACGGGTTGGGAAATAGGACATTCTTCGTCTACGACGCGGACGGGCTGCTGACTTCGGTGACGGATCCGACTGGGGCTATCACCGAGTACGAGTACGATGCCGCCGGGCGCATCCTTGAGGTTGCGAAGAAGCCTCACCCTGACAGCACCGTTGAAACTTCGCCCATTCGCACCACCTATACGTGGGATGCCGCCGGGCGCCTGCTGTCCGAAGATGACGGGGTGCGTACCCGTTCCTTCGAGTACGATGCCCGCACGGGGGATCTGACCCGCACGCTCATCGACGGCTCCTTAGCGGCTGAGTACGGCACGGATACGCCCACGCTGCCGGGATCGACGATCACGTGGATGAAGGATCACACCGGGGATACCCCGGTGACGTACCGGCGTGTCTTTGATGCCACCGGGAACCTGGTCGAGTACACCCGCCAGGTCGATGGGACCGAGAATACCAGCGATCCTGGTACGGCTGCGGCTCTGGAGACGTTCACCAGCACTGGGTCGTATACACTCACCTATGCGTATGATGCCGATGGGTTCCGCACGATGATGCTCACCCCCTACGGGTCTTCCCAGTGGGTGCTTGATGGTTCCGGACGCCCGATCCGCTCAATCAACACCGCCTCGATCGCTGACCCTGGCGTGCGTGAGCGCGAGTCGGTCATTGGGGAGTTCTCCTACGATGTGATGGGGCACCTGGTACGTGCTCAGATCGGCGAGACGATCTCGACCTGGGATTTCGATCAGGACGGATTGGTGTCCTCCTATGAACACACCAGCGAGCAGGGCGATGAGAACACTGCTGAGGGTGTGCAGGTGATCCGGGATCACACCGGCCGGATTATCGGGCTTGATTCCACAACAAGTGGGTTGGTGATGTACTCCTATGACGAGGCCGGGCAGCTGACCGGTGCTCGCGCTGACGGGTATGAACTCACCTGGGTGTATGAGGATGGACTCATGGTTGCCGAGCGCCTCTACCATCACAACACCGCCGAGGATGAGACCACGCAGGGCAGGGTTCTGCTTGGTGAGCGTCAGTTCATCTATAACGGGCTCAACCAGCTGCTGCACTGCACCACGATTGAACGACCTTACACAGTGGGTGAGGGTGTTTCTGCCGCGTGGGTGAGCACCGAAGTGTCCTACACCTATAACGCAGCCGGGCAACGCACCGGGCAGAAGAGCATCACCTCGGATGGTGTTATCCAAGAACGCACCTATACCTGGGGTATTACTGGTGCCTTGGCTAACGTCAGCGATACAACTACCGACGCTCATGGTGCCGAGGTTCCAGGGCTGTGCTCACGTCTTCGGGTGCACGCCGACGCTACCGGGGTTGCCACCGCGATCACTGGTAACGATCAGGTGACGGTGCCGCTGCTGTGGGATCCGACCTCTTCCGCCCCGCATCTGCTGGGGGTCGGAAGCATCCCGGCTGCAGGGGCTGACGGCGGGTTCTCCCAAGCGGCAGTACCGGGCGGATTTGACCCCTGGAGTGTCCCCGGGGTACCCAACACCGGGGTCGGATTTGGTGCCCTAAGCACCCCCGGCTTAGGAACCATAAGCGCTACCGGTGCTGCTGCGTCGCAGACCCCAGGTTTGCCCAGTGCGCTCGGTGCTCCCGGCATTTCGGGTGCATCCGCGCTGCTTACCAGCGTGGGGCTGCCAGAAGGTGTATCATTCACCAGCTCCGGCACGCTCGCGGTGGGCGGGCTCGCACTGATGGGCGCACGAGTGTTTGACCCATCGTCGAAGAAGTTCCTCTCCCAAGACCCGCTGCCGCCCATCGTGGGTGCAGGCTGGTTCGCGGACTCGTACTCATTCCTGGGCCATGACCCTATCGGCATGATCGACCCTTGGGGAACACGGCCGATGACTGCTCAAGAGTACAAAAACTATCAGAAAGAACAAGCTGTTAAAACGTGGCTTAATATCGCCGCGACAACTCTCAGTGTTATAAGCGTCGTCACTGTCTTTATTCCAGCAGTAGGACCTGCAGTTACCTTAGGGTTGAATGTTGCCGCAGGTGCAATCTCTGGTGCAGCTGATGCATACAAAGTTAACGCAAATGGTAGCACCAATTGGGGTTCAACCATTAAAGGTGCTGCGTTGGGAGGCGGGATCGCCTTAGCAACGGCTGGTATGTCTAAAGTAGTCACTGCCACGGGAGCAGGTAGCGTAGTTGCCAATCAAATTGGTAAGGGTGCAACATATGTTAGCTCAAAATTCCCTGCTGCCTCGGTCGCAGCTAATAAAGTTACGTCTGCGGCCGGTCAAAAGTATATCTCTGAATCTTTCTCTAGTGGTGTAACAGGCAGCTTTACAAATACTCTTGGCTATCTTAAGGATGCTGATCACCCTACTTTTGCAGGAGCTACAGCAAATGCGGCAGCAGGTTTCGGTTCTGCGGTGCTCACCCACGGAATTGAGCAAAAAGTCAACTCTGCCCTGCCGGAGATGAAAACTCCTACAACCTTACCCGGTAAGGTGAAATACTCCCTGAGGCAGGAAGCTGTATCTCGTGGATCAAGCCTGCCTGGGGCAAGTTTACTAGAGCAGCCAGTTCAGGATAAGACGGTTGCCCACGATCAATATGGTAAGGACTACAGCTATTCAGACAGTGTCGTAAATGGCGCGAAAAATAAAGTCATAGGTACTGGCATAGACAACGTAGTAACCGGAACAGCAAGCAAGTACTCTGAAATTGCACCTGCTGATCATCCTACTACTCACGGGGCTCATGCTAAAAATGGAGGACCTAATTATGAGTTTAAAGATCCCGAGACTTCTAATACTCCACGACATAAGAAGGGTGTAGAAGGTCCTAAGCACCGTGCAGATGGTCCCGCTAAGGGGCCAGCCACTTCTCACCGGGCACCTGGCGACTACAATACTGACCTTAACAAATAAATCAGGTAGTTTGTTGTTAGTCCATAAATAATGTTTTCGGTCTGTACATATCCTGTATTGTGGGTGTGTACAGACCGAAAACTTAAGGTGGTCGTAATGCTTCGTGGTCGCCCCGTATGTATGAGATAAAAAATAATGTCTGCATTCCTAATATATTTCATCTGCTCATTCCTCTTTATCATCTTCTACATCACCCGGGACGAGATACGTCGCGCCCGGGACAAACGCAGCGGAGCCCTCGTCAAAAGGCTCCCCCGCTCCGAGCCCTGGGTCTGGAGCATCTACATCCCAGTGTTCACCGGAATGAGTATATACATGCTCACCCATCTTGCAGAATTCCAAACAATCCTTGTGGTTTTTTCTGTTGGGGCCGTCCTTTTCGGTTTGATTGGTATGTACTACTACGAAACCAAATACCTCAGGTTCAACCCCGACAACACCATCACCTACCGAGGACTCACCGGAAAACTCCGCACCACCCCCATCACCGCCATCAACGAATACCAATACACCCCAGAATCCAACCGTCCCGACAACGACGGCACCAACCCCGACAGCATCTGGCTCTGGAACGACAAAGGCTACACCATCGCCGCCTACTCCCCACGCGGCATGAAAGAATACACCATCCCCGCACACCTATACTTCCGCTGCACCCAAGACCGCTGGGCAGACCCCAACAACCCCCAAGACATGCAAGAAATCACCTGGGCCATCGAACACTACCCCCGCGTCATCGACTTCCTCACCGCAAACCCCCGCATCACCGGCATGGCCACCGGAAACATAGAACCAAAACCCAACTAGGTACATGCTGACCAATACAGAAAAGATCCCTCACGGTAACACATATCGTGAGGGATCTTTTCTGAGAAAACGCTCTGCGCTACGATGCCATTTTCGGCCGAACCTCAAGGTCGTCGGGGCACATGGTCTGGGCCAAAACCGTAGAACCGCCCAACACCACATAGCCGCGACCCGTTGTTAGAGTTACCGGTGCACGGCGCGGTAGCGTCATTGAGAACATATCGCCGTCGTAGTCAATATGCGGCTGCAGAAGCACACCGGTACGCGACTTACGCACCGCCTTCGTCCAGTGCGAATACATGGTGCGCAACTCACCCGGCTTACCCGAGGCAATGACACGGACAAATGGGGACTCCGCTTTGAGAAGATTAGCAATTCCCTGGTCAGCATCATCAATACGTTCCGCATCGTCAATCAACAAAAGCACTGGTTCCTCGGTAATTTCCAGCTCTGCTGCAAGGGAGTTGATATCCTGTGGAGTCGTAGCCTTCCGATCAAAATCACGATGCGCCAGCGGCGAGCGCCTGCTGCACATAACCCACACTTGAGCGTTCGTTTCTCCACGATCGCGCTGTTTCATGACGGAATCAGCGATAGCCTGAAGCAGGGTCGATTTACCGGAACGCGGTGAGCCGCCAATGAGCGCACTTTCCCCTTCATAAAGCTCAAATGCTATTGGTTTGAGGTTATGCTCGGCAATACCCACCGGAATAATCCAGTTTTCTCCGCCAATCACGGGCTCTACGCCTAGCTGGGAACGATGCACCAGGGAAGGCAGCTGCCCAATAACATCGGGCTTATCGACCGTACCCCAACGCTGCACGACCTGCTGAACGGCATCGTCAAGGCTCATCTGCGGTATTGCTACCTGAATTTGTCGGATGGTATCACTATCGACGCAACGTCCGGGCACAGCGGCTGGGATGTCGGTTCCTCGAATCCTGTAAGTAGTGTAGTCGTAGGAATCGGAGAGGTGGAAAAGCCAGCGCTGCTGGGTTACGTCGCTGACAACGGCAGGAATTCCCTTCAAACGACTTGTCGCCATCATGAAGTGCATTCCTAAGGCAGGCCCTTCGGAATATACGCGGTGGAAAGCTCCCAGGTAGTCGGTTCCGGTGTACTCCATGAATTCGTCGCGCAGGGTGCCGTAGCCGTCAATAAGGATAATGAGTTTACGCGCATTAGTCGGATTGGAGCGGCGGCGTTCCAGCTCAACCATATGATGCCGTTTGTTGCGCTTCATGCGGCAAATCTGATAAAGGCGATTTTTGGGAAGACGCGAAAATGCTTGGTGCTGGATTTGGACAATTCCCTTTGGGGCGGTGTCATTGGTGACGATGGCGTAGACGGCATACAGATTGGCAAGGAGACACCTGAGGCAGAGGCCTATACGGCGTTTCAAAAGTATCTGCTCGCGCTGAAGGAACGTGGAGTTTTGCTTGCCGTTTGTTCGAAGAATGAGGAATCTGCGGCGAAGGCAGGTTTTTCGCACCCGGACACGATTCTTCATTTGGATGATTTTGTTGCATTTCAGGCAAATTGGGAAAGCAAGGACCAAAACGTTCGACGGATTGCCAAAATGCTGAACATCGGGCTGGATAGCTTGGTTTTTCTTGATGATAATCCGATGGAACGCGCGATTGTGCGAGAACACGTTCCAGAGGTCGCCGTGCCCGAAGTGACGGGCGGAGATGTGGCAAGCTATATCCGTGCCATCGAACGAAACGGGTACTTTGAGACCGTTTCCATATCCGAGGATGACCGAAAGCGAAGTGAGACCTATCATGCGAATCAGCGGCGCGTGGAAATGGAAGCGACAGCATCTTCCTATGCGGATTTTTTGGTATCCCTTGATATGCGGGCTGAGATTGCTCCCTTTCGACGAATCTACTATGATCGAATCGCGCAGCTGACCAATAAATCCAACCAGTTCAACTTGACGACACGCCGCTTCACGCGGGCGGATATTGAACACATGGCGGAGGATTCACGTTACATTACGCTATATAGCAGGCTGCAGGATCGGTTTGGCGACAACGGGCTTGTCAGCGTCGTGATTGCGGAAAAGGAAGGCAAAGACGTGCACATCCGCCTTTGGCTGATGAGTTGCCGTGTGCTGAAGCGGGGCATGGAAGAAGCGATGATGGAAGCGCTTGCCGAGAAAGCACGATTGGCAGGCGGAGAAAAGCTGATTGGCTATTATTATCCGACGGCAAAGAATGGCATGGTGCGTGATTTTTATAGTGCACATGGTTTCTCTCTCGTAGACGATGCGGATGGGAATACAGTTTGGGAGCATAGCCTTGAGACGGATGCGCCGCCTATCGCCAAGAAGCATTTTATTCAAGTGGAGGAAAGCGAATGAGGGTGCATCATGTCGGTTATGTGGTCAAGGACGTGGCAGAGGCCATAGCCCCGTTCGTGTTGCTGGGGTATCGAAAATGCAGTGAAATCACACGGGATGAAGTGCGTCGGGTAGATATCTGCTTTATGCAGCATAATGGATTTTGCGTAGAGCTGGTATCACCTTGGGACGAGTCTTCTGTATGTTGGAATGTTCTGAAGAACGGAGGGGTGAAACCGTATCATATCTGCTATGAAACGGATGACTATGGGACGCAGAGTACGGAACTTCAGTCGAATGGTTGGGTTTTAGTCGCCCCGCCAATGCCTGCCCCTGCGATAGAGAACAAACAGGTTGCTTTTTTTTATCATAAAGATGGCGGCCTTATAGAGATTATTGACAAAGGAGAATAGTAATGGACACATTAAAAACGATTGAAACGATTCTTCGCGATATTTTTGATGATGAAACCTTGGAGATTGATGAGACGACGACGGCAGATGATATCGAGGACTGGGATTCCTTGGCACAGATCCGAATTGCTTCTGAGGTCGAGTCTGCCTTTTCAGTGAAATTTTCTTTTGCGGAATTGCAGCAGATGAAGAATATCGGGGATATGGTTCGCTTGATTGAGGAGAAAAGACAGTAGACCATAGGATCTATAACAAGGATGTATCTTAAACTTACAATCTAAGAAAATGTTTATAAAATGGATTCCACCCTAGATTGGTATAGCTTTGATTTGATGTAGAATTTCTGCCCCTTTCCCCTCAGATACAGGTAGTTTTTCTCACTCTCGTATCCTGCATCGGCGATGAGGGGGGGCTTTTTTTCCCTATGTTGCACTAGCCAACAAAAACTGGATACAAAAATTTAAAAATTATTCATGAGATTTTGAATATCATACAGTTCCATCGAAGATATGACACTCAGAATACCGATAACAACCTTTCAGACGTCACCTGCGATGGTCTGGGCAGTATGTTCTCGCTTGGGCGCAAACCGTTCCCGATACTGCTTCTTGAATGCAAGCACATCCTGCAAGCCGTCGAGATAGGTCATACGGTCGCCGCGCCTGGATGAAAGTGCGTGTGCAATGAGTTCGTCATTCCACAGATCCATGTATAGCGTGAGCTCGTAGTATGTACCCTTCACATAGAAGGCGGTCATATCACTCACAATGCACTCCATAGGACCTGTAATGCGCACTCCTGCAAGCAGCAAGTTCGGATAGGTTCTAAATGGATCTCCCGGCTTCTTGTATCTGTAGTGTTTGGAAACACTCTTGATTCCCGCAATCTTGCAGCATTTATGGGCATAGGGATCGCAAAAGATGATTCCCTTATCCAACCTGATTTTGGCATTCAGCCAGCGGTAGCCGTGGGAGGGAAAACGGCGATGGTACTCCTGAAACAACGCAACGCTCTGCACAAGCCGTTTCTTCTGCTGAGACGGATGCTGCACACTCTTTTTCCAGTGGTAGAAGCTGCTACGCGGGATGCCAATTCTTTCGCAGAGCAGCTGAACGGGGAACTGACCGGAAAGCTCCATAACTACTTGGTACTCTTCCTGCCGATAGGAATGAACTTCTTGTCCGCACCAACTCCTTCCACCAGATAACCTTTTTTAAGCGTGCCTCCGTGATTCTTGCCATCACGAGAGCATCGACCAGTTCTTCTTTTGTCATGGATTGGAGGTCTTCCAGCCCTGTTGGAACCGGTGCGGATTTTGTTTTGGAAAGCCCGCAGATACGCTTGGAATCCTTTCTCGGCGGGAGATGGTTGACATCGCGGTACAGTCGCATGTAATCGCGTGCGGTCTGCTCGCTGATCTCGTACTCTTCCGCTGCTTCATACCTTGTGAGTTCACCGTCATAAATCCGGCGCCCTATGACGAGCCGTTGCTCCTTGGTGTACTTCATGTGATAACCTCCTGTCTACATTGGGAGAGATGCTGTCCACTGCTTGTTGTCCTGTGCACAGAATACCGCAACAGTGTCCTTTTTCTACCCCCTCTGTGTCCAGTTTTAGTTTACCACTTCAACAGTCAAAACGATTCCCCCCATAAAAACAGTTTTACCTCAAACAAAAAAATAGCCCCAACTAATAGCAACCACTCGTTTGTTACTGTCAACACAGCCTCATATAGCACATGCTCCATACACGCTATCACGATTATGAGATTACTCAATACAATAATAATTCGGAGCATGTCCGATTCGAATACTAAATTATCTCTAAGCCAGATATGACGTATAATATAAGCAACACACAATGTAATCGCGGCGTTTAAAAACGCATCTGTCATAGTCTCGATAAGGACTGCGTCGTAATTAAAGTTCAAGAAACTCTTCTCTAGAGTAAACTCGCATATAAACGACTTAATATGAGCCCGTGTTTCTGCTCTAAGATTAAGTAACAGAGAAAAGAAGGCTAAATAAAACGTATATTTTACAGATAGCCCCTGCACAAAATTCAACAAAACACGCTTCCTTATTATGATCAAGCAAAATCACAACATATATGCCACGTTTTTATTTTACTTTCTGTTGGATTTTAGATTGTAAATTCAATTTCCAATGGTTTGCAGAGCTGCATTCCTATCAGATAATGCAAAACATTGTGTTATAGAGATTCTTAGGTCATGTACTCTATAGATTCTCTTTATACCACTGGATCGCCTCTTTGATCCCCTTCTCGAAATCATACTCCGGCGCATAGCCGAGATTTTTTCGGATCTTCGAGATGTCCGCCCCGCTGTGGCGAATATCTCCCTTGCGCTCAGGACCAAAAATAGGCTTCAAGTCCTTCTCGAACAGCGCACTGAGCACCGCATACATCTCATTGAGACTTGAGCG
>ERZ773022.319-NODE-319-length-41139-cov-7.857609_pt1 | contig 41139 bp, 38 predicted proteins | sample MGYA00580839_ERZ773022 | MGnify/ENA primary metagenome ERZ773022 (study PRJEB29015, sample SAMEA2738020) | human oral metagenome | biome: human oral; feature: human-associated habitat; material: dental | place: China | collected 2044 ... | reverse complement strand
TTATACCTGATTTCACGATAGGAAATTTATTCGTTATGTCATAAAAACCACGAGGATAACTCGCTACTATAATATCACTTGTTACATCAATTTTTATTGGAGAGTTTATGGGTAAGTTATCATTGCTTAAACTTCCTCCAATTATAAAACTCCTATCAGAATTGTGGCTGACAAGATCTATTATTACATCATCGACCTTTATTGCTACAACATCAACATCATTATTATTATGTAATAATAATCGCTGTTTCAATTGCTCTTGAGACAAGGTAATGGGGACCCATTCTACTTTATCATCGACGACCTCTCTTAGATTAAAAATAAAATAATCTGGCAAAACTTCACATTCGTTTATCTTTGGTAGAGCAACATGTCTATTTGTTATTAAATATGTTCCTTTTATTTCTCTCCATTCCGATATTTTACCGATTTTTTAAGGAAAAAGCAAGTCTGCGTGACTTTTGCCCTGAAATGGGGTACAATGAAAAATATTGGAGTGCTTAGGAGGGTGCGATGCGAACGAGTGGAAGACGGCGGAGAGATGCGTATCTGCCGGAGGAGCAGATCGGGGAAGGTCTCGAGGAGGGGCAGCTGCGCAGACTGCTGACGAGTACAATCGACACGATCGAGGACAATAAGACGCAGATCTTTGACATCTATCAGAATACGCGCAATGAGGTGGATGATGCGCGGACGCGTCTGGCGGAGCTGAAGAAGCGCGTTGCGGAGTCGATTGAGCGTGTGGATGCGCTCACGGCGGATGAGCAAAAGGCAAAGCAGCGGCTTGCTGCGGTGAGTCGGAACTTCACCGAGCATACGGAGGATGAGATCCGCGAGACGTACGAGGCGGTCTCGATCATCCAGATCAATCTGGCGATTGCGCGTGAGAAAGAGCAGACGATGCGCGTGGAGCGCGACAAGCTTGAGATTCGTCTGCGCTATCTGCACAACGTCGTGGCGCGTGCGGAGCACATGGCACTCTCCATTGGCTCGGTACTCAGCTATCTCAGTACACAGGTCAGCGGCGTACTCTGGAAGATCGAGGCGGTGCAGAAGGACAAGTTCGTCGGCGCGCGCATCATCAAGGCGACGGAGGAGGAGCGTTACCGCATCTCGCGCGAGATTCACGACGGACCCGCGCAGGATCTCGCGAATGCCCTCTTCACCACGACGATCACGGAACGCCTGATGGACAAGGATATGGCAGAGGCGAAGAAGACGCTCGCAGAGCTGCGCGAGGAGCTTCGCAAATGTCTTACGGGCGTACGGCAGATCATCTTCGATATGCGTCCGATGGCGCTCGATGATCTGGGACTTCCACAGGCGGTGGAACAGCTCATTCAACTCTTTGGCGAGCGCGGAAAGCTGCATGGGACGTTCAGCATGGAGGGTGAGCATTACACGCTGCCCAAGCATGTGGAGATCGCGATTTTCCGCATTGTGCAGGAGGCGCTGAACAATGTTGTCCATCATGCCAAGACGAACAAGGTGCGCGTGCGCATGCACTATACGTCGCAGGCGCTTACCGTACTGATTGCGGATGACGGGGTCGGCTTTGATCCCAGCCATCTGACGGAGGAGCCGGAGGAATCGGACGATGCGCTTGACATGGAGACACAGCGCCGTCTGCGCGGGCGTCACTTCGGCGTGATCGGCATGGAGGAGCGTGCGAAAATCATCGGCGCGGCGATCCAGATCCTGTCTGAGCCGGGGAAGGGGACGAAGGTACACCTGCGCGTGCAGAACCGCATGGTGGAGGAGAATTGAGCGCGCCTCTCGCGGAGGCTGTGCTCCGGTACGCGGGGCTCGGCGTTCTGCCCTGTCATACGCCGGGACACAAGGGCGGGCGCGGGGCGCATCCGCTCCTGCGCCGCTTCTTTACGGAGGAGGGGCTGTGTGCCGATGTCTCGCTCTCGGCGGAGCTGGATGATCTCCATGCACCGACGGGCTGTATCCGTGCGGCGGAGGAGCTTGCGGCGGAGGCGTACGGAGCCGATGCGGCGTACTTTATGGTGAACGGGACGACGGGCGCGATCCATACGATGCTGATGGCATCGCTTGCGCCCGGTGATGTTGTGCTTGTGCCGCGCAATGTGCATCGTTCCATCGTGGGGGCGATGATCCTCACGGGCGTACACCCTGTGTACCTGCAGCCGGAGATCGACACGCGGCTCGGGATTGCGATGGGGGTATCGCTGCAAGCGGTGGAGGAGGCGGTGCGCACGCATCCCGAGGCGCGTGCGGTGCTCCTCGTCTATCCGACGTACTACGGCGTGGCAACGGAACTATCCGCGATTGCAGATGTCCTGCACGCACATGATATGCTGCTGCTTGTGGATGCGGCGCATGGGGCGCACTTCGCGTTCTCCGATGAACTGCCGCCGTCTGCGATGGCGGCGGGGGCGGATCTCTCGGCGGAGAGCACGCATAAGCTGCTCGGCTCGCTGACGCAGACATCGATGCTGCTCGCACGCGGCGGGCGTGTGCCGGCGGAGCGTATTCGGGCGGCATCGGGCATCGTACAGTCGACAAGCCCCAATGAGATCCTGCTCGCCTCGCTTGATCTCGCGCGTGCGCAAATGGCGGCGGGTGGGCGGGAACGCCTTGCCGCCGCGATTCGCTGCGCAGATGAGCTGCGCTGCCGCATCAACGAGATCCCGGGGCTTTGGTCGTTCGGTGCGGAGTATATGGGCGGGGCAGGGCGTCTTGCGCTTGATCCGCTGAAGATCACGGTGCAGGTTACGGGGCTTGGGCTGACCGGCTTTGCGGCGGAGGAGGAACTCCGGCGGCGCAATGTCGCGTGCGAGCTTGCCGACGCGCGAAATGTGCTGCTTCTCCTCTCCTATGCGGACGGAGCACGTGAGACGGAGCGGATTTTTGCGGCGCTGCGGGATATGGCGGCATCGTGTGCGCCGATGTGTACTTCGCGTGGGGCAGCGTCGTTTTTAGCGCTGCCGCCGATTCCGGAGACGGTGCTTTCGCCGCGCGATGCGTATTTTGCACGCGGTGAGCGTGTTCCGGCGGAGCACGCCGAGGGGCGGACTGCGGCGGAGACGATTGTGTTCTATCCACCGGGCATTCCCGTACTTGCGCCCGGCGATCGGATCGATGCGGAGACGCTCGCATATCTGCGTGCCATGAAGGCGATCGGTGCGCGCGTCGTGGGAGCGGCGGATGCGTCGCTCGGAACACTCATGGTGATTGCGAAAGGCTGATATGGCAAACGGAAAACTCTTTATCATCGAGGCGGGAGACGGCTCGGGCAAGGAGACACAGACGCGGCTTTTAGCCGAGCGACTTATGCGTGAAGGACATGGCGTCGTGCCCGTGACCTTTCCCGACTACGAGGCGGACTCGTCCATGCTTGTGCGGATGTATCTGCGCGGCGATTTCGGTGCGCATGCGGACGACGTGAACGCCTATGCGGCGTCGACCTTCTTTGCCGTCGACCGCTATGCCTCCTATCGGATGAAGTGGGGGCGCGACTATGAGGCGGGTGCCATTATTCTTGCCGATCGCTATACCACGTCGAATATGGTGCATCAGGCGGTGAAGATCACGGATGCGGCGGAGCGCGACACGTTTCTTGACTGGCTTTACGATCTTGAGTTCCGCAAGATGGGACTGCCCGTTCCCGACGCGGTTTTCTTTCTCGATATGGAGCCGCGCGCGGCGGAGCGTCTCATCGCCATGCGTGCAAAGGAGAAGGGGAGCGCACCCGATATCCACGAGCGCGACGCCGCCTACCTCGAACGCGCCCATGACGCCTACGTCCTCCTCGCCGAGCGCTACGGCTGGGTGCGGATTCCATCGAGTGTGGATGGGGAACCGCTGCCGATTGCGGAGATTCATGAGAGCCTGTATGGGGAAGTGCGGAGATTTCTGTAAGCGTATGGGAGGGTAATATGCCTGAAATCAGCCTGTTCTTTGGTATTCGCATCACGATTTACTACAACGACCACAACCCTCCTCATGTTCATGCAGAATATGCAGGGCATAAGGCACTTATTGATATTCAGGATATTTGTGTCTTACGAGGTTTTTTGCCGGGGAGACAGTTAAAACTCGTCTTAGCTTGGTGCGTTCTGTATCAGGACGAACTCATGCAGGATTGGGAACTCGTCAAGAGTGGGCGTGAACCCCATCCTATTCCACCGATGCGAAAGGGGTGATACCCATGAATCCTATGTTTATGCCTGAGGTGCTGCAGGCTGTAGCGGGAGAAGGGAATACGGTCTATGCCTATTTCAACGATGGAACTGTGCGGTGTTATGATATGTCAGAACTTTTAACACGTGGCGGTGTCTTTACACAGCTTCGTGACCGCAAGGTGTTTGTTGATTCACTGACCGTGATGAATGGCACGGTGGCGTGGGATGTTGAGGGAAATCATGATCCCGAGAATTGTATTGATATCGATCCCTGTGCACTCTATGAGTCTCCCGTAACAAAAGATCCACTAGAAGAATCTGCGTAATTCCCTTTAGGCCTCCCCCGTCGCAACGGGGGAGGGGAACCACGCGAAGCGTGGTGGAAGGGGCGAATACAGTGGCGTGTCAGGCTGAGGAGCGTAAGAGCCGATTGTGATTAAAGAAGTTATCATCGTCGAGGGAAAGATGGATGTATTGGCGGTGCGGCGTGCGGTGGAGGCGGACTGCATCATCACGGATGGATTCCGTCTGCGCAGCGCCGCCATCAAAAATATCCGTGCCGCCTACGAGAAGCGCGGGATCATCGTCCTCACCGACCCCGATACCGTCGGCGAGCGCATCCGCGCACGTCTCACGGAGATGTTCCCGCACGCGCGCCATGCCTTTATCCCCGTCGAGAATGCGACGAATCTGAACGACGGCGATGTCGGCGTCGAGCAGGCGAGTCCCGACGCGATCCGTGCGGCGCTCGAAAAGGTGCGGACACCGATGGATGCCCCCGCAGAGATCTTTTCAATGAGTGACATGATGATGCACGGACTGACGGGCACAGACGACGCCGCCGTACGCCGCGCACGCCTTGGACGCCATCTTGGTCTTGGCTTTGCAAACGCCAAGACCTTTCTCCGACGCCTCAACACGTATGGAGTCACACGCGAGGAATTTACAACAGCAATAGAGGAGCTATGATGAACGCAAGTATCCCCGTGATCGCCGACCCCAAGGTTACGCGCCATATCCTCAGCGCCTTTCATCTGCGTGCGAGCAAACGCCTTGGGCAGAACTTCCTCGTGGATCGGAGCGTCGTGCAGGGCATTGTCGACGCAGCAGAACTCTCCCCAGCGGACATTGTGCTTGAGATCGGCCCCGGCATCGGTACGCTCACACAGGGGCTCGCCGAGAGTGGTGTGCGCGTCGTTGCTGTCGAGCTGGACAAAAAGCTCCCCGCCGTACTTGCTGAGACGCTGAGGGGCTATGACAACGTGACCATCGTGCCGGGTGATATTCTGAAGCTGAATATCCCTGAGACTCTGGGACTCCGTGCAGGAGAACGGTTCAAGGTCGTTGCGAATCTGCCCTACTACATCACCACACCGATCATCATGACACTCCTTGAACAGCGACTGCCGATTGAGCGACTCGTCACCATGGTGCAGAAGGAAGTCGCCGTCCGCATGACGGCACGCCCCGGATCGAAGGACTATGGCGCACTCTCCGTCGCCGTGCAGTATTTCACCGTGCCGCGCATGGTCATGGACGTGCCGCCGCGCTCCTTCCTGCCCGCGCCCGAGGTTATGAGCGCCGTCATTGCCTGTCATGTGCAGGATGTGCCCACAGTTCAGCCGTATGATGAAAAACTCTTCTTCCGCCTTGTTCGCGCCGCATTCGGCCAGCGGCGCAAGACACTCCTCAATGCGCTTACAGGTGCGGGACTGACCAAGGAGATGAGCCGCGCGGGACTTCTGGCGGCGGGCATTGCAGAGAATATGCGCGGGGAGCAGCTCTTCCTCGCGGATTTTGCACGCCTGTCCGATGCGGTCGGGCACTTGGAGGGATGACGATGTATTTTGACAGCCACGTTCATACGGAGTTCTCCGCTGATTCTGAGATGAAGGCGGCGGATGCGCTTCGCGAGGCGGCAAAGCAGGGACTCGGGCTCGTGTTCACCGAGCATCTGGACTATGACTATCCGTCGGCGGGCACGGAGGAATTTATCTTTGATCCCGAGGCGTATTGGGCAAAGTATGAACCCCTGCGCGCGGACGGGATGCTCTCGCTTGGCGTCGAGATGGGAATGATGGCAAGTGCACGCGAAAAAAACGCCGCATTTGTGCGGCGTGTCCCGTTTGATTTTGTGCTTGCATCGATTCATTTTCTGGATGTGAAGGATCTCTACTATCCCGAGACCTTTGAGGGGCGCGAAAAGGGCGAGATGTACCACGAATACTTCGCCGTCATGCGCGACGAGATCTACGCGCATCCCTTCATCAATGCACTCGCCCATATTGACTACATTGCGCGCAACGCGCCGTTTGATAACCCCGAGATTTCGTACGGGGAATTTACGGACGATATCGACGCCGTTCTGCGCGCCCTTGTCGAGACGAACACCGTCATCGAGATCAATACGCGCCGCCTCTCTGCGCCGCGCGGCATCAAAGAACTCGCTCCTGTCTATCGCCGCTATCGCCAGCTCGGCGGGCGTTACGTCACCATCGGCTCCGACGCCCACGTCCCGCAGGGCATCGGCCGCTGCTATGACCGTGCCCGCGAACTCGCCCGTGCGTTTGATCTCACGATCGTTACATTCCGCGAACGTAAGATGCGGCTTTGTGAGTAGAATACAGTGTATTCATGCACGCTTTTTGTCCGTTGCCTCTCCGTCACTTTCCTGTTATAATACAGGCTATGGATGGGGAGGCGTTTTTGTGCTCAGTAATTTTTTTGTCGCGCTCGGCGGCGTCGTGCCTCTCTTCTGTCTGATGGCGGTCGGTGTCTTTGTGAAGCGATCTCGCTTTCTGAGTGAGGAAGAACTCCTGCATGTCAACCGTATGGTGTTTCGTGTGTTCTTCTTCTTCATGATGTTCTACAACATCTACATCTCCGATCCGGGGACGGCGTTTCAGCCACTGCTCATGATCTTTGGTGCGGGCGGAGTGCTCCTCACGGCTCTCGTCTTCGGTATCATCGTCTGCCGCATTGAGCCTGATAACGCGCGGCGCGGTCCGATGATTCAGGCTGCCTTTCGCGGCAACTATGTCCTGATGGGCATTCCGCTCGTCGCAAATATCTTTGGGGATGCGGCGATTGCGATCCCAACCATGATGATTGCGGTGATCGTCCCTCTCTATAACGTTCTCGGCGTATTTGTCCTCGAGACCTTTCGCGGCGGGCGATTTGATCTCCTGCACATTCTGCGTGGCGTACTCATGAATCCCATGATCCTCGGTGCGATTGCGGGGGCGTTGTGCCGGCTCGTGCAGCTGCCGATCCCTGCGCCTATCCTCAAACCTGCCGCACAGATTGCGGCGGCGACCACGCCTGTCGCCCTCATCATCCTCGGTGCATCGTTCCACGGCGGCAGCTATCACGCACACCTGCGCCAGCTGATCTTCTCGGTTGCCGCGCGTCTCATCATTGTACCCGCCCTCGTGCTTCCGCTTGCCGTTGCACTTGGCTTTCGGGATGTTGAACTCGTCACGCTCATCGCCATCTTTTCCACACCTTGCGCCGTCGCCGGCTTTGCGATGGCACAGCAGATGCAGGCGGATGCGGAGCTGGCGGGCAACTGCGTCGTATACAGCAGCGCACTGTCATGCTTTACGATTTTTGGCTGGGTGTTTCTGCTCAAGACATTAGAACTTTTTTGAAAACGTAAGTACCTTGACATCTGATATGGATTTTGTATAATTGAGACTAGGTTATAAGGTGAAAAGGAGTCCGTCTGAAATGATAAGAAAGAAAGGTCTCACAGCACTCGGCGCTCTTGCTGTCGCGGGATGTGTTGGCATCATGGTGCCGTCCGTACAGGCGTCAGAGAGCACACCTGCCTCTATAGCAGGGAGCGATATGCCGCATCATATCGTTGAGGGCGGTGACTTCAAGACTGCGACACTCCAGGCGGATCGCCTGATTGAGACCTACCGACTAACGAAGTATGATGTCATTGACGTTCAGGTCATCGGTCTTTCCGGTAATGCCGGCATGAGCGACATCATGATCGGCCCCGACGGCTATGCCCAGCTTCCATACGTCGGCTCGGTGAAACTTGCGGGGCTGACACTGGACGAAGCAAAAGCTGTTCTTATCGAGCGTATGAGCGAGTACCTGCGCGTTCCGGATCTTTCTCTTTTGATGAAGTCCTATGGAGCGCGTAAGATCTATGTCATGGGAGAAGTTCGCTCTCCTGGCATCCATAACCTCGGAGCCGACAGTCTCAACGCTTATGCAGCGATCTCTTCTGCTGGTGGCTTTACAGGCAGAGGCCTCAGAACCAAGGTCGAGGTGCTTCGTGTTGTGGGGGATACCATGTATTATAAGCGACTGAACATCAAGAATTACATCAAGAAACACGATCTCACTCAGAATGTCGCCCTGCAGGATGGCGATATCGTCTATGTCCCACGCTTCAATGGTATCAAGTTCAAAGAAGATATTCTGCCATACGTAGGTGTATGGGCGATGTATAAGTCCTTGACGGACTGAATGGGAGGAGTTTGAACTATGGAACGAAATGAAGGTTCGATCGACCTCTCGCGACTGTTTCATATCATATGTGAGCGTAAAGCAATTGTCTTTGCCGTTGTAGGGGGCTTCATGCTCGTTGCCCTTGTGATGTCTTTCGTTTTACCAAAGGAGTATGAGTCTACGACGTTGGTTCAGACACGCGGCATCAATGCTACGGCATCTTCTGGTACAGCTGCTGCACTTGCTATGCTAAGTGGAGGAAGTACCTCCTCGCCTGCTATGAACTATATTGAGCTGATGAAGTCTAGAACAGTGTTGGATCCGATCATTGATAGTCTGGAACTTGAAGAGGGAGAAAAGAAGCCAAGTGCAAAGGTGTTTGCAAAAAAAAGACTTGATATAAAAAATCCCAAAGGGACGAATTTGATCGAAGTTGCTGCACGTGGAGGCTCTCCAGAAGAAGCACAGCGAATCTCACAGGCTGTTGTAGACAATTTCCTTCTTATGCAGACGGATATGAATCAGCAGACGCAGTCCCTACTGCTGAAATTTCTTGAAAAGCGTATTGATGAGAGTAAGAATGATGCCGAGGATGCAGAAAAGAAATTGGTGCAGTTCAGCAAAGAACATAAAATTTTTAGTCCAGATGATCAGGTAAAGTATGCTGTTGAGCAGTTGCAGTCTTTTGATAAGTCAATGGCAAATTTTGAAGTAACAATTAAATCCGGACAAGCATCACTGGATGCCGCAAATGCTGCTTTGGAAGCTCAGAAGATGAACAGTCGGGCATATAATGTATCAGATAACAGTATCGTTCAGGAACTCCGTTCACGTATTGTTGCTAAGCAGGTCGAATTGGTGGGCTTGCGTCAGGCTTATACAGATAAACATCCAAGTGTAAAAAAAGCACAGGAAGAGCTGGAACAGCTCCAGAACAGCCTCCGCTCTGAAGTAATTGCCTCCGTCGAGTCGAATGCGGTGACATTGAATCCGACGCAGTCCGAGTTGCTCAAACAGCAGGCACTGGCTTCGGTCAACCTTGCCGTCGCACAAGCAAGTCGTGCGGCTGTACAGGAGGAATGGAGTAAGAAGGAAGAAGATCTTGGAAAACTTCCTGATGATGTTCTGGAATATGTCCGTCTTCATAGAAATGTGACGATTCAGAACGAGGTCTATTTAAACCTTGTCAAGCAGAGTGAACAAAGTAAGGTTCAAGCGGCAATGGAGAGTATGGACATCCAGGTTGTTGATTCAGCAGATCTTCCTGAGTATCCTGTTTTTCCGAGCAAGAAACTCTTTGTCCTTGCAGGCTTTTTTATGGGATGCCTTATAGCAGGGGGATATGTGCTCCTTATATACAAGCGTACAGCGAATCGAATTACATGAATTAAAGAAAGGATATCGTGCTAAACAGGAAGGGGGGGGGATTATGAATAAGCAAAGCAAATATGTGATGGTTATTGTTAATGCTGTATCTAATTTAGTCAATTTTAGGCATGAGCTTATCTTGGAGTTGCTCAATAAGGGGTATGGCGTTATTATTGTTTCTCCTTTCGGTTCGGAACTGAACACTTATGAACAGCTTGGTTGTAAAATCATCATACAACCAGTGAATAGGCATGGGAAAAATGTGCTTCAGGACATGATGCTCATGTTGAAATATTTTCAATATGTGAAAAAATGGAAGCCGTTCTGTGTTCTTACATATACCATTAAACCCAATTTGTATGGTGGCTTTGTTTCGCGCTTGCTTCGGGTGCCATATTTAATTAACATTACGGGTCTGGGGGTCGCTTTTTCTAATAAGACTCCTATGACCAACGTTATTATTCATATGTATCGGCGTGTCTTAAAACATGCGAAATGTGTATTCTTTCAAAATAAAAATAATAGACAGGCTTTTTTGCGCTTGAAAATACCATTTTATCACTCGGTTATTCTTCCAGGCTCGGGTGTGAATCTTTCTTTTTATGGGAAACAACCATATCCACCTAATGATGGCGTTTTTCGATTTGCTTTTATATCCAGAATTATGAAGGATAAAGGTATTCATGAGGTTGTATATGCAGCAAGGATACTTGGGAAAAAATATCCAAATATAGAATTTCATATTCTTGGTGCTTGTGAAGACGATTATGCTTCACAAATGGAAGAATGGAGTAAAGAAAAAAACATCATATATCATGGTGTGCAACGTGATACACGTCCTTTTATGAAGCAGTGTGATTGTCTCATCCATCCGTCGTACCATGAAGGGATGTCGAATGTATGCTTGGAAGCGGCTGCGACAGGGCGTCCGATATTGGCGTCCAATATTCCCGGTTGTCGAGAAATTTTCGACGATGGGTTTAGTGGGATTGGATTTGAGCCGCGCAACGTAAATGCTTTGGTCAAAGCGATCGAACGGTATATAAGTATTCCTTATGAAGAGAGAAAACTTATGGGGGAAAGAGCGAGAAAGAAGGTCGAAGAGAAATTTGATCGAAAACTCGTTATTGATGCCTATATGGATGAGATCGAATGTCTGGAGGCTATGAGAAGTTGATTACCGTTAATGATTTGTTGCAAGGAAACGAAAAACTGTCATTGGTCGGTCTCGGCTATGTCGGAATACCAATAGCAGTAGCGTTCTCGAAAAAGATCAATGTCATTGGATATGACAACAAGAAAGAGAAGATTGTACGTTATCAACAGGGAATTGATCCTACCAAGGAAGTCGGAGATCAATTAATTAGTGACTGTACAATTGACTTTACGGCTGACGAAAGGAAACTTCGTGAGGCGAAATTTCACATTGTTGCGGTTCCTACCCCTGTCAAAACAGATCATACGCCGGATTTGTCTCCTCTTTGCAGTGCAAGTTGTGCTCTTGGACGTAACCTTGAAAAAGGGAGTATCGTGGTCTATGAATCTACAGTGTATCCGGGGGTTACGGAAGAGATTTGCGTTCCTATACTGGAACAAGAATCCGGCTTGCGATGCGGTGTCGATTTCAAAGTCGGCTATTCTCCAGAGAGAATCAATCCTGGGGATAAAAAACATAGTCTGCAAAACATCGTGAAGATTGTCTCCGGTATGGATGATGAAACATTAAACACCGTCGCGGATGTCTATTCATTGGTTGTTGAGGCTGAACTGCATAAGGCGGAGAGCATCAAGGTTGCCGAGGCGGCAAAGGTAATCGAGAACAGTCAGAGGGACATAAATATTGCTTTTATGAATGAACTGTCGATTATCTTTAACAAGATGGGGATAGATACAAAAGCTGTACTTGAAGCCGCCGGGACGAAATGGAATTTTTTGGAATTTTACCCTGGACTTGTCGGTGGGCACTGCATTGGTGTAGATCCTTATTATTTGACATATAAGGCAGAGCAGCTTGGCTATCATAGTCAGGTGATTCTGTCTGGGCGCAGAATCAATGATAATATGGGGAAACATATTGCAGAAAACACTGTGAAGAGTCTGATCCAAACGGATAGTTCTGTAAAGAATGCAAATGTTGCTATATTAGGTTTTACATTTAAAGAGAACTGTCAAGATACAAGAAATACCAAAGTATTTGATATTGTAGAAGAATTGCGAAGCTATGGGATTGAACCTGTTGTAGCGGATCCTGTTGCAGATGTGGAAGAAGCAAAAAAACTATATAATATTGACATCGTGGATATGATGGAACTTCAAAAACGGCATGCCATGGATGCTGTTATAATTACGGTTGCGCATGACTGCCTCAAAGACCTCAGTATGAAAGATATTGCATCGTTGTATGCTCCGGGAAAAACCAAGGTTATGATAGACGTGAAAGGAATTTTAGAAAAAACAGAGTATCAGAATGCGGGCTATCTATACTGGAGGCTATGAATATGGATTATCGTGATATTGTATTCCCTGAGGATAGTGTGTTTTTGGTTACGGGAGGAGCCGGCTTTATCGGCTCAAACCTTTGTGACGCTTTGTTGATGATGGGATACCAAGTGAAATGTCTAGATGATCTATCGACAGGGAAAGTTAACAATATTGAACCTTTCCTCGTACATCCGAAGTTCGAGTTTTTGCAAGGGGATATTAAGGATTTTGCAGTTTGCGATGAGGCTTGTCACCGTGTCGATTTCATCCTACATCAAGCTGCGTGGGGGAGTGTCCCACGTAGTATCGAGATGCCTGTTTTCTATGCCCAAAATAATATTATCGGTACAGTGAATATGTTGGAGGCTGCGCGAAAGAACAGTGTAAAAAAATTTGTTTACGCCTCCAGTTCTTCAGTATATGGCGATGAACCTCACCTGCCCAAACGAGAGGGGGTTGAGGGAGACCGCCTGTCTCCGTATGCCGTGACAAAATTCGCCAATGAAGAATATGCCAAGCAGTATACTGAACACTATGGTCTGGATACGTATGGACTGCGTTATTTCAACGTTTTTGGGCGCAGACAGGATCCCAATGGTGCGTATGCAGCTGTCATCCCTAAATTTATCAAAGCTCTTCTTTCTGATGAAATCCCGACAATCAATGGAGACGGTACACAGTCGCGTGATTTCACCTACATTGATAATGTGATACAGGCAAATCTTCTTGCGTGTAAGGCATCCGAAAAAGCGGCAGGGATGGCATACAATATTGCCTTTGGTGGGAGAGAATATCTAAATGATATTTTCACCACTTTGTGTAAGTTATTGGATAAGAATATCACGCCGCACTATGGTCCGGCCAGGAAAGGTGATATACAGCACAGCAATGCTGATATTTCACGAGCTAGAGAACACCTTGGGTATGACCCAGAATATGATTTTACCAAAGGTATTCAAGAGGCTATCGATTGGTATAGAGAGAATTTATAATGCTATGATATTCGCGGGAGGGAAATAGATGTTCTTTTGGGTTGGCTTCTATGGTCTCTCTGTTATTGCTGTATTTGCTGCCTTTTATGTCAAAGAAAATCAACTGAAATATATTACGTCTTTATATGCGTTTCTAATTTTCTTTGTCAGTGCCTTTCGCTATATGATTGGCAGTGATTACGATGCCTATACTGAAATCTATGCAACAAGCATTACAAGTGTGGATGAATTATTCGAGTTTGGTCATGAGCCTCTCTTCGATATGCTGATACTGATGTTGAATGATCTGGGCTTTTCTGCACAGATGCTCTTTGTTGTTATGTCAGGGATCACCATATATTTTATATATTATGGGGTGCGTACACATCTTTCATCAGAGCGAAGTATCTTATTGGTTCTTGTGCTTTATACCACCTTCTTCACAGCAGGTGGATACTGGTCTGGTTTTAATCTGATACGCCAGGCGGCGGCGATGTCGATTTTGGTCTATGCAGCTCGTTATATTGTCAACAATTCTTTCTTGAAGTTTCTTTGTTTCATTCTTTTGGCAATGGGATTTCATTATTCCGCAATCATTTTTTTACCGTTTTATTGGATAGCAAAAATAAAATTTTCACCCCGTTCCATGATGATAGGGACAATATTTTCCCTGCTCATCACAGTCACGGGGGTGAGCGTTAAACTGTTTCTTCTGTTTATTCCGTTTTTTTCAGAACTGTATGGAAAATATTTGTCAGCCGCGCTCAATGTAACAGCGGGAGTTTCTGGTTTTTCTTTTATGACAATAGGCTTATACCTTATGTTCTGTGTATGCTTATATGTTTATTCAAGAAACACCACTGTTGACAAGCTGACTATGTTGGCGTTTTCCTATATGGTTCTCCGTATTCTGTTTTCGATCTCGGTCGAAGGGAATCCCGCGATTACGATGATTATTCATCGCTTCGAAATTTATTTTCTCCTATTCTATCTGATTTTTTTGGTGAGAGGTATAGAAGCGGCGGCACAGCAAAACTATGGACGGCCGTTCCTTTGTTGTTCCATGATGCTGCTTTCTGCTGTGTTTAGCTTTTTGATGATATACCAAATATATCAGGGGGCGAATGATCCGATCAATCAAATGCTTCCATCACTATCTGCCGGCAACTATCGATACGAGTTTAACTTTAGGCTGTTTCAGTAAGGAAGATCATGACAAAAATACTTGTAAACTATACAGGTCGCATGGGGGGGGCTCCCATGTACGCATGGGAGATGACAAAGGGGTTTATTGAAAATGGTGCAGAGGTTTCTGCTGTCATATCGAAATATGTGCAGAATATTGAGGCATGGAAGCGGCTCCCGCTAAAACACCTCGTAATTATTGATACCTATACAGATAAGTATTCGTTTATAAAGAGCATGATTCTCTTTCCAATCTCAGCACAGCGACAGATTCAAAGAGAAATTGGAGAGGAGTGTTTTGATGTCATCTATAGCCCTATGTATGCGTGGCTGACTTATCGCATCAATCAGATGTTTAAGACAGCAAAAACCGTTATCACAGTTCATGATCCGATTCCACACAGCGGATCTTCCTTTCTTGCAAATAAACTGCTCAATGGGTTTTTGTTGGACATGGATATTGCAAGGGCACACAAACTGGTTGTTCTGTCTTCGCAGTTCAAGGAATATATGAAAATGCGGTATCGTAAGAATAACGAAGATATCCTTGTAATACCGCATGGGGTATTCTCGACATATAAAGAAATCGCTATAGATCATGGCATTTTCTATGATTCCGACAAAATTAACTTCTTATTTTTTGGAAGAATTGAACACTATAAGGGGATTGGTATCCTGGTAGAAGCGTATCGACAGGTTGAGCAACAATATCCTGACAGTGTATCCCTGACGATTGTGGGGCGGGGGGATTTTTCACCATATCAAGATGTTTTCGATACATTGCATCACGCACGACTTGTGAACCGATGGATAGCCGATGATGAGGTCGATGGATTCTTTTGCGGTGAGAAGATCGTCACGGTTTTGCCCTACTTGGATGCGACACAGTCCGGCGTGGTTAATATTGCAATGCAGAACCACAGTCTTATCATTGCAACCAATACAGGTGGTTTGTCCGAGCAGCTTGCGGAAGGTGCGTATGGTCTGATGGTTTCCCCTAATGATGTTAAGGCGTTGTATGATATTATGGAAAAGGTAATCCTGCACTATGAAGACTATGACGATATAAGACAGGACGCATATGACGCTCTAAAAAAACTCGATTGGCGTGTTCTTGCCGGCAAAATTTTGGAGGGATGTGAATGAGTAAGCAGAATGATCCAAGCAAATTGTCAGTCAGTGTAGTTATTCCTTCGTACAATCGTGCTCACCTGCTTCGGGAAACCATTCCTTCCTATATACAGGAAAGTGTTACTGAGGTCATTTTAGTAGATGATTGTTCATCTGACCACACGGGAGAAGTCGTACGTGAACTGCAAGTGCGATATCCTCAGATTCGCTATTTTAGAAATGAACGTAATTTGCGTCAGACAGGTGCAAAAAACAGGGGCGTACGGGAAGCTGTGCAACCCTATATTTATTTTGGTGACGACGATTCTGTCCTATTGCCGGGGACGATCCCTTATTTGCTCGAAAAGATGCAGGAGTTGGAGGCAGATGTCGTCTCTGCGATTCCCATTTATTCGGATTGTGATGCAGATATGGAGGATTTGCCACGACTTATTTGCCGTAAAGCTCCGTTGATTCAAGATGTGAAAGAATACGTCGACATTGCTCATTTGGAACGAACGTGTTTTTTCTTTCGTATGGCACAGCCTCTTCGCGTTCCGTTTACAAATGCTTGTGTTCTTATGAAGCGTGAATGGGTGGACAAGGCTGCATTTGATACGGAGTATGGAGGCAATGCGTATCGGGAAGAGACCGATTACTTTCTGCAGCTGTCTGAGCAGGGAGCCAAGATTTATTTTGCAGCCTCCGAACATGCTGCTCAGATCAATCTTCCTTTTGCACGCATCGGGCGAACGAGAACGTTCTCTTCTATGTGGCGGCATGGAAAATATGATCTGATCAATACGATGCGACTGATTGAAAAACACCACTGGTTTTTCAGAAAAGAACTTGGTTATCCGCATGGAAAAACATCAATGAAGATACGATATGTTCTCAATGATCTGTGGCAATATTTTTGTATTTTCCCGGGGCGCATATGGAGCATTTTGCGCCGGAGCATAGGGAGTTGAAATGGAGAGAGACGCTGGCTCAAACACCTTGAGTGTTATAGTTCCTGTCTATCGGGTGGCGGAATATTTACCTGCATGTTTGGACGATCTGCTGAATCAGACCTACTCAGATCTGGAGATTATCCTTGTAGATGATGGATCGCCCGACGAATCGGGTGTCATATGTGACTGCTATGCGGAAAAAGATCGTCGCGTTCGTGTGGTGCACAAGGAAAACGGTGGTGTATCCAGTGCACGGAATGCCGGAATTGAGGCCGCGACGGGCTACTATATGACCTTTGTGGATGCGGATGATCGGGTCGATGTTGATGCCTTTTCCTGCATCATTCGTGGTATGGAGCAGAATGCCTGCGATCTCGGCTTGATGGGTATGGACGGCAAGGGGAGTTGGAAAACGTCGTTCACTGTCGATGAAGTGCGGGAGGCACAGAATCTGCTCCTGGAAATTGTGCGTGCAGAGTGGCGTGCCTCGTCTTGTGCCCGTATATATATCAGATCGTTGGTGAAGGGGGTGCGATTTGATGAATCTCTTGCGATGGGAGAGGATATTCTTTACTTTTGGCGGGCGTTTCGTCAATCCCACCGGATTTACATTAACGAGTCTGTCAACTATCATGTTATATGGCGTTCCGACAGTGCGACTATGGCGAACTATTCATTGAAGCAGTTGGGTGACATTGAGAGCAGTCGGCGGATCTGGCGTGATTGTCTGACTCTTGGCAGACCGGATGTGGAGCAGGCTGCGTTTGCCCGTTATGCGAATACGCTGCTGGCACGTACCGTGCAGCTTATGGCATACGATGATGGACGTTACACGGATCAATATGGGAAGCTTGTCAATGAGATCAAAGAGACGCGGAGCATCCTTCGTCAGTATTCGTATAAAGTGTCAATGCGAAATCATATTTTGATAGATACGATTTTATATTCTCCATATAGCATGATTCGACCAATTTTCCGGTTTCTCTGGAAAAATGTGGTGATAGGAAAACGTTAGGGAGATGAATAGCATTAAAATTGCAAAACTAACATTGGACGGATATGTAAATTATGGGAATCTGTTGCAGAGCTATGCACTGCAGCAGATTCTGCTCAATTATGCTGATACAGTGGACTCGATTTGGCATAGCCCCGACAATTTTTTGCCTAAAATTTGGTGGCGTTGGAATTATAAATTCGCAGTAAAGTTTGTCCTGAACTGGAGAGGCTTTCGTACGGACATCCTTCATGGTCATATTGGATGTGAAATGGTGCGCCAGGGGAAACTCAAGGACTGGGCGGATCGTCATATTCGTATGCGTACAGATGTGAAAAACCTTCATACGATTGCGGATGACTATGATTACTTTGTTGTTGGAAGTGATCAGGTATGGAATCCCTACTTTGGCGATTTAGGACAGAACTTCTTGCAGTTTGCCCCCATCGAGAAACGCCTGTCCTATGCAGCGAGTATTGCGGCTTCAACGATTCCGATTGAAAAGAAAAAAAACTATCAAGATGGACTGTCTGGGATGAAGTCGATCTCCATGCGCGAGGAGGAAGGGGCTGCTATCGTTCGAGAAATCGCCGGTCGTGATGCATCTGTTCACGTTGATCCAACCCTGCTGCTTACTCCCGATGAATGGCGTTCGGTGAGCCGACCACCCGCATGGTATCATGGCAGTGACTATATCCTTACATATTTTCTGGGTACAATGCCGGATACTGTGTCCGAAGTCGTAAGAGAGATAGGGCTACCGGTCGTCAATCTTCTCGATTCTTCTGTATACGAGCATTATGTCACGGGGGTCGATGAATTCATCTGGGCGATTGAACATGCGCGTCTCATCTATACCGATTCGTTCCATGGAACTGTGTTTTCTATCTTGTTCCGTCGTCCCTTCGTTGTATGTGATCGAAAGGCAGCGCACGGAGCAAGCGATGCCGGGAATAAGATGTCGTCACGTATCGATACGCTGTTGGCTCTCTTTGGACTGGAACATCGGCGTGCTCCAGCGGAGAGCGGATACTGTATCAAAGATCTGTTTGAGATGGAGTATCCTGCGATTGAATCCGTTCTTTTGCACGAGCGAATGCGTGCAGATGTGTATTTCAGGTCGGCAATGAATCTTTCGTAGCAAGAAAAAAGGTGCGAGATTATGAATGAGGAAAGTGTACTGCTCAGGAACGGCAAGACAATTCCTGCTGTTGGTTTCGGCACAGGTGTAGTTCTGCGATATAGCCGGAATCCATTGCTCTTCCTGCGCTCTCGTATGCGTGCCGTTCTTAGCAGTATAAAGCACAGACGCCTGAGTCCCGGGTTGAAATCGGATCTCTATATGAAGCGCACTGTCAAGCAGGCGATTCAAATGGGCTATCGCCTATTTGACTGCGGTCGTATTTATGGATATTCGGAGGTTGTGGTCGGTCGTGGGATGGATGCTTCTGCAAAAGCACGGGAAGATTTTTTCCTGGTGACGAAAGTTTCGGATATGGATGTTGTGCGTCATGCCAGCCCGAACGACGTGCGTGGAAACTTGATGGATTCTCTGCGCTATTTGGGAACATCATATGTGGATGCCTATTTGCTCCACTGGCCCCATGGTGACTGGATTGATATATACCGACAGATGGAAGATCTACATGACGAAGGGCTTGTTCATGCGATTGGCGTTTGTAACTTTACCGTGGCTCATTTTACGGAATTAGAAAAACATGCACGCGTTATGCCGATGGTCTGTCAGATCGAACTGCATCCGTTCAATACAAAGAAAGAGATTCGCGAATACTGCAAGGAGCATGGTATCGTGGTCATGGCACATACCCCTACAGGGCGAATGTGCGAGAGAATTCGTCAGAATAAAGTTCTTCAGGAACTGGCACATGGGCATGGAAAGACGATTGCTCAGATCATTCTGCGGTGGCACTATCAAAACAATGTAGTGCCTATCGTTGCCACCCAAAATCCTGTTCATATGCGTGAAAACCTCGACGTATTTGACTTTTCATTGAGCGAGGAAGAAATGCAGATGATTGAGGCGCAGGATGAAGGATATGTGATGCTTCTAGGGAATGGGATTGACGATCCAAACTATATTTACAACCTATAAAGGCGGTGCTGAGGCATGGGGTTGCGCAGCAAGATAAAGTTACTTTCACAGATTTCATGGTGCAAATTTATATACTATAATTTCATTAGCTCGCAAGTGGAACGGCGTGGTCGGGCGTGGCTCATACCCTATCGGAATGCTGTAATAAATTTGTCCTCGGGAGCAAAAATTTTCATAGAGAATGGAAACTTCCTGATCAATGCAAACAAGCCGTCAGGATCATGCGCCGAAGCCTATGTAACTTTGCGAAAAAATGCCAGACTTTTTGTTCATGGGATGACACAGCTGAATTATCGGGCGACCATTGAGGTTCATGATAATGCTGAAATTGATATCGGCTCTGCATACATCAACTCAGATGCGGTGATCCTTGCGGCGGAGAGTATTCACATCGGACACAGATGCCTGATTTCGCGTATGGTATACATTTATGACGCTGACCATCATGATATCGTGAATACAGATGGCAAGGTCATTAATCCGCCTCGCCCCGTCGATGTGGGGGATCATGTTTGGATAGGTCTCCAGTCTCTGCTCCTGCGTGGATCGAAAATCGGTGATGGTGCTGTGATCGCTGCCAATTCTCTCGTCGGAGGAAAAATTAAGGCGGGTACTATGGCATCGGGAAATCCCGCCCGCTCCTACTCGGAGATCATTTGGAAAGGATGAGCTGATGAAGCCTTTTTTGACCCATGACGAGTGTATGGGATGCAAGGCGTGCGGTGATATTTGCCCAGTCGGTGCGATCTCCTTTCCTGTGGATGAAGAAGGTTTCTGGCAGATGACGATCGATGAGGAGAAATGCATTGACTGTCATCGTTGTGAAATTGTCTGTCCTGTTAAGAACTATCCGGAGAGTCGTACAGAAACAAATCGCAGTGAACCATTGGTCTACAAGACTTGGCATAAAGATCCTGCCGTTCGCTATAACAGTACATCGGGAGGGATGTATTATGCTGCAGCAGAGGCTTTTCTTGAACGGGGCGGGGTGCTGGTTGGCTCTGTGTATACCGAAAAATTTGAGCGTGCCGTACATGTTGCAGTCAAGGATCATGCGGGGCTTCAGCGTGTTATGCGCTCGAAATACTTTCAGAGTGATACTGAGGGCATCTATAAAGTCGTACGCGATCTCCTGAAAAAAGGAGAGAAGGTACTGTTTTGCGGAGCCCCGTGCCAATCTGCCGCATTGCATAAGTTCATTGGAGCAAAAGATACGAATCTATTTACAATGGATTTCGTCTGTCGCGGAATCAACTCGCCTCTCGCATATAGCAGCTATATGGACGAGCTGAAAGCGAAATACAAGTCGGAGCTTAAAGAAGTACGATTTAAGGATAAAAGTCGCGGCTGGACGAATCTGGGTACGCGCATCTTCTTTCAGAACGGGAAAGAGTATTATCGCAACAGATATAATGATCCGTGGGTGAACGGCTTCATTGCGGGGAACCTGTATATGCGACCGGCATGTTTTCAGTGTGCATTCAAAAAACTTCCGCGTGTCAGCGATATGTCAATTGGAGATTTTTGGGGGCTGAACTTTACACAGGAAGAGAGCAGTCAAGGTGTTTCGTTGGTATTCTCCAACAACGAGAAAGGAGATTGGCTGCTTGATATCAGCCGCCCCCGTATGTTTGTTGAGCAGAGAACCCTGGAAGAGGCTCTGCAAGGAAATCCTGCCATCCTGCACTCTGCGGTGTATAGTGAAAAACGCAAACAGTTTTTTGCGCTTCTAAGAACTGTTGGCTTCAGCGAAGCAGTCTGGCGTACAATGGGAAGCACTGCGCGAGAACGCTGGCTCAAAGAAAAAAAACATAAGATCAGTGCATTCTTATCCGGATTCTCGATTCTGTATCGTATCAAAACGATGATCAAAGGAGGGGTTCGATGAGAGATTTTTCTCAGACGGTCAAAATGGCACGTCGCTATATAAAATCATGGAACAAAGAAGAGCATCTCGATGCGCTCCGAGTTGCCGTCCTTGGTTCGGCATCCATTCAGCACTATGTAATGATTCTTCGCTATCTGCTGCATGAGGAAGGCATAGAGGCGGAAGTATATGAAGGCGAATACAACGGTATTGCGATGGATGTCTTTGATTCGGACTCCGTGCTCTATCGTTTTAATCCCGAGATTGTCATTATCCTTCCGCACTATACGGATATTCATAGATATCCGGTACCGATGGATGGCGAGCAAGAAACCGCTGAGCTTATGCAGGAATATGTGGGGTTCTATACCAATGCGTGGAAAACCATCGGCTCAAAATGTGATTGTCGTATTCTCCAAGCGAATTTTGTTATTCCTCCAGAGCATGTGCTTGGAAATATGGAGCGGGGGCTTTTGTCATCTAAGACCAGTTTTTTGCAGCAATTGAACGAAGACCTTTATCGTGTCGCACCAGAGAATGTCACTATTGTAGATGTTGAACTGCTTGCCCAATATGTTGGCAAATATCAGTACATAGACTATTCCTCGTACTTTTTGAACAAGATGCCGTGCAGATTGGATATGCTGCCGGAGTTATGCAGTCTGTTTGTAGGATTGGTTGCAGCAATGAAAGGACACGTTCGGAAATGTCTGGTCTTGGATCTTGACAATACCATCTGGGGCGGTGTCGTTGGGGATGATGGTTGGGACGGCATCCAACTGGATCCGAACGAGGGGACAGGCGAGGCATATCGTTACTTCCAACAATATGTATTGACGTTGAAACAGCGTGGCGTGATTTTAGCGGTATGCAGCAAGAATGACGAGGATAAGGCGAAAGAACCGTTTGAGAAAAATCCCCATATGTTGCTCCGACTTAAGGATATTTCCTGCTTTGTCGCAAACTGGGAGGATAAGGCGTCAAATTTGCAGATGATAGCCCAAAAATTAAACATTGGTATTGATAGTCTGGTGTTTTTTGACGATAATCCAGCAGAGCGCGAGATTGTCCGCCTCCATCTTCCACAGGTTCATGTGGTGGATGTTCCCGAAGACCCTGCGCTCTATGCGGTTACATTGGATCGTGAGACACCCTTTGAGTGGCTTCAACTGACCAAGGAAGATCTTCTGCGCAGTGATAGCTATGTGCGCAATCAGCAGCGTGAGAATATGCAGCGTCAATTCGTGGACTACAATGCCTATTTACAGGCTCTTAAAATGAGCGGATCTGTTCATCGCGTTGGAGACAAGGAAACACCACGATTCGCACAGCTTCTCAATAAGTCCAATCAGTTTAACTTGCGCACGCAGCGGTATACAGAAGATGAGATCTGCTCGATGCAGAAGGATAAAAATGTACGCTGTCTGTGTGGAGAACTCTCGGATAAATTCAGTTCGTATGGGATCATCTCCTGTGTTATTCTGAAAAAGACCGAGGAAGATATTTTTATTGACTCGTGGGTCATGAGTTGCCGTGTCTTGAAACGTGGAGTTGAACACATGATGTTCCGTCAGATCATAGCGGAGAGTGAGGCTATTGGCTGCCGTGAAATTGTGGCGGAATACATTCCAACCACCAAAAATGGAATGGTGCAAGACTTTTATGAGGGGCTTGGATTTGACCTGTGTTCGGAGCAGGATGGTGTCAAACGGTACAGATATGATCTGTCAAAGCCCTTTAACAAGGATATTTTTATTCAGATGGCATTGCCGGATAAGGAAAGGAAATGAGTAACATGACAAGGAATGAAGTACAAGATCAACTGCAGGAAATCTTCCGTGATGTATTCGATGATGAATCCATCGAACTTACGGATGAGATGACTGCGGATGATGTGGAGGACTGGGATTCTCTTTCGCATATCACGTTGATTCATGAGATTGAGGCGGCGTTTAATATTCGGTTTACCACGAAAGAGATCATTGCGTCAAAGAATGTCGGTGAGTTTATCGACATGATCGAACGTAAACTTTCGTGAGGTGCATCATGAATCATTATACATTTGAAGATTTATATGTTGGAATGAAGGAATCTTTCACGGTTGAAATCACAGAGGAGATGCAGCGATCCTTTACTAATATGAGCGGAGATGTCAACCCTATGCATTTGAATAAGAACGAGTGTTTGATTGTGGGGTACAAGGACTGCCTCGTGTACGGAATGTGTACGGCATCGTTCTATTCGACACTTGTCGGGGTCTATTTACCGGGGGAGAAATGCCTGTTTCATCGGTGTGAGGTGGAATGGCCTGCGCCGGTGTATATTGGTGATATACTGACTATTACAGGGACAGTGAAGGAAGTCGATTCGCAGTTTCGGCGTATTGTCATCAAGGCGGAGATGCGTAATCAGGATAGAGTCAAAGTGTCTAGGGCAAAATTGACGGTGGGGATTCGGGAGTGACGTGATGGAACGCAGTTATTTGATTACAGGCGCGTCCTCTGACATCGGTGTCCATTTTTTAAGGCGTTTGGTTCAAAAATCTCAGCAGACAAATGAAAGATGTCATGTATTTGCACAATATCGAACATCTGACGAGCAGCTGCGGGCTGCTCTGGACGAACAGAGTCATGTAACGCCGGATTGTTATCGTTGTGATCTTTCCAACATTGACGATCTTCAAGCATGGATCGGGCACCTGCGCGAGCAGAATGTCACGCCCACCCATATTTTGCATCTTGCTGCACCACGATTTGCATATATGCGATTGAAAGAACTGAATTGGGGACGCTGTCAGCAAGGAATGGATGTTGCAGTACGATCCTTTGCATTTCTTTTGCAGGAGTTTTTGCCAAAGATGGCAAAGGCGCATTATGGGCGAATTGCAGCAATGCTGACTGCCTATACGATTGGTACCCCGCCAAAGTATATGTGTGATTATGTCACGGCGAAATATGCTTTGCTTGGATTTATTCGAGCGGCAGCTTCTGAGTATGCCGGCAAAGGAGTGACAATCAATGCGCTGTCTCCGAATATGATGGAAACGAAATTTCTGTTCAATATCGATGCACGCAGTATCGAGATGAATGCACAGGGGTCTGCGATGAGGCGAAATATATCACTGGATGAGACGTGTGCAGCGTTGGAGTATTTATTGGCAGATGAGGCGTCTTATCTGCAAGGCGTAAATTTGAATCTAAGCGGCGGAGACCGAATGTAAGAGATGGAGGCTGTGATGGCAGAAGCTGTAATGTATTTACTGGTAGGGATTGTTCTACTATGCTTTGCGCTTTTTGTGCTGAATGCCATCTACATTCGAACACCGTATTATCAGAATCAAGTTCGTCCCATCAAAAAATTTCAAGATGGTGTTCCTGATAATCTTGATATCATGAATACAGGAAGTAATTATGCGTACTTTGCGATTGATTGGACACTTATCGATGTCGCAGGATTTAGTTTGGCATCCGGCTCGCAGTCTCTTGCGTGGGATGAACGCCTCTGGAAAAAATATCGTAGTCGCGTAAAAAAGGGGGGGCTTGCCCTCTTTGTTCTTGCTGACCTTGTCTTCCTTCTCTCAGAGTATCCAAGTGCCAAATCAGATCGGCGCTATTATTTTTTTATGAAGCCGGAGGAAATTCCTCGCTATACATGCTGGCGGGCACTTCGCTATCGGTATTTGCCAATTCTGGAAAACTGGCGGAACGTGATTCACTGTGTCTATCATCGTGGCGAACAGTTTGTTGAACAGTCTCCTTCCTTGACATATACAGAACGAGTATCTGATGCCCGTATTGCAGGGTGGAAAAGGGAGTTCGGTCTTTTGGACTTGCAGTGCTGTGAATCCGCAGATCATCTTCATGGTGTGATTGAGAGAACAACTTCACTGTTGCGGCGCATGGTCAACGAGACGCGCGCATTTGAGCTTTGTCCTGTGCTTATGATCCCCCCTGTTTCAGCGGTACTCAGTCGAAAAATTTCGTCTGAATTTGTGGATGCGGTTCTGTATCGTCCGCTACGGGAACAGTTTTCCGATGTGCCGCTTTTGGATTATATGTCCGATGAACGATTTCAAGATTATCGGCTTTACCAAAATGGTGATTTTATGAATGCAGAAGGGCGCAAGGTATTCATGCCTGTGCTGTGGAATGATATTCAGAACTGTATCGGGAAGACTGTATGAGTCAGAAAAAAATAGGTGTTATTCTTTCTTATATCCAAATACTCGCAACCATTTTGGTCAATCTGATATACACCCCGCTCATGCTTCGCCTTGTGGGGGTGAGTGAATATGGGGTCTATAGCCTGAGCAGCTCAGTTATCGGCTATCTGTCATTGCTTTATGCCGGTATGACCAGCACCTATTTACGCTATTCGTCTATTTATCAAAAAAAGGGGGATCAAGAGTCCGTTGCACGATTGAATGGGCTGTTTGTCGTCCTTTTTTCAGCATTAGGATGTTGTGCTCTTATCTTAGGGATTCTCTTGTCCGCGAATCTTCAACCTGTTTTGGGCAATGGCTTGACAGCCCATGAATACGAATTGGCACGTATTCTGTTTATTATCATGGCGATCAACATGGCTCTTCTCATGCCCAAGACGGTGTTCTCTACGCTTATCATCTCGCAGGAGCGGTTCATCTTTATTAAGTCTCTGGATGTACTTCATGCACTTCTTATACCTGTGCTTACCTTGCCGGTACTTTATTTCGGTTATGGTTCCATCGGTATGAGCTGCGTGGTGCTGTTTTTAACGGGAATTGGTCTGGTAGCAAGTATGTGGTATTGCCTTCGGAAGATGAATTGTCCGTTTTGCTTTAGAAACTTACCGTTCTCGTTGTTGCCGGGTATGTTTTCGTTTTCGATCTTTATTCTTCTGCAAGGGATTATGGATCAGTTCAACTGGCATTTGGGCAAGGTGCTACTCTCGAATTTTGCGGACAGTACAGCGATTGCCGTTTACAGTATCGGTGTTCAAATAGATTCTCTGTTTATCAGCTTTGGCGTAGCTTTTTCGGGGGTCGTCGTTCCCAGGATATACCAACTTGTTCGAGAGAATGCGACGCAGGAGCTTACGGAGCTTTGGCTGAAGGTTGGGCGGTATCAGTTCTATGTCGTCTATTTTATATGGCTCGGCTTCCTATTCTTTGGAAAACCGTTCATTGTCCTGTGGGCAGGTGAGTCTTATCAAGATGCTTATATCGTGACATTGCTGCTGATGACGCCTCTGCTGCTCCACATGTGTCAGCTTCTTGCCGTTGAGGTGTTGCGTGCCTATGACAAGCATCGTGTTTGGACCTTGGTACATCTAGCGAGTGCTATTGCAGGCTTTTTGATCTGTATTCCGCTGACGAAGGAATATGGCATCTTGGGGGTTTCTGCAGGAACGTGCGTAACAATGTTTCTGGCGGTGAATTTTTATGATAACTGGTATTATGCGAAATATGGACAACTCAATGTCCTTTTCTTTTTTCGTGGCATGGTCAGACTTCTCCCCGCAGCGCTTCTGTGTATGCTGTTCGCATGGGGGCTAAGCAATGTGCTGACGATCATAACGTGGAGCGATATACTTCTTGTGGGGACTCTGTATACGGTTCTTTATGCCGGCGTTATGTTTCTTGCAGGGATGAATGCACAGGAACGGGGTATCATAGTAACCATGATTCGGCGTGTCGGATTACGTATAAATTGGATTTGAGATGTGTGGACAATCATGTCGGTGAGGTACGAAGATGATTATTACGAAGACGCCGTTTCGGATGTCCTTCTTCGGTGGCGGGACGGATATACAGGAGTTTTATGATACGCATGGAGGCGCGGTTCTCTCTACAACTTTTGATAAATACTGCTATGTCACAGTTCGTCATCTTCCTCCTTTTTTTGATTATACCAGCGAGTTCTCCTATGCGAATATTGAGCGTGTCAGATCGGTGGATGATATCAAGCACCCGCTTATCCGCAATCTCATGAAGTTTAAGGATATGCACGAGATTCGGCTTTCCTATGAGGCTGATCTTCCGGCGCGCACAGGTCTTGGTACGTCTTCTTCTTTTGCAGTGGGGATGCTCAATGCATTTTATGGACTAAAAGGGAAGCGTGTGGATCGTCGTCGGCTTGCAGATGAGGCAATTTATGTCGAGCGAGTTCTTTGCGGAGAGGCAGGCGGCATCCAAGATCAGATCGCGGCAGCATATGGTGGGTTGAATCGTATTGATATGGATCGCAATGGCTACAATGTTTCACCTGTCATTATTTCTAATCAACGAAAAAAAGAATTTAACAACAATCTCATGCTGTTCTTTACTGGATTTTCCAGAATATCTGCAGAGATTCAGAAAAAAACAGAAGCTAATATAGGTGATAAGATAAAAGAGCTTATGGAGATGAAATCCCTTGTTGATGTGGCAGAAGATATTCTCGTATCTAAAGGGAGTCTCAATGAATTTGGCCGACTTCTGGACTATACGTGGAAGTTGAAACGTGGAATTTCTGATGCTGTTTCGACGGATTCGATTGACGAGATCTACTGCCGTGCAATTCGTGCGGGAGCGCTCGGTGGAAAGCTCTTGGGTGCAGGTGGCGGAGGATTCTTGCTCTTTTATGTTGAGCAGGATAAGAAGGATTATGTCTTGAAAGCATTGAAGGATCTGCTTTATGTCCCGTTTTCTTTTGAAAATGATGGAACGCAGGTCATTTATTTTAAGGCAGAGGATTACGAGCTTCCAAAGCAATAGCTATTCGGATTTGTTTGTGTTGAATCGGCTGAAAGGAGAACGGTATGGAGGCGATTATCTTAGCTGGTGGCTTTGGAACAAGGCTGCAGCACATTGTGTCCGATGTGCCGAAACCTATGGCACCGATGGATAAACAAGGCACTCCCTTTTTAGCTATTTTGCTGGATTGTCTCTACGAAGCACAATTCTCACGCATTGTTTTGTCAACAGGGTATATGAAAGAGAAAATAAGAATGTATTTCGGCGTTCAGTATCGTGGGATGGAGCTTTTGTACTCTGAGGAGGACACACCTCTGTTGACCGGGGGAGCAATAAAAAAAGCTCTCACCTATTGTGAAAGCGATTCCGTATTTATACTAAATGGGGATACCTATTTTGAAGTGGATTTTGCAGGTATGCGGAAAATATCCCAAGAACAAAATGCGGATGTTGTCATTGCCGTAAAAGAAATGAAGAATTTTGACCGTTATGGAACCATTGTCAGTGACGGCATTCGAGTGCTTGAGTTCCAAGAAAAGCGATATCAGAGTTCGGGATGGATTAATGGTGGTATCTATTTGGTTCGGCGGAACCTTTTCAGCAATGTTGAGGAGCGGTTTTCGTTTGAAAACTATTTAGAAAAGAAAGTTCGACACTTAAACATTATTGCATATCCGTCGGATAGCTTCTTTATTGATATAGGGGTTCCTCAGGATTATTTTCACGCACGGGAACGGTACCAAGCCGATGAACTGGGGCGTGTGTAATTGGGATTCCTGTGTTATCGTGGAGAAACTTGGTTGACAATACTTTTTGGTTTTTAATATAATGGCAAAAGAATATCGGCTGTCCAGCGCAGTGATATTTCGTGAAATATGGACTATTGAAAAGGCGGGATCAAATATGTTGGGCGAAAATATCACACAGCAGTCTGCGATCAAGAACTTGATGAAAAACCTTGATGATAGTCCTATTGTTGGTGGTTGGGCACTTGATTCGGCTGTCTACAGTGCATCACATGGTCGCTTTAAGAATACCGCAGACCTTATTTCGTGGTTTAAGAGCGACTGTGAATCCTATAGTGTCAGCGGGGATGACAATGTTTCCAAGAATCTAAAAGCCGACTTCCTGCAAGAGTACTGCGGCATCAATCTGCGTAATGACGATACCGGTGCGATCACGGGATTTGATGCTGGCGGAAGCACGGTGGAGAAAACGGCGCATAGCATTGTTCCGGATGATAATGACGGAAATCCAGCCGGACATACAATCCCAGGGATTACCTTTGCATACCCGGGCTTTTCGGAGAATATTGCGACCTATCGTGCGTATCGAAATGAATACGGTCAGCAGCCATATGCGCACTATACAGACCAAATGATCCGGAAGATGCAGCAAATTGTGGGAGGAATACAGTTCAACTGGGCGCGCAATGCGCTTGAGCTGATTGAGAAGTCTTATGGTATCTCCTTGACCGAAGCCGGCTCACTGGTGAATCGAATCAATTTTAATTTTACCTATGAGTTTAATTCCACGCTGGGGTATACGGCAGGAAGCGTTGACCGCGCAAGACGTTCGATTGATATCACGATAAATCTGCGCCACTATCTTAACGCTTCCGGTGAGGATGGGATGGAGCCTGCCACGAAGAATATGCTTGATCGTCTTTTGGCACATGAGCTGGTTCATGCCGTCATGACGGCAAATATTGATAGTGACCGAAACTTGCCGCATTTTCTCAAAGAAGGGCTTGCGGAACTTGTTCATGGTGCAGATGATACTAGAGGCGGAGATCTTCTAAAGATTGTTGACAGAGATAACACATCCGGACGTAATAAGGCATTTGCCCTTGCTGCAGAAGAATATAACAGCGAATGCTATGAGGGCGGCTATGCTCTCATGCACTACTTTGCAAAGCAGTCGGCAGATTATGATCGAGTAAAAGAAGGGAGTTCTTGGGATGCTGTAAATAGATGCGTAGTATTGGATTCCTCGTTTACAGGGAGATACGATTTTCGCAGGCTATCGACGAATGTCAAACGGGTGGATGCGTCAAGCGTAACAGCATATATCAGTATTATCGCGAATAATGATCAAGGGCAGACTTTTTTTGCCGGTACTGGCGGGACGTGGTTCAATAGTGGGGATAAGAATGATGTCTTCTATGGAGGCGCTGGTGTAGATACGATAAACTTCGCGGGAACAGATGGAGAGGATACGGTTTATAATTTTGAATCGGGGAAGGATATTCTTTACTTCTTTGATGACTTCTATTGGAAAAAGGGAAAAATTAGCGGCGCCGATGTAACTTTGGAGCATGGAGAAGGCAAGATTACGTTAAAGGATGCCGCACTAAAAAAAATACATATTCAATACAGTGAGAATATATCGTCGGACTATATATTTGGACGGGATGATCGGAACAATACGTATGAGTATGATCCTGATGTGTGCTATGTCGGTTCCACAAAAAAGATAGATACGATCGTCGTGCGACAGAACGGTGTCAGTATCGATGGAGCAAGTGCGAAACTCAGGGATATCGACGTTGTCAATGCGACCCGTACAACGGGTGGGGTTACAGTATCTCGTATGCGTTCCGTCATGGGTGGTACAGGCGACGATACGTTGATTGCGAAGGATGCTACGGGAAGTGTGTTGAACGGCGGACGCGGGAATGATCGTATTTATCTTGGTACGGGGGCTGACCGTGTCTATTTCGCCGCAGGCGATGGGCATGACAGCGTCTATGGCTTTGAGGCGAACAAGGACATTTTGGTTCTTTATGATAATGGGAAGCCGGAAAAGGTTCGTGCGACCAAGGTTGATCTCGTCCTACAAAATGGTCAGGGAACTGTGACGCTCAGAAATGGAGCAGGTAAGAAGCTGCTGATCGAAAACGGCAAGGGACAGGTGCAGAAGTATTGGTTTGGCTCTGATGACCGTGATAATACATATGAGTATGAGACACGAATGACGTATGTTGGCTCGTCTCAGAGGCGGGATACATTGGTGGTCAAGAAAACAGCTTCAATTAACTTGCAGGGAAGCCATTTCCGCGATATTGATGTTGTCGATGCACGTTCGTCCAATGAGGATGTACATTTTACGGGCGCACGATTCTCTTATGGCGGACGAGGGAATGATACGATTTCGGCGGCGGCGTCTTCGGAGAGCATTCTCGATGGCGGTGCCGGAAGCGATACCTTGACTGGAAGTTCGGGGCGCGATGTGTTCCGCTTCGGTATGGGGTACGGAAAGGATCGTATCGTTGGATCGGACAAGAAGGATCTGCTTCATTTGTTCGACATCACGGATGTCAATAAGCTTGCCGTGTCTGCAGCGAATGGAGTCCTCTCGCTGAATATCCGGGGAACGGACGATACGGTTTCCTTGAGTGGCTGGTCAGCGAACAGTCTGCAGACCGTCCGGCTGGCGAATGGACGTGAATATCATTTTGCACGTGCGAATAATGGGCGAATGACCTTGGTCTGAGCTTTATCTTACATTTTGCAGAGACCTCGATGCGGTCTCTGCATTTTCTTTCCGCTGGATTCATTCGTTTTTTGGGGCTTGGGGGCATATATGGAGGTTTTTGACACAGCTGCGGCAAGGCGAGCATTGTTCGTGCTTCTTCAATATTATCATGTTCCGCTGGACGAGGAGGAGTTCTCGGGGTGGTTTGAAAAAGAGCGGATCGAGGGTTGGTCGGGAATCTGTCAGGCCGTCAGGCGGTATGGACTGGTGGCGCGGCTGTATTCCTTGTCGCAGGCAGAATTGCCCGATCGAGCGCTTCCTGTTCCTTCGCTTGTACGCTTGAAGAATGGAGAAATCCTTGTCTTGGCCATCCAGGAGGAGGAGGTCCGGCTCTTGCGGGGGGATGATTCCGGTCCGATCCATCTCACGCGGGAGGAGTTTCTTGCCCTTTGGACGGGGGAACTCATGTCTCTTTCTCCGAGATGGGCATGGAAGAGATTGTGGGAGAAATATCACCTTTCTTGGTTTTTCCGTGTCATGGGGCATTATAAACGCTATTTGTGGGAGTGTGTGGCGGCTGCCGCTTTCTTCCAGGCGATGGGCATAGGGCTTCCTCTCATCACGCAGGTCATCATCGACAAGGTCATCGGCAATCATGGAACATCGACATTGACTGTCCTTGGGTGTGCCATGGTGCTCTTCTTCTGTCTGCAATCTCTTCTCTCAGGACTTCGCACATATTTGATGAACCATACGGTGAACAAGATGGATGCAATCTTGGGAACGGAGTTGTTCCGGCACTTGACAGTTTTGCCGCTGTCCTATTATGAAAGCCGCCAGACAGGCGATACCCTTGTCCGTGTGCAGGCTCTGCGCAGTGTTCGCGAGTTTTTTACGGGTCGGGGACTTACATCCTTACTCGATGTTTGTTTCAGCGTGTTCTTCATTGCGTTCATGTTTTATTACAGTGTGCCGCTTGCCTTGATCGCCTTGACGCTGATTCCGTGCTTCTTTGTATTGAACCTGTGGGCATTCCCGCATATCCAGAGGAGGATGACGGATGTCTGGAATGCGGGGGCGGCGAACCAATCGTTCCTTGTCGAGGTCGTTTCCAATATGGAGACGGTCAAATCCTTGGTGGCAGAGCCGCAGTTCGCCTATCGATGGGAGTTGCTGTTGGCGCGATATGCAAGGGCTGTGTTCGCCAATGTAAAACTGCACATCGTATTGGAGCAGGGCGGCAATATGATCCAGGGAATGGTTTCCTTGATCTTGCTTTGGTATGGCGGACATATGGTGATGCGTGGGGAATTCACTCTGGGGCAGTTGATCGCTTTCCAGATGATTTTTGGACAGGCGACGGCGCCTTTTATGCGGCTTTTGGGGAGTCTTCCTTATCTGCGGCAAGCTGGCATGGCGCTGGAACGTATCGGCGATGTTCTTTCCGTGCCTCGCGAGCCGGTTCTGGTGCAGAGGAGGCAGGCGCTGCATTTGCAGGGAAACATATCGTTTCAAAATGTGAGTTTTCGTTATCGCACGAGCAAGACGTTCGTATTGGAAGACTTCTCCTTGGACATCCGCGCGGGGGAGAGAATCGGAATTGCAGGAAGATCCGGTTCGGGGAAAAGCACGGTAGCGAAGCTTCTGCAGCATCTGTATTTTCCTGAGAGTGGTTCAATCGTACTGGACGACGTGTCGTCGGAGCGATTTCCCCTGCCTGTACTGCGTGAAGACATCGTAGTGGTTTCGCAGGACAGCGATTTGTTTCATCGGAGCGTTCGGGAAAATATCGCCTTGATGAATCCCATGGCCTCGATGGAGGAGATTGTTGCTGCAGCGGAAGCCGTGGATGCACATTCCTTCATCATGGATCTGCCGGATGGATATGATACGTTGGTGGGCGAGCAAGGGACGACCTTATCGGGCGGGCAAGGTCAGCGCATCATGCTCGCGCGGGCATTGTTGGCGCGCCCTAGCATCTTGGTGCTTGATGAGGCAACCAGTGCTTTGGATTATCGTTCCGAGCGCATCGTGCTGCAGAATTTGCTGCGGCTTGGCAGGAATCTTACCATCGTGATGATCGCACATCGCTTGTCAGCTTTGGCAGTTTGCGATCGAGTCGTCGTCATGGAAGCGGGAAGAATCGTGGAGGATGATTCGCCGGAGAATCTGTGTTCCAGGCCTGGATTGTATCATGATATGTGTTTACAGAAGATGGAGGGATGAAGGTGTTCTTGCAGCGGATTTGGCAGAAGTTCATGGGAAATCCCGAAGGGCGCGACACGGAGTTCCTTCCGGCTATTTTGGAAGTGACGGAGACACCGCCGTCTCCCGTGGGGCGCGCGGTTCTCTATATGGTGTTGGCATTGTTGATTGCTTTCCTTGCATGGTCCGTGCTCGGGCATATTGATGAGACGGCTGTTGCTGCAGGGAAGGTGATTCCGGCAGGACAGGTCAAGGTCGTCCAGGTCAAGGACAAGGGAATTGTGCAGAAGATCCTAGTGAAAGAGGGAGATTTCGTAAAAGAGGGAGATCCGCTGATCGTTCTCGATCCGACGAGGACAACGGCAGATGTGGAGAATCTGAGGAAACGCGCCGCGTATTATCGCTTGGACGCGGCGCGGCTTGAGGCTGAGGCGGAAGGAAGGCCGTTCTCGCCGGAGCGGGAAGGAGACCTGGATGCTCGGGATTACAGCATGGAAATGACGCTGTATCATAGCCGTCGAAGCCAGTATCGTGCGGATATCGAGGCGGCACAGTCTGCCGTGCGTCAGAAGCGGGAAGCCGTAGAGGCAGCAAGGACGAATTATCAGAAGTATACAGAGCTTTATCATATAGCGATTGATAAGGAGCAGCGATTCGCGATGCTTCTGGAGCAGGATGCGGTTTCGGAGATGCAGTTGTTGGAACAGCGTGCACAGCGTATCGAACTGGAAAAGAATATGCAGGCGGGGCAGAGTCTCTTGCGGCAGGCTGAGGGAGAATTGGCAGAGGCGGAGGAGAGAGGGCGTTCGGTTGATGCTGATTACCGCAAGGGGGTGATGACGGAACTCGTGGAAGCGCGAAAGCAGTCGTATGCCTTGGCGGAGGAGCTGAAGAAAGCGGATGAAGATGCGAGACTAGCGACCATAACGGCGCCGTGCGATGGGCAGGTCTACAATCTGACGATTCATACCATCGGAGGAATCGTCACGGATGCTCAGCCGCTGCTGATGATCGTTCCTGCGGATTCCGAAATGGAATTCGAGGTTTGGGCGGATAACAAGGATATCGGTTTCATTAAGAAGGGGCAGGAAGCGGAGGTCAAGGTCGATACGTTTGATTTCCAGAAGTTTGGCGTCGTTCGTGCCGTCGTGGAGGAAATCGGTCCCGATGCTGCAACAGATGAGAAGGATCTGGAGACGTATCGTAAGTATCGCGTGCTGTTGAGACCGCGGGAGTCATCCGTTTCATGGTATTCAGGCGATGGAAAGTTCCTTTTGCCTGGCATGCATGTTCAGGCGGAAGTGAAGATCAAGGAGAAAAGGATCGTGGATTTCTTTTTGGATCCTTTCCGCAAATATCTGGATGAATCCTTGAGAGAGCGGTGACGAGTGGATGGATACGGGATTGTACAGCCTTGCTTATGCGGCGCGGTATCTGGGGATTTCTGCTGAAATTGGGCAGATGAAGCGTTCTTATAGCGTTACGGATGCTCCCTTGACGCCTGCATTGCTTCTGCGGGCGGCGCAGGAGTTGGGATTGAAGGCGCGCAGCGTAAGTGGTCTTACGTGGGCGAACGTGAGAAGCGGCACCTTTCCCATATTGCTTCGCCTGTCGGATGGGTCATATATCGCTTTGCTGGCTGTTTTGGACAATGGTGTCCTCGTGCAAGATCCGCAGCATGATGGACAGCAGCTCGTGGTCAAGGTGTCGAGAGTGCAGGAAATCATGTCAGGGGAAGGACTTCTTCTGGCCAAGCGTGCAAAGATGCAGGAGCAGCCGAAGAAATTCGGAATCTCGTGGTTTTGGGAGATTTTGCAGAGATATAGAAAAGGAATGGGGAATGTATGCCTGCTTTCCCTTTTGCTGAATCTGCTGGGTCTCACAGCCCCAATCTTCATGCAGGTCATCATCGATCGCGTTCTCGTGCATCGAAGCCTTGACACGTTGGATGTGCTGCTGGTCGGTATGGTGCTTTCTTTAATCTTCCAGCAAGCCATGGGCGGAGTCCGCACATATTTGCTGTCGCATCTGGTCAATCAGATGGATACGGTATTGGGAAGCCGACTGTTTCAAAACATGGCGCATCTGTCCCGCGCTTCCTTCGATCGATGGACGGTTGGGGATATTGTTGCACGCATGGGGGAGATGGAGAATCTGCGTGCGTTCATGACGGGGAGCGCACTTTACGGTGTCTTGGATCTGGTTTTTGTGTTGATCTACTTGATTGCAATGCAGGTCTACAGTCCTTTGCTGTGCGTAGCTGCAGTCTGCGTGCTTCCCTTTTTCATCTTGGTGAATCTGATCGCGGCCCCGATTTTTCACAGGCAGATGAACCGGCAGTTCCAGCGGGCAGCAGAAAACCAAGCGTTCGTGATTGAGACCATCCGCGGTATTGGGACGGTGAAGTCGACGGCGACGGAGCGTTTCTTCATCGAGCGATATGAGGATCTGATCGCTCGCTATGTGGCTTCCATGTTTTCGGTGGCACAGACGGCGAATATTGCAGGGAGCATCAATTTCCTTTTGCAGAACCTGTATTCTTTGGCAATCCTCTGGCTGGGTGCTGTCTATGTGATGGAAGGAACGCTTAGCATTGGCGAGCTTATCGGTTTCCAGATGATTGCTGCGCAGCTGATTCAACCTGTCATACGCTTGTCCGAGCAATGGCAGTTTTTTCAACAGGCGCGTGTTTCCATGCAGCGTGTGGGCGATCTGATGGATGGAGATAAGGAAAAGAAGCTTGCTTTGACAAAGGGGGAACTGCCTAGGCTCAAGGGCGGGATTCAGTTCGAGGAGGTTTCTTTTGCCTATCGAGAGGATGGTGCGCCGATCATCCGCGACTTGAGTTTCGGAATCCAGCCAGGATTGAGCGTGGGAGTTGTCGGAAGATCTGGTTCGGGGAAAAGCACATTGGCGAAGCTGATTCAGTGCTTCTATGTACCGGGGCACGGACGTATACTGCTCGACGGTATGGATGCCACCCGCCTTGAGCCTGCATGGCTTCGGCGGCAGATCGGAGTCGTGCTTCAGGCGAACCATCTGTTTCGTGGATCGATCGAAGAGAATATCAAGATTTCTGCGCCCGATGCTGATCATGAAAGCGTCGTTCGTGCGGCAGAGCTTGCTGGGGCAGATGAGTTCATCACGCAGATGCCCGATGGCTACGACTCGGATGTGGGAGAGGATGGGAAACTTCTTTCCGGCGGTCAGAGGCAGAGAATCGCCATAGCGCGCGCCTTGCTGACAGATCCGAGTATCTTGATTTTCGACGAGGCGACGAGTGCCCTCGATGCTCGGACGGAGGCACAGGTGATGCAGCAGATTTCCAGAATCGCCAAGGGAAGGACGCTGCTCATGATTGCGCACAGGCTGCATACTGTAAGGCATTGCGATGCGATACTGTTCGTGGAGAAGGGGCGCATCATAGAGGGAGGCAGCCATGAGGAGTTGATGCAGCACAGAGGGGCGTATTATGAACTCTATATGGAGCAGGAGATGTAAGGAATCACATCGTGCGTGTATTTTTTCATGGAGCTGAAGCATGTTGTAATTTCAGCCCGTCTGAAGGCAACGCTCATTTCAGATAAGGAATGTTTGAGTGTTAATGAATCCTTATGTAGCAAATCATGGGGGAGTGTATCATTGATGTAGAAACGGAGAGTCTTACGATCAAGATCACGAGTAGTGCCAGACGCTTACTTACCTACCATATGAAAGAACGCTGTGATGAGTCGTGTCTGATGATCGAGGGATGTAGTTGGGTGAAACCAGACGGTAATGAGTTTGCTGTTGCAGAGGGGCAGACGATACGTATTTCGTACGGATCATTCCATTCGATTCAAGCAGAAACTTTGCTAAAAGAGATGAAGATATCGATGTGGAGGATAAGATTGTGTGAGGAGGAGTGAAAGGTTAGCACAATATACAGTATGCAGCTGATCAGAATATAAGGGGGTATTATGAACTACTATACCATGACATTTCCGAAAAATAGCCTTTTCCTCGTCACGGGGGGAGCGGGCTTCATCGGCTCGAATTTGACCGAGGCTTTGCTCTCGATGGGGCACAGGGTTCGCGTGTTGGACAATCTGTCGACGGGGTATGCGAAGAACATCGCGGGATTTCGGGAGAATCCGAACTTCGAGTTTCTCGAGGGGGATATTCGAGATGCGGCGCTCTGCATGCGCGTATGCGAGGGTGTGGACTATGTGCTGCATCAGGCGGCGGCGGTGAGTGTGCCTGAGAGCATTGAGCAGCCGGTGGACTATACGCTGACGAATATCGTGGGCACGGTGAACATGATGGAGGCGGCGGCGAAAAACGGCGTCAAGAAGTTTACCTATGCGTCAAGTGCTGCGGTCTATGGCGATGACGAAACGATGCCGAAGCGGGAGGAGATTGTTGGAAATCGTCTCTCGACGTATGCGGTGACGAAGTTTGTTGCCGAGGAGTATGCCTACCAGTATACGATGCACTATGGGCTGGACTGCTATGGGATGCGGTACTTCAATGTCTACGGGCGACGGCAGGATCCGAATGGTGCGTATGCGGCGGTAGTCCCAAAGTTCATCGAGTGTCTCCTGCGCGATGAGCCGCCGACGATCAACGGGGATGGGGAGCAGTCGCGCGATTTCGTTTATGTGGAGGATGTTGTGCAGGCGAATCTTCTCGCGTGTGTCGCGCCGCATGAGGCGGCGGGCGAGGCGTACAATGTTGCGGCGGGGAAGCGCTCAAGTCTGAACGAGATGTATGCTGTACTTAGCGAATTGTTCGGCAAGGATCTGAAGCCAGTCTTTGGACCTGAGCGCAAGGGCGATATTCGTCACAGCGGGGCGGACATCTCGAAGATTCGCAAGAATCTGGGCTATGCGCCGGAGTATGATTTCGAGAAGGGGATCAAAGAGGCAATTCAATGGTATAAGGAAAATCTGTAGGAATGAAAAGGGCAGTATCGTGTTCCGTGATGGTGTGGAATGCGACACTGCCTTTTTCATTCGCATATCTCCATGGAGAAGGTAAAACGTTTCGTGGAGAGAATATATACCGTGAGAACTAATTACATGGAGTGATAAGGTATGTATGGATTAAATAGTGAACAATGGAAGCAGATCTATCATATCTTAGATGAGCATCGTGACGATATTCGGTGGGTCAAACTTTTTGGATCACGAGCCAGAGGGGATTATCGTGAGACATCTGATGTTGATTTGGCCATTGGGGGTGGGCGTGATCTGAGAGGTGTGCTGAAGGGGGCATTTGAACAGAGTAGGCTGCCCTATACATTCGATATTGTTCTTTATGACGATCTGGCACATGGAAAATTACGAGATCGAATTGATGCAGAGGGGAGACTTCTTTTTTGCATTGACAAGGGGAAACGTGTTATGACAGTGGAGCGGATTCATCTGAAATGGGAAGACTATCACCGTGCATTGGGGCGGCTGCAAACTGCGCTTGAAAAAGATGCGGATACGGATGATATGTATTTGGATGCTACGATTCAGCGCTTTGAGTTTTGTTTTGAGCTCGCTTGGAAGCTGATGAAAGCAGTTCTGGAATATGAAGGCTGTGAGGCGAACAGTCCCCGCAGCTGTATCCGTGAAGGCTGGAAACAGGGGCTGATTGCGGATGCTGAGGCGTGGCTGGATATGATGGAGAAACGAAATCTGTCCGCGCACACGTACGATGAACATAGTGCGTGGGGGATTTATCGGGTAGTCAAGGAGAGATATATTGCTCTTTTGACGGCTCTCGATGCGAAGATGCAGGAGTCCACACACCGTTCTTCGTAATGATCTCTGTGATAAACTCATGGTCGGTCACATCGAAGGCGGGGTTATAGACCTTTATTCCCTCGGGCGCCATGCGCTCACGGTACCACAACATTTCGGTGACTTCGAGGGCTGTTCGATCTGGCTGTCGGTGCCGGTGGCGGGGCATGATATGTTTGGTCAAAGAAAGACGTTGTCCTATTATAGAAATGTATGGAGTCCCAAGATGACAGAAGAACTTTTAGAGAAACTGGAATTCGTCCAAGAAATGAAATGTGAAACTCGGACACTGGAGCTGAAAAGTGCTGCAACTTCTTGTCCGAAACGTTTGTATGATACATTGTCCAGCTTCTCGAATCAGGATGATGGCGGTGTCATTATTTTTGGCGTTTCAGAGGAGGAAGGGTATAAAGAGGTTGGCGTATATGACCCCCATGATATACAGAAGAAGATCAATGAGCAATGCTTGCAGATGGAGCCTAAAGTTCGGCCCTTACTTACTGTTGTGATGAAAGATGGAAAGACGTTTGTATCGGCTGAGATTCCAGGGATTGATTTAGCAGAACGTCCTTGCCATTACCAGGGGAAAGGACGCCTGAAATCTTCATATATTCGTGTCGGCGATAGTGATGAGCCGATGACGGAGTACGAGATATTTTGGAATCTTTGCATATAACGGAGAACAGGTACTCTGGAATACCCACGATACGCAGGGAGATGGCGCGGGCTGATTTGCCTGAGCCAGAATTTATTGATGATCGTGGAAGCTTTCTGGTGACACTATACAAAGGAGGAAGGCCCACAGAAAATAAAGTACAATTTGATGAGTTTGAAAACAGCCTTATCGTATTCTGTAAGACGCCTCGAACGAGGAGGGAAATTTGTGATTTCCTAGGACTCTCATCTGTTACCTATGTCATTAAACGTCACGTAACACCGCTTGTGAAACGAGGCTTAATCAAGCTCAGTATTCCAGAGAAGCCTACAAGTCCAAAACAGTTATACTATAGTGAATAGGCGAGAGAAAAGAATCACGAAATGAAACTAAAACTGAAATGTTGTTTCGGTTACTTATTTAAGGTTCTTTGGAAGTACCCCATATCCCATCCTCCGTCACAATCGCCGTAATCAGTTCATGCTCCGTAACGTCAAACGCTGGGTTATACACGTTCACACCCTCGGGAGCCATGCGCTCGCTGTACCACATATCGGTGACTTCCTCTGCGGGGCGTTGTTCGATGTGGATGTCGGCGCCGGTGGGGGTGTTCATGTCGATGGTGGAGGTGGGGGCGCAGACGTAGAAGGGGATGCCGT
>ERZ773022.311-NODE-311-length-41969-cov-20.620413_pt1 | contig 41969 bp, 36 predicted proteins | sample MGYA00580839_ERZ773022 | MGnify/ENA primary metagenome ERZ773022 (study PRJEB29015, sample SAMEA2738020) | human oral metagenome | biome: human oral; feature: human-associated habitat; material: dental | place: China | collected 2044 ... | reverse complement strand
CAACCTCACGATTCTGGTGCTGGCTTCTCTCGTTTTGGCATGTAACTACTATGTTAGTAGGCAGATGTGTGATTCTTATCGCAGAATCCGTTGTGTTTACATGCTGTCCACCGGCACCGGTTGACCTATAGGTGTCTATTCTCAAATCCTGAGGATTTATTTCAATGTTAAAATCTTCGTCCATCTCCGGCATAACCTCAACTGATGAGAATGATGTCTGCCTCTTTCCTGCTGCATTAAACGGTGAAATTCTAACAAGTCTATGCACTCCATTCTCTCTTCTGAGATATCCGTATGCATTTTCCCCGTCGATTATCATCGTACAACTTTTAATTCCCGCCTCAGCGTCATCCTGAAGATCTACAATTTTGACTGCATAGCCGTGCTTGTCTGCCCATCTGGTATACATGCGCATAAGCATCTGCGCCCAGTCCATGGCATCGACACCACCGGTTCCGGCGTGAATTGAAAGAATCGCGCTGTTGTGGTCGTACTTTCCGTCCAGTAGGAGTTTGAGTCTAAAAGTCTCAGCATCCTTACGCAGTTCATCAAAAGACTCCACCACCGCCATCGCCTCGTCTTCATCCTCTAGCTCCTCTGCAATTTCAACCATTTCAGAGATATCCTCAAAGCCTGAGCTAAGCCTGTCATACTCATTTACGGTACTCTCGAGAGTCTTTTTCTTTTTGAGCAAGCTTTGCGCCTTGTCGGGGGCATCCCAAAAGTCGCTTTGCTCACTTTGTTTATTCATTGAATCTATCTTCGCCCTGAGACCTGCGAGGTCAAAGGGACTCACCTGCCTCTTTGAGCCTTGCTTCAGCCTTCGGTAAATCCATCTTTACCGTATCAAGCATCAACATTGAATCCTCTCCTCTCTGTGCTTAAATCTATTCCGAGAACCTATTTATTCTCTGCCGGCCATATCCTTCTTCATGCAGCAGTTCTTGTACTTCTTACCGCTTCCACATGGGCACGGATCGTTTCTGCCTATCTTTGGACTTTCTCTTCTTACTGTCTCCTGCTTATGCTCTCTTTTCTCTCTATACTGATTAGGCTCACCGCTCTGTGGTTCTTCATCATGATACTCTAACTTACTTGCAGTCATGCTACCGCCTGTAACGGATTTACGCTCAGCCTTTGTGTCGATAGAAACATTATAGCAATATCTTACCGTATCCTCCTGAATAGCTCCAATCATCTGCTCGAACATATCAAAGCCTTCCTTACCGTATTCAGCGGCAGGATCCTGCTGACCGATAGCTCTTAGACCGATACCGGACTTAAGCTGATCCATCGCATCAATGTGATCCATCCAAAGGCTGTCAACAACTCTGAGAAGTATAACTCGCTCGATTTCACGCATGTGCTCTGCGCCGATTTCCTCTTCCTTCTTGGTGTAGAGTTCATCCAGCTGTGCACATATATCATCAACAAGTGATTCCTGAGTCATATCTCTAAGCTCATCAGCGCTGTATTCCACTCTCATATCAAAGCTTGGAATTAACTTGTTCAGATTACGTTTCATCTCAGCGAAATTCCACTCTTCAGGGAACTTGCTGTCCATGGTCGACGGTCCTATGATTGCAGCAACAAGACCATCTTTCATGTTCATGATGTCACTGCGAATGTCTTCACCGAAGAGTACCTTTCTTCTCTCACCGTAGATAATCGTTCTCTGCTTATTCATTACGTTGTCGTACTGGAGAACGTATTTTCTGATGCCGAAGTTCTTGCCCTCAACCTTCTTCTGCGCATTTTCAATTCTTCTTGAGAGAACGTTTGCCTCAAGAGGCTCGTCTTCTGCAAGGCCAAATCTGCTAACGATATTCTGCATCATCTCTCCACCGAAGCGGCGCATCAAATCGTCCTCAAGTGAGATAAAGAACTGAGTTGTACCAGGGTCACCCTGTCTACCGGCTCTTCCTCGCAACTGGTTATCTATACGTCTTGACTCATGTCTTTCACTACCTAGAATACAAAGGCCACCAAGCTCTACTACCTGCTCATGCTCAGGCTGTCTCTCAGCCTTATATTTCTCGTGGAGCTCAGCAAACTTTTGTCTGGCTGCATTTAGCTCCTTGTCATCGCTCTTTACAAAGCTTGTCGCAAATAAAATCTGCTCATCTGTATAGCCAAGTTTTTTCAACTCGCGCTTTGCTTCAAACTCAGGGTTACCACCGAGGATAATATCCGTACCTCTACCTGCCATATTGGTTGCGATAGTTACCTGCCCGAGTCTACCTGCTTCTGCAACGATTTCCGCTTCTCGCTCGTGCTGTTTAGCATTTAAGACATTATGCTTAACACCCTTCTTTGTTAAAAGCTTGCTCAAAAGCTCAGATTTTTCGATTGAAATTGTACCTACAAGCACCGGCTGTCCGGTTGCGTGAACCTCTGCAACCTTGTCAGCAAGAGCCTTGTACTTTCCATTTTCCTTTAGGTAAACAGAATCCGGAAGGTCTTCTCTCATAGGTGGCTTATTCGTTGGAACTACAACTACGTCCATGTTGTAGATATCACGGAATTCCTCTTCTTCTGTCTTCGCAGTACCGGTCATACCCGAGAGCTTGTTATACATACGGAAGTAGTTTTGAAGTGTTATAGTAGCCATTGTCTTTGATTCAGATCTAACCGATACGTGCTCCTTAGCCTCTATCGCCTGGTGCAGACCGTTGCTGAATCGTCTTCCGACCATTAGACGACCGGTGAACTCGTCGACAATCAAAATTTCTCCGTCGCTAACTATATAGTCAACATCTCTCTCCATGATGTTGTGGGCCTTCAAAGCCTGAAGAACATGGTGGTTAATCTCCATATTCTCAGGATCACCGAAGTTCTCAACTCCAAAAAATGCTTCGGCCTTGCTTACGCCGGCATCCGTCAAAGAAACCTGCTTGTCTTTTTCATCTACGACAAAGTCGCCTGTAGGATTTGCATCCTTCTCGTCAATTTGCTCTCCTCTCGTGAGGGTCTTAACAAATCGATCCGCCTTTTGATATAAATCTGTGGACTTATCACCCTGTCCCGATATAATCAAAGGTGTTCTCGCCTCATCGATAAGTATGGAGTCGACCTCGTCTATGATTGCATAGTTTAACTTACGCTGTAAAAGTTCTTCCTGATAGATAACCATGTTGTCTCTCAGGTAGTCAAAACCGAATTCATTGTTTGTTCCGTAAGTGATGTCGCAGTTATATGCATCCTTTCTCTCCTCACCGGTTATGCTGTTAATAACACAGCCTACGGTGAGTCCAAGGAAGGTGTAAAGCTTACCCATCCACTCCGCGTCACGCTTTGCCAGGTAGTCGTTGACTGTAACTACGTGCACACCTTCACCTGAAAGCGCGTTTAGGTATACAGGAAGTGTAGCCATCAAAGTCTTACCTTCACCTGTCTTCATCTCAGCTATACGACCTTGATGAAGAACAATACCACCTATAATCTGTACGTGAAAGTGTTTCATTCCGAGGCTTCTAACCGCAGCCTCACGGCAAACGGCGAAGGCTTCAGGCAAAAGGTCATCCATAGTTTCACCCTCTGCAAGTCTTCCCTTAAATTCATCTGTCTTAGCGCGAAGTTCATCATCGCTAAGTTTGGAAGTTTCCTCGTCTAGGGCTTCAACCTTATCCGCGATTTTTTCAAGTTTCTTGACTTCCTTCGCATTAAGGTTGCCAAATATTTTTTCCATTAGGCTCATTTCTTTTCCCCTTCTCCGGCGCCTTCATCGAGGTCCTCGACTCTTATTGTTAGCTCAAGCGCCTTTCTATCATCTGCTTTTGTTACTATTGCTTTAAAGATCTTCTTACCGGCCACATATTCAAAACGGTCACCTCTACGCGGCAGTTTATCAAGCTGTAGAGCGGCCCATCCGTTCACTGTAGTCGCATCTATTTCGGCTTCCTCGCCGAAATAGTCCATCATCTTCTCAAAGTTCGCTGAACCGAGCACCCTATAGCTTCCATTCTGCTGCAAGGTTATCTCCCTCATAGCCACTGTATCGCTCTCGTCGTATATCTCACCGACAAGTTCTTCAATGATATCCTCAGATGTTACTATACCCTCAGTTCCACCATATTCATCAACTATAATCGCCATTCTGCACTTGTTTTCCTGTAGCTTTCTTAACAGGTCAACAGCCTTCATTGAACCGGCAACATAAATTACCGGTTTAACCATATTAACTATGCCGGCACCACGCTTATATACATAGTTGTGAAAATCTTTTTGATTTAGGACACCAATTATGCGATCCAGTTCATCCTCATATACCGGAAGTCTCGAAAATCCGGTCTTTCGGAATATCTCATCGACTTCTTCTTCAGGCGTTTCAACCTCGACAGCCTGTATATTTACACGCGGTGTCAAAATATCTTGAGCCTCAAGTTCCCTGAAACTTATTGCGTTTTGAATCATCTCGTTTTGCTCTTTGTCAATACCTCCCGTGACGAAGGCTTCATCGACTATAGTTACGAGCTCGTCCTCCGTTATGCTGGGCGCAACTTCAGTCTTAAATATCACTGAAAGCAGCTTTTTCCACTGTGCAAAAATCCAGTTTATCGGAGTGAGGATTATTCTCAGCAAATTTATAGCCGGTGCAGCAAATGCGGCAAATTTCTCCGGATGTTCCTTCGCAAGGCTCTTCGGAGTAATCTCGCCGAATATTAGAACAGTAAGAGTTGTAACTATCGTCGAAATCGTTGCGCCATATTGCCCGTAGAGGTTCATGAACAAAACCGTAGCGACCGCTGTACTTGCAATGTTTACAAGATTGTTTCCGACTAGAATCGTCGAAAGCAGATTGTCATAGTTCTGTTCAAGTGCCAAAACTCTTTTCGCACTTGGATTGCCCGCATCGGCCTTATTTTTTATTCGTATTCTATTTAGTGAAGTAAACGCCGTTTCCGTCGCAGAAAAAAAGGCGGAGCAAAGCAGTAATACTATAATTCCTATTACTGATGACGTTATACCGTGGCTTCCCATATTTCTCTCCCTAAATTTCAAAGTGAGCCCACTCGCCCAATTTACCCGATAATTCTATCATATAAATGTGAAAAAATAAAGGAGATAGCCCCAAAAATCAATGTATTTTCAAAAAGCTCAAAACAATGTATAATATGCTTATCTAAAACGAACTTATCTGCATGGAGGTCAGCATGTCAACTAAGATAGAACTTCTAAAATTTTTAGATGAGAACTACGGTTCTTTTGTTTCAGGCGAATGCCTTGCCCAAACATTGGGCGTTTCTCGAGCTGCCGTTAATAAGGCTGCCTCTGCTCTCAAAAAGTCCGGCTACAAGATACTGAGCAGACCAAGCCAAGGCTATAAGTTACTTGAGAAAATCGACATTCTCACCGAAGAATCCATCGGTTCTAAGATAAACGAGGATTGCAAACTCATAGTTTTTGACGAGATTGACTCGACAAATAACTTTGCACATTCCTTGCCAGCATCAGATATTCCGCAGGTAATAGTAGCGAACAGTCAGACCGCAGGCAAAGGCAGACTCGGAAGAAGCTTTATGTCGCCATCTGACAACGGAATTTATCTAACTGTGGCCTTTAGTCCAAGCTTTGATCTCAATAAATCACCTTTCATAACCATGGCATCTGCGCTAGCGGTTTGCAAGGCGCTTGAGAGCGTTTGCGAAATAAGTCCTAAGATAAAGTGGGTCAATGACATTTTCTACAAGAACAAGAAGGTATGCGGCATCCTAAGCGAGGCACAGACTAACCTTGAGACAGGCCGAATCGATAAGCTGATCATCGGAATCGGAATAAACTGTTTCCCAAGCAAATTCCCTGATGAAATTGCCGATATTGCCGGGAGCATCGCAGACGAGGCGGGGGCATTTTCAAGAAGTGCACTTGCCGGTGCTGTAGCAGATAATATTCTTGCCATGATTAAAAAATTTCCAAACACGCATTTCCTTCCTGAGTACAGAAGAAAGTGCTTCATCCTCGGCAAGAACATCTACGTACACACAATTGCTGACGGTAAACGCATCAAAGCACGCGCCCTCGACATCGACGACAAGGGCGGACTTGTTGTAGAGTACATGGAAGGTTTGAGAATGAGAGAGATAGAAACTCTATCTTCGGGTGAGGTTTCCATAAGGCAATAGTGTGGATACAGATTTTGATATAGCAGAAACACCATATAATACAAGTATTATATATCGCAAATTGACGATTCTTATAAGCCTTGAAATTCAGCCGAATTACGTCAACTATAAAGACCGATTCAGTCTAAATCGATCTTTTGATTTTTCCCTATAATCCTTGATAAACTACTTGCTTTCACCTGTCTTTTCTACGAGCTTTCCCCAAACAACAATTCTGTCATCGCCCGGATCATATGTACATGTACTTAGCATAACAATCTTGTCATCAGCCGTCACATCGACCGTTCCCTTGTATCCCGCAAGTTCGTTTTTACTTAGTATATTGTTTATGTATGCTTCTTTTGTTGCTACATCGCCCTCGGCAATATTCAGGTTATATATCGACTCGTTTGTCGCTTTCACATTTGCCGCACCGAAAATCTCCAGCTTATAGTTTTTCTCAGGTGTATAAATATCGATAATCTTGTGCTTCTTATAATACTTTTCGTCCTCAAAATACTTTCCGAGACTGTTGAACATACTATCATCCAGCATTCTGTGACCGTAAACTATGGTCAAAAAGCTATTAAACGGATTCTTAATGTTACTGTCTATGAAGATTGAGCCCTTACGGCTGTACTCTCCTGTCATGATGTGATGGAGGTAGTAGTCGTTATCGCTTCCCTGCATTATAGGGTAGTTTATGACTGTACCCTTGGATCTGATCCAGCCCTTGACATTCTTACTTATCTTAGTTAAAGCATCCCAGTTAATATTGAGGTCCTTCTCTTCCTTGTCAACAGATTCTCCGACCCCCGCAATTTGTGCAAGCTTGTCATAGGCAACCGTACCCTTGTGATATTCCATATAAATAGTAAAAACCTTGTAGCCACTGAAAATCATAACGCAAAGCAGTGCAAGCATTACAAGTCTGTAAAGCCATGTACCAAGCCCGGCTTTTTTCTTTTCTTTTTTGCTCATATCATCCTCTCAATCCTTATTTCCCCTCATTCTCGGACTCATACTCGTCTATCACAGTCTGAAGATTATCCCCAATTCTGCCTATAGCCTTATACTTTACCGGTTTCCCATCCGTCAAAAATATCTCATATCCGCAGCCCGGCTCAGGCATCCAGTCCCACATAGACCTTCCGTCGCTGAAGAGATGATCCATGAAACTGGAAATCACACCACCATGGCATATCATCACAGTCATAGGGGTATTGCTCGCAATGTGTTCATCTATCAAGCGCTTCCCTCCTCGAATCGTTCTCTCACGAAACTCATTTCTGGACTCGGCGTTTGGAAGTTTGATTTCACCGGTCTGATCATATCCCCACTCCAGGAAAACCTCATCATCCTTAAGCGAATCAAAGGCTCTGCACTCGTAGTCACCGAAGTTCATCTCCTTCATGTCGGTAATCCTACCGTGCTCTACATCTCCGAACAAAATCCCTAGAGTCTCCTCTGTACGCTTCATTCCTGTAGTAAAGAACCTGGCATCTTCAGGAACATCAGGATAGAACCCGCTATCCCTTTGCTCCTCAAGCTCTATGATTCCCTCTTCACTGAGTCCAATATCAGTAGCTCCGTAAAACCACTTCTTCTCATTCCCTTCAGTTATACCGTGTCTTATGATCAAAATCTTAGATTCCAACTATTTTATCCTACTTTCAATTCCGCAAAAAACCGTATATACCTCGTCCGCCTCCGCTGCGATTGCATTGACTACCCTACCGTTCGTCTCACGCCAAGCCCTCTCGACCTTGTCCATCGGAACAAGACCGCGAGATATATCCTCACAGATTATTATCTTATCCCTCATCAAAGGAAGCTGCGCCCTTATGTACTCACTTGCGCTCTGCCCCCTCATCTGATACCCATATATAAATTTCTCCAAACCGTAGATTAGTTTTTTCCCAAAGTCTATAGACTCCATATCGCTATTGCAATAGAAGATATCTTCATCCTTAATTCCGAAGTTTTTTCTGGCAAAATCGAGCTTGCCCTGATAAGCTCCTGCATATATCAAAATCATAGCTGTCCCTTTCGCATCCACCATTTACTACACTGTTATCAGCGCTGCCAAAATCATTCCGCCAAGTTCACCCATACAGATACTGTAACCTGCAATATCACCATTCATTCCGCCGAGGTTATGGCGCGCATAAAGACAAGAAAGAAGTGTCACGCATGCAGTTCCAAGAGTTGAAACAACAAGTCTGATTATGCCTTCCGGTCTTGCAACTATAATCGCTATGACTAATATTACCAAAAAGTAAACAAAAGTCATTAGTGCTACACTTTTAATATATTTTTGGCGTGGTTTTTCGTGATCCTTTAGATACTGGCTTGTCTCCAGAGGCTTAAATCCCAAAACACAACCACCTGACGTACCTCGTGAAACAACCGGAATTGTCAAAAGAGGAAACAGTCCGCTTATCTCCATCGGTTTTATGAAGAAACTCAAAGTCGAAACGTACATACCTAAAACAAGGAAAATCAAAGTCACAACCGCAAAAGCACCAACAGTCGAATCCTTGAGAATCCTCAGCCTGTCCTCCAAAGGTCTGCGCGACATAATCGCATCGTTAACATCCATGAATCCGTCCATATGCATAAAGCCACAAATTGCGTAGATGAAAAAGCAGATGACCAGTGCGGAAATTAGAGGACTGAATGTAAGTTTAAACAAAACACATCCTAATACGAACCAAAGCAGTCCCGCAACCGCTCCTACGGCAGGCAGAAATGCCAACATCATATTCTTCTGTTCACTGTTCCATCTCTTATATGGACAAGGCAGGGTCAAGAAATTGCCCCAAGCCATGAAAAATCCTACAACAAAATTATTCATAACATCAGTCTCTCATTTAAATCAAAAGCTATAAACTTCCCTTACGCGCGATGACATTACCGCAAATAACCTCGCACACAAGCTCGCACTTATGTGCTAAGGTCCTGTCTATCAGAGCGAGCCCGCGCCTGTAACTCTCCGTAAAGTCATCAAAAATTCTGGACTCGGAATATATGTAATCGGAAACGAAAACCACATTACCACTGAGCTCAGCAAATCTCAAAAGATCATTTGAGACCTTCTCAGCCGCGTGCTCATCATAACCTCCCACTCCAAACATCGCATTGGCAAGCTGTGCTGTAACGCTGTCTAAAAGGAAGACTCCCTCTCTATCCAAACTATATGGTTCTTCAAATAACTCGCACATGTTCAAAGGCTTCTCAACAGTGATAAAACCCATACCATCGCGATCTGCCACATGTCTTTGGATTCTGAGTTTATCCTCATCATCTGTTGCAACCATGGTGGCAAGATAGTATAGCTTTTTCCCCTTTGCCATGTCAAATGCATATCTTTGGGCAAACGAGGACTTGCCGTTCTTTGCACCTCCGCTTACAAAAACATTCATATTAAAACAAGCTCTTTTCTCTTAACTCATCGAGATACTCCGCATCTATCTGCCCTTCTTCCAGGCTCTTCATCTCGTTCATAACAGCACAGGATGCTTCCATAATCTTAAAAGCTATAGGGCATCCGCTGGCCTCACCGAGTTTCATCTCAAGGTCGAACATCGGTCTGATTCCAAGCTTCTTAACCGCCGCCTTGTATCCCGGCTCCTGTGAAAAATGCGATGTGAACATGAAGTCCTTAACCCTGGGATCAATCTCCGCAGCAAGAAGAGCTGCCGCAATAGAAATATATCCGTCCACAACAACCGGAATTCTGTTAATCGCTGCACCTAGGAAGGCACCGGCCATAGCACAGATATCATAACCACCGAAATCTGCTGCGCGGTCTATTGGATCAGGCATATCATATTTTGATACAGCATCTGCAACAATCTTACACTTTTTGCTCAGAGATTCATCATTGAGACCACCGCCTCTTCCTACAACCTCCTCTGCACTCATGCCCGTAAATGAGCTGATTATGCAAGCTGCTGTCGTTGAGTTTCCTATGCCCATCTCACCGACGCCGTAGATGTTCTTCCCTGCATCGCGAACCGCATCCGCAGCTTCAAGACCGGTCATTATCGCAGCGATAGCTTCATTTCTGGTTAGAGCCGGTTCCTTTGCAAGGTTTCTGCTTCCGTCAGCTATTCTTCTATCTACGACAAGCCTCTGAATCATCCCGTCAACCAGCATGTCCTCAGCCAGAGTATCCGCCGGTATGGGCAACCTAACGCCGACATCTATATCCAAAATATCTATTCCAAAGTACTTCGCCTGTGCGCCTACACCCGTAATACGCTTGGTAAAGTTGATAGTCTGCATCAAAGTAACCGTCTGAGGAGCTGAAGCTACACCTTCCTCGACCACACCGTTATCTGCGCACATCAAAACAAGAGCTTGTTTATCCACCATATTCCCGTAGACTTTTCCGGTAATACCTGCAAGCCTGATGCTCATCTCCTCAAGTCTTCCCAGGCTTGTCGGAACCTTGAGCCTGTAATCCTGTCTCTCCTTGGCATCCTTCATCGCCTGCTCGTCGAGAGGCTTGATTTCAGATAAACGTTCTCTAAGCATTGATTCATCTGCACAACAAATCCATTTATTCATTACTTATAGACCTCATTCTTCAAAGTTTCGTTGTAAAATATACAATAATTTTATCATATCTTTGTGTTGAATAAAAGAAGGCCTTATTGCGCCTACAAAGATTCAAATATATAATGTTCTTACAAGATAAAGTGGCGATTTATTATTTTGATTATGAAAAGGAATTATTTATGAACAAGCGAATCATCAGCAACATCTTATTGCTAGTAACGGCACTGATTTGGGGCTCTTCCTTCGTTGCGCAGAAGGCAGGTACGGTTCTTGAACCATTCACATACAACGGCATCCGTACACTGGTTGGCGGAATTTCACTAGTCCCGGTCATACTGATTCTATCAAAGGTCGGCAAGGACAAATCAGCCGAAGCTGTTCCTAAAGACAAGAAGTCCCTTATTATTGGTGGAATTGTCTGCGGAACTTTTTTAGCTATTGCTTCAAATCTTCAGCAGTTCGGCATGTACTTTGATGCTGACGCCGGCAAGGCCGGATTTATAACCGCGCTATACATAATGATAGTACCTATTTTAGGAATGTTCCTCGGAAAAAGAGTCCGTCCACTCGTTTGGTTCTGCGTACTTCTCGGAGCATGTGGCTTCTATCTTCTGACCATCGCCGGCAAGGGAGTTGGACTCACAATAGAAAAAGGAGACCTCTTCATTTTGCTTTGTGCGGTTTTGTTCTCCTGCCACATACTCGCCATCGACCACTTCTCGCCTAAGTGCGATGGTGTTAAACTATCCTGCCTTCAGTTCTTTGTTGCAGGCGGACTTAGTTTCATCATGATGCTTGTGTTTGAATCACCGAGCCTGAACCAAATTCTGGACTGCTGGTTTCCTATCATATATGCCGGTGTGTTCTCCTGTGGCATCGCCTACACTCTTCAAGTCGTTGCCCAAAAGAACGCAGAGCCTACAGCTGCATCTTTAATCCTCAGCCTTGAGTCTGTGTTTGCGGTTATCTCAGGTGCGATTCTGCTAGGCGAGAGAATGACAGGCTATGAGATCTTAGGTTGTATAGTAATCTTTGTTGCCGTTATCCTAGCCCAGCTACCCAAAAATGAAAAGTAGCGCTTTAGGCCGGCCTTCAGACTTAAGGAAACTCGAACATTGTATTCGAATTTATTTTAATATGTTCGTCTTTTTGCCGGATTTACGATAAAATTAATCAAAAGCTTCGTTTTTTTTGTGTACAAGAAAATTTTTCTTATAGTCAATCGCAACTCTGCTACATTATAATTACAGTGTATTTATTTTAACTATTTAGTAGATGTATTAAAGGAGAACAATCAATTATGGAAAAGCTTTTCAAATTGAAGGAACACGGCACCGACCCGCGTACCGAGGTCATCGCCGGCTTTACTACCTTCCTGTCAATGGTTTACATCTTGGCAGTTAACCCTAACATTCTTTCGGCGGCCGGCATGGACCGAGCAGGAATCTTTACCGCTACAGCAGTTTCTGCAGCATTTGCGACACTATGTATGGCATTCTTTGCTAACTATCCGGTTGCGCTCGCTTCAGGAATGGGTCTAAACGCATACTTCGCTTACTCGGTTTGTATTCCTATGGCTGAGGCAGGAATCAAAAATCCATGGACAATTGCTCTTGCAGCCGTATTAGTTGAAGGTATCGCATTCATCCTTCTATCTCTAACAAACTTCAGAGAAAAGCTCGTTAACGATATTCCGGAAAGTCTCAAGTACGGAATTACTGCAGGTATAGGACTATTTATCACCATAATAGGTCTAAAGGGCGCAGGAATCACAGTTGCAAGCAGCTCAACACTCGTTGACCTTGGCACTGTAAACAAACCTCAGTTCATACTTGCACTTGTCGGACTTCTAATGATTGCGGTATTGCACCACTTCAAAGTAAAGGGTGACATTCTAATAGGTATTCTTGGAACATGGATTCTAGGTATGATTGCACAGGCTGCAGGTTGGTATGTCGTTAATCCTGAGGCCGGTGCATTCTCTCTATATCCAAGCTTTGCGGGAAGCAACTTCATACCTAAGGCCCCTGAGCTGTTTTCATTTGACTTCGCATGGATTGGGCAGCACATCATAAGCTTCGCAACAATCGTATTCTCATTCCTATTCGTTGATATCTTTGATACAGTAGGAACGCTTATCGGTGTTGCATCAAAGGGTGACCTGCTAGATGAAAACGGCAAGCTTCCAAACGCAAAGGGTGCACTCCTTGCAGACGCTGTCGGTACAGTTGCAGGTGCATGCCTGGGCACATCAACAGTAACCAGCTATGTTGAATCATCAGCGGGTGTTGCAGCAGGTGGACGTACGGGTATGACAGCATTCACAACCGCCATACTCTTCATCGTAGCTCTATTCTTCTCACCAATCTTCCTTGCAATCCCATCATTTGCAACGACTCCTGCTCTTGTTTGGGTTGGACTTTTAATGATGAGTACAGTTAAAAAGATGTCATTTGACGGAGACATCGCAGATGTACTCGGAGGTTTCCTCGCAATAATCATGATGCCATTTACATATTCAATCGCAAACGGAATCATGTTTGGAATGCTGGCATGGGTAATCCTAAAGGTTCTCACAGGAAACGCAAAGAAGGTTCCGGTTGTTATGTGGATATCAGCAGTGCTGTTCGCATTCAGATTCTACACACTTGTAAAAGGACTTTCATTCTAATAATAGGTGAATATAATATAATGTTATCAAAGCTCGACCGGTACTGCACCGTTTCGAGCTTTTTCTATATCATCAAAGGTATGAAATATAAGCCATATATGATATAATATATCCGCATGTTCAAGCGAACAAATTAAATAGTAAAGAGGAAAGCAAAATGCATTATGAAATGAAAATTGCCGGTCTGACAAGGCAACTACCACTTTGTCCAATAAATGACGAGCTCTATATCGCAGCCTTCGTAATGTTTGGAGACGTTGATATAACAGAAGCAGCAGCAAAGGAGCTACTCACTAAGGCCCCGGACTTTGATGTTATCGTAACAGCTGAATCCAAGGGGATTCCTTTGGCTTACGAAATGGCAAGGCTAAGCGGCGGCAAGGACTACGTCGTATTCAGAAAGGCAGCGAAGCTGTACATGCAGAACATTATAGAAACAAGCGTCGATTCCATAACAACCGACCACGTGCAGACACTCTGCATAGGCGAAAAGGAAGCAAGCCTGATTAAAGGCAGAAGAGTTTTGATTGTCGATGATGTTATCAGCACAGGTGAATCTCTGCGTTCCATGGAGAAACTCGTAGATGCTGCCGGCGGAAATATAGTTTGTCGCATGGCAGTTCTGGCTGAGGGTGAGGCTGCGGGTAGAGATGATATCAAATATCTTGAAAAGCTGCCTCTATTCAATGCAGACGGCTCAATCAAAGAGTAAAAGCACATAAGGAGAACAAATGGCTTACGATTACTCAAAATTGCAAAACGGAAGCGATATACGAGGCATTGCTATCGGAAACAATGCAGAAGCTATAAATCTCGATTCTGAGGCTGTTTCACGCCTGGCTAAGGGCTTTCTGTATCTGCTATCACATAACACCGAAAAAGAACCACATGAGCTTTGCATAGCAGTTGGACGTGACTCAAGAATATCAGGTCCCGATCTAGTCCGTGATATAGTTGCTGCACTCATTCCATACGGAGCTAAGGTTTTGGATTCAGGCCTTTCATCCACACCGGCTATGTTCATGTCCACGGTTTTTGAAGAATTTAAGTGTGACGGCGCCATCATGGTCACCGCAAGTCACATGCCTTCAGACAGAAACGGAATGAAGTTCTTTGATGTGGACGGTGGACTGGACAAGGGCGACATAGCTGATATCATCACCTTTGCAGAATCCAATTCAGTCCTAGGTAGATTGAGCCCAAGAACAGCTTCTGAACCAATCAAAGTTAATCTTATGGACGTTTACAGCGCTCACCTAAGAAAGAAAATCGTAGACGCTCTTGATGCCGGAGAAACACCCCTTTCAGGACTTTCCATTACAGTCGACGCCGGAAACGGCGCAGGCGGTTTCTATGCAGATAAGGTTCTCGCACCACTTGGGGCAGATGTCAGCAGTTCGCAGTTTCTGGAGCCGGACGGAAGTTTTCCAAATCACATCCCTAATCCCGAGGATAAGACAGCGATAGAATCTATCCGTGCAAAGGTTCGCGAGGCAAAGACTGATTTAGGTCTCATCTTTGATACAGATGTCGATAGAGTTTCCGCAGTCGATGAAAGTGCTAAGGAAATAAACAGAAACGCTATAGTGGCACTTGCTGCTGCTCTCATAGCAGATTCACATCCAAACTCAACAGTCGTCACAGACAGTGTTACCTCTCGCGGGCTGACAGTCTTCCTTGAGGGAAGCCTCGGTCTCAAACACCTACGATTTAAGAGAGGATATAGGAATGTAATAAACAAGTCCATAGAGCTCAACGAGCAAGGCATAGAAAGCGATCTTGCGATAGAGACATCGGGACACGCAGCATATAAGGAAAACTTCTTCTTAGACGACGGTGCATATCTTGCAACGAAGATAGTAATTGCCACGGCTAAGTGCAAGAACGCGGGAAAGGGAATCTCATCGTTAATAAGCGATTTATCCGAACCATTGGAAAGCCAAGAAGTTCGCCTTCCAATCAAAGGAAGTAACTTCGCTGCCGTAAGTGACAATATAATAGAAGACTTACGAGCGCTAAGTTCTTCAGGAGAGCTTTCTGAATGCAGTCTCGAAGAGCCTAACTACGAGGGCGTACGCATCAACTTCAACAGTCCGTCCATCAAAGGTTGGATGCTCCTACGCAAATCCCTGCACGAGCCCATCATGCCATTAAACTTTGAAAGCGATGTAAAGGGAGGCTGCCTCAAAATAGCTGAATTACTCATCCCACTTCTATCAAAATACGAAGATCTTGATATAGGAAAGCTAAAAGAATTAGTTTAAGATATTGAACCGGCATAAGCCGGTTTTTTATTGAAATTACAAGCCTTTAGCCTTAAAGTTTTGACCTATTTTGTTGCTTATGTGAAGAAATTTAAAAAAACGTGAAAAAATATCTTGTGATTTTAAACAAATTATGTTACAATCCTTATTATTTCCAAACAAAAACTAAAATGAAAAGGGGACAAAACATATGGATAAGAAACTTTCCACAAAAAATTATGTATTACTTGCCTCCCTCCTATTCGGACTGTTCTTTGGAGCGGGAAATCTGATATTCCCGGCACTTATGGGGCAGATGGCAGGCGAACACACAGCAGCGGCTACTCTTGGCTTCGTTATTACGGGCGTTGGATTACCACTGCTGGGTATTATCGCAATTTCACTGTCTCGAAGTGAGGGTCTTTACGACCTGGGTTGCAAAGTATCCAGACCGTACAGTTTATTTTTTACTTGCCTTCTATATCTAACAATAGGACCATTCTTCGCAATTCCTAGAACTGCGACAGTACCTTACACAGTAGGTGTAGTACCGGCACTTCACAAGGATTCACCTGTAGTGCTTGGAATCTTCTCACTCTGCTTCTTTGCGGTAGTTCTATGGTTCGCGCTAAGACCATCGAATATCCTTAATAATGTAGGTAAGTACATAAATCCAATATTTCTGGTATTTCTCGCGGTGCTTTTGGTTATGTGCTTCGTTAACCCAATGGGTTCAGTAACAAGCGCAAAGCCAACAGGTGAATATGTAACACACCCATTCTTCAGGGGCTTTGTTGAAGGTTACAACACGATGGATGCACTGGCCTCGCTGGCATTCGGAATAATCATCATCAACTCTGTAAGAAATCTTGGAGTTAAGGAGCCTAAGAACATAGCTAAATCAACTGCTTTCGCAGGTGTGGGGTGTGCGGTTCTCATGGCAGTTATCTACTTCGCACTTGTATTTGCCGGTGCACAGTCAAGAGGAATCTTTAAAGTTCAGCCGGATGGTGGAACACTGCTTAACAAAATAGCTGACCACTACATGGGTGGCCTAGGTGCAACATTCCTAGCTATAACAATCACTCTTGCCTGTCTTAAAACTGCAATAGGTCTCGTTACAGCATGTGCGGAGACTTTTGGAAAAATGTTTCCTAACAAGCTTTCCTACAAGGCGTGGGCAACACTGTTTACAGCAGTCTCATTCCTGTTTGCTAACTTCGGACTTGTTAAGATTATCGCATATTCAATACCGGTATTGATGTTCCTATATCCACTGACAATAGCTATCATCTTAGTCAGTGTGATTGGCGGACTATTCAAGTATAATCCGACAGTTTACAGATGGACTATCGGATTCACAATGATTCCTGCCATCTTCGACGGACTTAAGAGCCTCCCAGCAGAGACTGTTGCTGCTCTTCACCTAGACGGAGCTTTGAAAAAAATCGCCGAAATTCTTCCGCTTTCAGACATCGGAATGGATTGGGTAGTACCATCACTAATCGGTTTCGTAGTCGGATTGCTGCTCTATCTTGTAAAGAAGGATAAAGGTACAGCAACCGCTTAATTAGAGAAAATCCTAATACGATTAAAAGAAAAATAGTGCAACTGCAAAGTGCACTATTTTTTTCTTCTCTTTATATGTTTATTCTTCTTTGCTGCACTGAGCATCTTTCTATACGCTCTCTTGCTCTTCTGACTTACAAGCCTTCCTATGGCCTCCGGCTCATGTCTCCTAACCATTTGATTTTGATTTGTCCACATCTCTATAGGTTTTGCCTGAAGCTTCGAATAGAGTATCTTCTGACTCGAGTAAAGCCCGTTATATCCCGAACAGAGGTAGCCCATGAAGCTTGCTATGGCAAACATTTGCACGCCTCCCCCTCCAAAGCACTCTATGGCTAGACATATCGGTGCTATCATCGTATTTGTCGCTCCGCCGAACAATGCTACCATGGCGAGCGCCGCACCGAAAGATGAAGGTATACCCAGCAGTGGTGCGAAGACTGCGCCGAAGCTGCTTCCGATGAAGAATAGCGGCAGAATTTCTCCGCCTTTGAATCCTGCCCCAAGCGTTATTGCTGTGAACAAAATTTTAAGTATGAATGCGAAATAGCCTTCATTACCACCTGAAAGCATCGCTGCTATTGTTTCACCACCTGCTCCGTTATAGGTGTCTTTACCTACTAAAAGACTTAAAATGATTATAATTATCGCTCCTGTGACTACTCTTATATATGCATTGTTGAATAACTCATCGTACATTGCGTGTATCAGCCTATAGCTATTACACATAAGTGTGGATACAAGTCCGCAAAGAGATGCTAGAACAAGAATTTTGAGCATCAGATATGGCGTTGTCGCAGGTATGTTTATGTGGAAACAAAAGGAAACTACACCGAGCTTTGTTGCAATCCAGTAAGCCGTATACGAAGACATGAAGCATGGGAAGACAGCCATCTGGTAGAGGTGTCCGACTTTGATAAACATGACGACGAACACAGTTGCAGCTAGCGGTGTGCCGAATATGGCGGCAAAGAATGCTGCCATGCCTGCCATGGTTGCTATTCTGAGGTTCTCTGCACGAAGCCGTGACTTTCTGCCTATGAAATTACCTATACCACCGCCTAGCTGGAGTGCTGCCCCCTCCTTGCCGGCAGAACCGCCGCACAGGTGAGTCAAAACCGTAGCTACAAAAATAGCAGGAACCAGCCTGGTCCTAACCGGCGCACTATCATGCACGGAATCTATGATATCATCGGTTCCCTTGCCCTCAAGCCCCAGTTTTCGGTACATATAGACTATTATTATTCCTGCAAACGGAAGTAAATATAGCAGCCAATCATGCTTCTTGCGAAATATATTCGCATATAACACACCGTTGTAAAACAAAGCCCCGACAATACCGCAAATAATGCCGATTACAATCGCAATAAGGCTCCATCGAAGGATGAGCTTTACATACTGCTTAACGTATTCAGTCTGGGTATATCGTTGATTTTGTTTCAAGACCGCTCCTTATATTATTTAATTACTGTATAAATTTGTTGTGACATATTCCGGATCGCATGTCACGTCGATTCCAAGTGAGGAAAGCGTCTGCTCATCCCTATCCGAAAGTATTGCCGTGCAGTGCGCCCTGCATCCGTGAAGCAATGAAAGTTTGCTAGCTGCAATTCTAGCCTTTTCGTCCGTAACTCCGGAAACCGTGAGAGCCATCAAAATTTCCTCGCAGTTCAGGCTGCTCCTGTCGTAGCCTAGCACATCCGTCTTAAGATGCTGCGTCGTTTCAAGAACCTTCGGCTCTATCAAAAGCAGCTCGTCATTCATATCTGCCAGATATTTAATTGAGTTCAAAACTACAGCTGCTGCCGCAACCATTCGCCTTGAGCTTCTTCCCGTTATAACATGACCATCCGGCATCTCCATGGCCATGACCACAGCGTTCTCGTACTTATCACAAAGTTCCCTCTTGTACTCTGCGTAGTCTCTAGCCTCCTGAACAACGACTCTGTCTCCTACGGACTTGCCTACTTCCTTCATCAAAAGCTCCGCCCTATCTAGGGAATCACTATCAATCTTACCTTTCTTGAAGTCGACTGCCGCTATCAGAAATCTTCTAATTATCTCTTGGCACGAAGCCTCCTGACATACCTCATCATCGGTTATGCAAAATCCTACACGGTTTACACCCATGTCTGTCGGAGACTGATATTCTGCTTTTTCGCCTGTAATCTTTTCGATTATACGCTTAACGACCGGAAACACCTCAATATCTCTATTGTAGTTAATAGCCTTTTCTCCATAGGCCTCCAGATGGAAAGGATCTATCATGTTCACATCTTTAAGATCTACCGTTGCCGATTCATAAGCGAGGTTAACAGGATGCTTTAGTGGTAGGTTCCAAACCGGGAAGGTCTCAAACTTTGCATATCTAACCTTATGTCCACGCATGTAGTCGTGATATAGCTGAGATAAACATGTTGCAAGCTTTCCTGAGCCTCCACCGGGTCCGGTTACAACGACTAGCGGCTTGGTAACTTCTATATATGGATTTGCACCATAGCCCTCTTCACTTACAATTGTATCTACATCCGTAGGATATCCCTTGGTGAAGTAATGTTTATAGGTCTTAATTCCGCGTCTTTCGAGCTTTTTGATGAACATGTCCACCGCCGGAGCATGTTCATATCTCGTTATAACCACACTGTTTATATCTAAATCGTACTTTCTGAATGTATCTATAAGTCTCAGTACCTCAAGGTCATATGTTATGCCGAAGTCATGTCTCGTTTTGTTCGTCGTTATATCTCCGGAATAGATGCAAATAATCACCTCTGCCGAATCCTTCATCTTCTGCAGAAGCTTAATCTTCGCATTCTCATCAAAGCCCGGAAGTACCCTCATCGCATGCTTATCGTGAACCAGCTTGCCACCAAACTCAAGGTAAAGCCTCTCTCCTTGCTTTTCGTTGATTCTCTGCATTATGTAATGTGATTGTTCTTCTAAATATTTTTCTGAATCAAAACCTAATTTGTACATAGAGACGCCTCCCGTCTACACTAACAATTGGAAAGAAAGAACTACTGTGGTTCCAACCATAGTAAGTATGATAACCACCACTACTATTCTTGCCACCCATCTTTGAAATCTGTTCATAACCACACCTACTGCATTATCTCTATCGCAAGTTCATTGCGACCTTCTATCATTCCCCTAAGACTGATATCGTATTCAAGGGTTATCTTGCCGTAGCCCTCCGGCGAAAGCTCTCTTTTGATGCTGTTCGTCAAAACCTCAAGCGACATAGGCCCATACGGTGTACTGTAATTGCTTTTAAAACGTTTTCCGGTCTCAAATTCCAGTACCGAACCGTATTCGCTTGAATCTCCTATTCTCTTCATTCTCAAGCTTGTATCCGTCAGCTTAAGACTGGTCTTGCATCCCGGGAACCCCGAAAACTCACTCTCCTCATATATATAGTACTTAGCTCCGCCTTTATCGAACATCATGCCGTCACTCACAAATTCGAGTTCTTCTTCAACATTGTCGCCGACAAAACGCTTACCTGTAATCTTTATCGTGATATCCTTCATATCATTATTGTCCTTTCACAAACTCAATTTGCTATTATACCACAAATAAAAGATTTTTGTCATTTAGCAAGCAAAAAACTTGTATGTTAATCAAATATTTTGCTTTTATAAACAGCTAAACTCTGATAATATCAAAATATATGAAATCATTGCACAGGGTTAACCCTTTTATCACAAAAAAGCCATATATCTTAATTATAATCATACCATAAATTAGTAAACTAACAAGGAGGTAAGCTTATGGATCACAACAATGATTACATACCACCATTTGGCAACAATGATGAAATAACTCCCCTAGATGAAAATCCATCGGATGTAACAGAAGCCAGCAGTAGTGAGCCATCAAATGTAACAGAAGCCAGCAGTAGCGAGCCATCAAATGTAACAGAAGCTAGCAGTAGCGAGCCATCAAATGTAGATGGTACTTTTTATAGCGATACGGCACCAACAGATTCTGAGCAAGACTCAACATCTGACTTTGAATTTGATTCTGACTCGACATCCACAAATACATCATATAATGCTTCGCACACCGAATGGGAGCCTGTACCTGAAATTCCCGGCTATGAAAGAGCCTCATTTTCAAATACATCGTTTAATGAGTCAAGCAACCCTTTCGAACAGGAAAGACAGTTTAATACATCGAGAAGTTTTGAAAACTACTCATATGATCCTTCGCAACTCCGGAGCTTTGACAGAAAATCCACAAACGATAACGGTGGCAATCCTAAACCAAAGTCAAAGAAATCTCCTGCTTACATTACAAAGAAAGCTTTTATTATCTGCTTAATCTGTGCAATGCTGGGAACTTCCGGCATAACAATCGGAGGACTTAAGCTAGCGGGTGCATTTAACGGTTCATCCGGCGGAAACCATATTTCTGCTACGGACTACAAACTGACAAAATCCACCGGAGCGACCAGGCCTGTCAAAGAAATCGTTTCAATGAACGAAAATGCTGTCGTTGAAATACAAACCGAAAAGTCAAGTGGCGACTCGTGGATTAAGAACTACGTAACCAAGGGCGCAGGTTCAGGTGTAATAATTGACAGCGACGGCTACATAATGACTTGCAATCATGTAATTGACGGTGCTTCAAACATAATCGTAAAGCTGAAGGATGGTACGACCAAGAAGGCAAAGGTTGTCGGTGCCGACAGTCAGAGCGACATTGCAGTTCTTAAGATAGATGGTTCAGGCTATACAGCAGCAAAGTACGGTGATAGCGACTCTATATCAGTAGGTGATCAGGCAGTTGCTATCGGTAACCCGCTTGGTGAACTTGGCGGAAGTGTTTCAGCAGGTATCATCAGTGCCCGCGACAGACAAATTGAAGTTGACGGAAAGACAATGAAGCTCTTGCAGACCGATACTTCAATCAATCCGGGAAATTCGGGCGGCGGTCTCTTTGATGGTCAGGGTAACTTAATCGGAATTGTAGTTGCCAAGTCGTCTGGTTCCAACGTTGAAGGTCTTGGATTTGCAATCCCAATCAACACCGCATCTAAAATCGCAAAGGATTTAATTCAAAACGGTAAAGTTACGGGACGCGCAATGATAGGAGTTAAAATCGTAGATTTAACGAAAACAGAAGATGCACAAAAGTATGGTGTAAATACACCCGGTGTGTATATAGATGATGTCGTTTCGAACCGGGCAAAACAAGCGGGACTAAAGTCCGGAGACATGATTCAGTCTGTCGGAAAGACAAAGATAACGTCGGCTTCCAGCCTTAGGACAGAACTCGACAAGTACAAGCCCGGCGACCGGGTAAAAATAACAGTTTTGCGGAATGAAAAGTCCGTAGAAATCACTCTAGTCCTCTCGGAAGGTTAATATAAATTAATATAGCTGTATTGCAAAAGCCTCAAGATTTCAGTGTCTTGAGGCTTTTGTTTTGTTTATATTAAGTTTAGATTTCAGATTCTTAAATCTTATGCGCAGTTTTCTATGGATAATTTTGTTACTAAATTCCCCTTAGATTAAAATTCTCTCTTATCGCGAAAACCGGTTTTGCCGCCCTCGATAACAAATGCTCTGAGCGCCTTGATGTGCTCTGAAACAACTCGTCTTGCCTCTGTGCTGTCTCCACTCTTGAGCGCTGCAATAATACCCCTGTGTTCGCTAGGCATGTTCTCATAGCGCGAAAAATCATCATAGTATATATATCTGAATCTCAAAGCCAGTTCCTGAGCCATTGTGCTGAACTTTACAAGAGTGTTGTTTCCCGTAATCTCGACAATTTCCTTGTGGAACTGCTCGTCACAGAAAATCATTTGCTCTGTATCGTTGTGCTTAACAGCAAGTTCATAGTTATCTGTAATATTCTCCAAACGATTGATTTCTTCAGGAGTGATACGCTTTGCCGCAAGCTCGGCCGAAAAACCTTCGAGTTCTTCTCTAACATCCAGCAAATCCACCATCTCATCTATAGAAACATCCGATGCATAAGCACCGTGTCTTGGCTGAATCGTAACTAAGCCTTCCTTCTCGAGCTTACGAATCGCTTCTCTAATCGGCGTACGGCTAACCCCCATCTGATTTGAGAGGTCTACCTCCATAAGCCTGGTGCCGGGAACAATGCGACCCGTCATAATATTCCTCTTTAATTCCTCATATACAACTTCTCTGAGAGGTCTGTGGCTACCAATATCCATTTTTACATCCTGTAGGTCCATAAAAATCTCCATTCTGATTCAATAAGTTCTATATCATTGTCCTTGCCCAAAAAGCAAAACAAGATTTCTCTTTAAAAGTTGCCGCATACTTCTTGGCCTGATTATTGCTATCAAAGATTGCAAACACCGTCGGTCCGCTACCGCTCATCAGCACCTTCCTCGCACCCTCGCATGTCTCACTCATAAATTGCTTCAGCTCCGCAACCTCCGGATACTCCTTCAGCGTAAATTCCTCCAAAACATTTATCATCTCAGAACACGCTGTAGCCTTATCCCCATATCTCAAAGCTCTACAAAGCTTATCATTATTAGGTCTATCGCTTATCGTGCATTCATCAATCCCGGCAAATACTGTTCTGGTGGAAATGCTAAGCCTTGGTGTTACGACAAGTATGTTTGACTTCAGCGGTCTCACCTTGCTTAACTCAGTACCTGTTCCTCTTGCTCTCGCACAAGTCGAAGCAATATCAGAATACCTGATATTCTCAGGCAAGACCCGGTTGCTCTTTGCCTGTGCAATCAAGCAAAATGGGATATCAGATCCAAGCTTTGCGCCCTGTTCACAGAGTTCCTCCAAAGAAAGCCCCAGCTCCCACATAGCATTTAGTCCGTGCATTATTGCCGCTGCATTTCCACTTCCACCGGCCATACCGGCAGCAACCGGAATTCTCTTCTTTATGAAGATTTCGATGAGGCCTTTAGGCTCCACCCTGTCCCCATATTCATTTATCATCAGCTCTGCTGCCTTCCATGCAAGGTTGCACCTGTTGTTTGGTAGATATCTAAGGTTTGTTCTGAGATAGATTTGAAAGCCATCCGGGTTTACTTCAAATCTATTAATCGCCTCTGCTGTTATTTCATCTGTAAATCTAATGCTTATCTCATCCCTGAGCGATATCTGTTGCATTACCATGTCTACCGGGTGCATGCCATTTTTCATTACATCTCCGACATCGATGGAAAGGTTAATCTTCGCGTAGGAAAAAAGCACAATCGTCTTTTCCACTTATTGCCTCCAAATACGCTCTACAGCAAAATCAAAATCTTACTTTTTCTTGTTCTTAGCTCTTCTCTTAGCGAGACGCTCTTCCTCTGCAGCCTTTGCCTCTGCAATAGCCTTACGTCCTGTTATATATCTTCCGCCTGCTTCAGATATAGGTCTTGGTCTCTTTACCTTGAAGTTACCGTTATCTTCTTCCTCATACTCCTCGTAATCATCTTCTTCAGCTTCCTTAGCGGCCTTTCTGGCAGCCTTCTTAGCAGCCTTTGCCTCTTCTTTCTCGTGCTGAGCAATTACCTCACTAACAGGTCTACCCGTTCTCTTAGCTTCCTTGTATGGGTTAAACGGAGCATTTACCGTATCTGAATCTTCATCCTCTTCCTGATGCTTCTTAGCTTGTCTACTTGTAAAGAAGAACATACCGAACATCATAACCACCATCATAACTAGGTAAATCTTAGTATTTAGACTCTGGTTCAGTGTCTTAAATGTAATCTTCTGATCCTTACCAAGCGTATTTCCATCATTATCGACGAATTTCTTCGAAATAACCAACGTGTACTTGCTGTCACCCTTTATAGCATTCTTCTTAGCATTTACCGTATCGTAAAGCACGAGAACCTGTCCTTTAACATCAGGATTATAATACACCTTGATAGGAAGTGCCTTTCCCTTTGAATCTAGAATCTTAAAACACTTTGAGTTAGCTTTCTGATTCTCCTTCTTGTTCACCTTATTGTTAAAAGTGAGCTTGACGCCGACGTTCTCTATAGATGTATTCTTCTGTCCATCCTTAGGGTAGCTTTCCTTTAGCTCAAGCTTACCGCTTTCTGCAAATGCAAACGAGGTAAATATCATCACAATCAATGCTGTTAGGCAAATTCTGATACTCGTTTTCTTCATTATTCTTCCTCCGGTTTTTTCGTTTTATTTCGTAGGTTGCGAAAAAATTCGCGTACAAGCTGCGAACTTTCCTCTGCCATTATCCCTCTATCCACTGCAATTTGGTGATTTAGTCTGTCATCCTGCACAATATTGAAAACCGATCCACAAGCCCCGGTCTTCGGATCATCCGCGCCTATATATAGATGTTCGATTCGCGACCACACGAGCGCACCCGCACACATACTGCACGGCTCCATAGTCACATACATATCGCAGCCTGTCAGCCTCCAGCCTCGCAAGAGCTTAGCTGCCTCCCTAATTGCCATCATCTCGGCATGTGCTGTCGGATCCTTCGTGGTTTCGGTCAAATTATGGCCTCTCGAAATGATTTCGCCATCCTTAACAATAACTGCACCAACAGGTATTTCCCCCATCTCGGCAGCCTTCCTGGCCTCCTTAAGAGCCTCTTTCATATAATTACTCATATACCTAACAATCTTATCATAGATACGTGTATTATTCAAGATACAAAATCCACACTAACGTGATATTATCAGTCAAAATAGGACAACACTTTGATAACAGATAAAGCCAAAGGCAAGTTGCACAAATCACATTTATGAGGTATCATTTACGTATTAATTCATCAAAAAAGAGGAGGTAACATGGGTCTTTTTAGCATTGCAATGATAAGTAAAGTAGCAGATATTCTAGTAATTGCAATTATAGTTACATCCGCGGTTCGCGGCTACCACAGGGGCCTTCTTAACTCCTTTTTTAATTTTTTTCGTTGGTCGCTCTGCGCCGTTTGTGGAATTGTCTTTGCACTTCCCATCAAAAACTTCATATTGAAACACACAAGCCTTCAGCTCAATATATCAAAGAGTATCAAAGAAACCATGGATTCATCCATAACAGCTAACAAATTCATCATGAGTCTACCTCGCCAGATTCGTCTGTTTTGGGACGACATCCGAAACGAAGCAACATCAAAAATTTCGCTATCTCTAGCGGATACTTTGATTTCCATGCTTTCATTTATCCTTCTCTTTGTTATTCTATTCATTCTGGCACGTTTTGCACTTCGTAGCCTCGAGCTGAAGAAGCATGGAGTTCTAAGTCTCTCCAACAGACTTTGTGGAATGTTCTTCGGCGCTCTCAAAGGTGCTTTGCTCGTAAGTATCATAATGCTGATTTTATTTCCGCTTCTAAGTCTTCTGGATCCTGACACGTCAGCAACAATCGCGAAAGGTATAAGCCACGGCAGACTATCAGGCTTCTTCTACGACTCAAATCCCATCACTGAAGGTATTGCCTTAATTTCAAGGCATTCGGTCTAGATGGCGGTTCAGTATTGTAAATATGGCAAAGCCGATATTAAGACACCTAGAAACCACAAAAGGGGCGTTAAGCTTTTGCTTTACGCCCCATCTTTGTTTCTCTCTGGGTTATGTGTACTTTTTCTACTTTATGTACTTTTTCTACTTAGAGTAAACACTTGAAATTCCAAAGTACTCCTCAAGCGCAATCCACTTGCCGTTGTTATATAACTTTGTTGCAAGCTCAGGTCCAACATATCTGATATGCCACGGCTGATACGCCCTGCCTGTCACAGATTCCTTTCCCTTAGGATATCTGATAATGAATCCGTACTTTGCGCAATTCGCCGCGAGCCACTTGCCCTCTGCCGTATTTCCAAAGCTCTCATCAGCATTGTTTAGGTCAAGCGCATACCCCGTCTGATGCTCCGAATATCCGGGTCTTGAAACCGTCTTATCGGCAGCTTCCTTTCCGTGCTTAGAAACATAATCGTCATAGATTTCCTTCTGCACGCGATATGATCTATATCCACTTAGCAAGCTGAAGTGAACTCCATCCGCCCTAGCATCAGCGAGCAGTTTCTTAAACTCATCATATGCGTCTTTTTGTATAGCGCCTATACCATAGCCCTCCGGAAGTGAAAAGCTGTTATTTACAATCAAAATACCATCTATGCTTGTGAGTCCATCAACACGTGTCAGCTTAAAACCCTTACCCGTTACAAAGCTCATATCACCTTCCGTCTGATCCATATCAATAACATTGACCTTAATCTTCTTCTCTGTCTTATTTCCACTGTCGTCAGTTGCAATCAGAGTCAAGTTATAGCTTCCGGGCTTTTGGGAATCGTAGCTTCCCTTGAGCTGTGTCTTAAACTTTCCTGAGTTATCGCTCACCTTGGCCATATCCTCAATCTTGCTTGTATTACCAATCAATACATTAACTTCGCTTTCCATATTAATTGTCGGCGCCTTGGTATCTACAACTTTGACTTCAAAATCATAGTTCTTTTCTTCACCTTCTATAATAAGAACCAGCTTGCATTTCTTTTTACCTAGCTTGGACGTATCAATCTGAACATCCTTCTTAAGCTTACCACCGTCTATATTCTTGATATAGTCTGATGCCATAGCCTTGCTGTTAATCTCAGCGTTTAGGCTGTCCTTCAGCTTAACCCTGCTCGCCGTACCAAAGAAGTTAAAATATATGAACAGGAACACCAAGAAAGCTAAAAATAGAATTATAACTCCGATTACGATGTCCCTTATATACTGAATTCGCGTTTTTCTCGCAAAGAGATATTTCTTTCTTCCAAACATAGATGTCCCTTTCGGCACATAGCCTATCTAAAATTTGCATTTCATGTTTTATATATGATACCATAAATCACTATAAAATTAAAGTTCTAGGAAAAGCAAAAGAACCGCATATGCGGCTCTTTCGCTTTACAGGATTTCTATGTGATTAATTATGTTAATTTCACGCCTAAATTTATAGCTTTACTAGTCCGCCCTCGTCTGCAATCTTCTGCTCTTCATCTGTCATCTTCTTAATTGTGATTCCTACGAATGCGAAGAGGAATGTAACTACCGGCATTGCCAAGTTGAAGATTGCCCATGGGAAGTATACTGCTGTGCTCTGTATACCAAGAGTCTTCTTGATATAGATAGCGCATGTGTTCCATGGAACGAGAGGTGAAGTAACTGTACCTGCCGACTCTAGAGCATTTGATAGCGCTACAGGGTGCATTCCTGCCTTACGATATGCCGGAGCATACATTCTTCCCGGAACTAGGATTGAGATGTACTGCTCAGGCATTGTTACGTTTGATGCGATACATGTAAGCTCTGTAACACCGATAAGTGCCGGACCGCTCTTTACGTACTTAGTAATAGCGTTGATGATAACGTTGAGCTGTCCTGTAGCTTCCATGATTCCACCGAACATCATAGCAATCATAGTCATGAGAATCGATTCAGCCATTCCCATGAGTCCACCCTTAGTCAGAAGTGTATCGAGTGCCTTGATTCCGCTCTCCATTGTGTATCCGTTCATTGCGCTTTCGAAGATAGCTCCGAGTGTAGCACCGTTCTGGAATATTGGTGCCATAATAGCTGCAACGATTACACCGAGTGTGATGCCAGGGATTGCAGGCATCTTCAGTGCTATAGCAAGAATAACTACTAATGGTGGAAGAAGCAGAATTGGATTAACATTGAAGTTGTCCTTAATTCCGTTTACAAGAATATCCAGCTGTGATGTGTCTGCATGTCCATTGCTAGCATGCATAAATCCATATACACCGAAGAATACAAGTGCGATTATATAAGCCGTAATTGTAGCCTTCATCATAAACTTAACGTGTGAGAATACATCTGTTCCTGCCATAGCCGGTGCCAGGTTTGTTGTATCTGATAGAGGTGATAGCTTATCTCCGAAGTATGCACCTGAAAGGATTGCACCTGCTGTAGGTCCAACCGGAATTCCCAGACCTGCTGCAATACCCATAAGTGCCAGACCCATGGTTCCCATTGTTCCCCATGATGTACCTGTTGCTAGGGATGTTACTGAGCAGATAAGAACAGTTGCAACCAAGAAAATTGATGGTGATAATAGCTTAAGTCCGTAATAAATCATTGTTGGGATTGTTCCTGACAGAATCCATGTTCCAACTAGCATACCAACAATCATAAGAATTAGAATAGCCTGCATTGCACGTGAGATACCTGTAATCATCATGCTCTCAACTGCATCCCACTTGTAACCGAGTCTCAGTGCCATAAGTGCTGCAAAGATAACGCCAATAAACATTGGGATATGTGGGCTTACTTCGAATACGACGATTCCCACTGACATGATTACAACTAAGCCTAGGAACGTAGCAATCGCCTCGTACAGCTTAGGTGCTCTTGGCTCTTTAGCCTTTACATTGTCTTCCATTTGTTGTAATTCCTTTCTTTTCATTAGACTTCCATAATTTTGTAGAACCCTGTAGTTTCATAAATACATTATGAACCTTAATCTACATTATTACAATAGTTAATTTAATCAAATTTGGGGGGTCATTTTTGTTGACTCCCCACAAAGAATTTTCTATTTTTTTATTAGTGATTCTAATTAACATTTGCTTTATCGTCGCGTTTACTAATGATAAACGTGTAAAATCTGCTTTTTTGAAATAAAATGACCTTATTTATCTATTTAGAAGCTAATTCGAAGGATTTTTTGATCTCTGAAAGCTCTTTTAACTTTCTTTCCAGCACGACCTCGTTCATGCCATTTTCTTTCGCGATTTTAAAATACTTATCGAATTCCTGGTGATCGTTTTGTTTTACAACCGCTAAAAGCTCACCAAAGTACTCCCAAGCTTTGTTGTAGCTTCTCGTCGAACTGTAATCATCTTTTTTCGGCATCCACTCTAACTCCAAAAAGTATCTGTGCAGTATCTCGCTCCAAGTTTTCTCATCATCGTCATAGCAAAAGAACTTATTTTTAAATAGGCTTCCAAATCGCCTATCCCAAATTTTTGCTCCATCCGGCAGATACCACACTTCTCTGCATATAAGTTCCCTTACTGCCGTTTCAATTATGCTCTCCGGAAATCCTCCCACACATCCGTATCCTCCGGGAACCGATGTCTTTGATGCATCTTCTTTCAGCTCTTCATAGGCTGTAGCGGTGTCAAGCAAGGCCATTGCAATCTTGGCACGGTGAGCAAAAGGCATTCCTGCACTTAATATTTTATATTTATCGAAATTGTTCATAACTCCTCCAAAAGGTGACACCGGCGGCATCAGTTTATCAATATCCGTGCCTATGGTTTTAATCTCTCCATCACGAAATGCACTCTCTACGAACTTTCTCGGTTCTGAATCCTTTAGCTTCTCATCCTGAATGATCTTTGCAAGTTACTCTTCACGTCTTTTAGCTCCATAGTTGTGTCGCTCTAACTTTAAATATATCGGACACATTACACTGTTCCCAAGTTATTTATTAAAGAAGACTCAAGATAAAAACTTGGCTCTTGTAAAGAATTTCTTATGCTTCATCCAATGGTACTTCGATGTCAAATCCTCCACTTAGAATAAAATCACGAAGCAATATATCAGCCTTAGCAATAACTTTAGGCGGTATTATTTTTATTCCTTCAATCTTTTCAAAATAATCTTTTGCCTTCTTCCTATCTATAGTCTGCTTTAATTCATCGTATCTACCGAACTCGTTTAAATTGCTTTCAACAAGCTTTAAGCTCATAATGGCTCTTAACTTGTCTTCGTCAACTCCAAGATGGACAGAAACACGGTGAATTTGATTATTTTTTGCTTTTAATAAATATTCGTTGATATAATCCCGTAGTGTTTTCTCTGAAGTGATTTCAACCTCTCCCCTTTGAATGTCGTGTAGGAATATATTTGCGTATTTCTGTTCCTCTTGTGTTAGCATTGCAAAGGTCTTATGGAGCTCAGTTTCAGCCTTTTCAATATCCTCCGTACTTGCTCCATTTCTGTTTAATAATTTAATATATTTATCAAATCGAGAGTTCATATAATCTGAATCAATCAAGCCGGTGTCGATTTCTGTAATATATCCGACCAGATCATACGGGACATCATCAACTCCGAGATTAGAACCTCCTCCTGTCAATTCTTTGTAACGAAGAACTAAAATCAGGTAAGTCTTTTCATCAATTACTACATCAATTTTTTCCCCCGTTGTGTCGTCCTGATAAGAAGATATATTCCACTTAAACCCCTGAATTTTTGCCGCCTCTAAAAATTCATTAAACTCCTTGAAATCTTTTGCAAATTTTTTACAAGCGTCTATATCTGATGGCAATCTTTCAAAATTTAAAACTCCTGCATCTTCGAAAATATCAAAAATATTTTCAAAAAGCCGATTCATTTCCTTTAGATTTTCTATAAGATGTTGGGCAAATAATCCAAGTGGTCTATCTCCTGAATAGAGCTTTACGGCAGCATTTATATTGCTCTCCATTGTATGTGGTCTTCGATAATATCGAATTGTACCAAATGGCTTATCCGGTCCAAACAGCCTGTTTGTACGGGAAAATGCCTGAATGATATTCTCATAGCGAAGCACCTTATCCATATATAAGGTATTAATCCATTTTGAGTCAAAGCCTGTCAACATTTGGTCAACTACAATCAGCAAATCAGTTTGTTTCTCAGGTTCGTTTTCAATTCTTTTATATGGCTTCTTATGTGCTAAACGGGAAGCAATATCCTTTTTCATTTTATGAAATGTAGGAATGGAAAAATCCTGTCCATAAAGTGCGTTATAGTCTTCAATAATCTCTACAAGCCCATCTTCTTTAAACCCGACGCCTTCATTATTGTCAATGTTTGAATCAAATAATGCTGTAATTTTAAGGTGTGGAAGCTTCCTCTTCATCAAGCGATAATAATTAATCGCTTCCGGTATACTGCTTGTAGCAAATATAGCATGAAATTTACTTCCTCTGCTCAGTGTCAACCAATTATCCGATATATCCTTTACAACGGTTTTAATATGCTCTTCTGTTTGATATTGAACATTAGGGATATAATCTTCTATGCCCTTAATGTAATTGCCTTCTTTATCAAAATTACCCACCATTGGTACTTGACCGGCATCCATATACTTATAATATATTTTGCTTTTAGCAGGGTCAGAAATTGCTTCCTTTTCAGTTTTTGCCTTGGCTTTTTCAAGTGCCACAACTTTGCGAACATCTTTGTCTTTGAATGTTAAAACTTTGTAGGGATCAAAGCCCAGCACATTCTTATCCCTTATTCCATCCGCAATACTGTACCTATGCAACTCATTGCCAAAAACCGTTGTCGTGGTATTTTTCTTTTTCTGATTCTCATCTTGAATAGGTGTTCCTGTAAAACCGAAAAACATTGCCTTTGGAAAAGTTTTTTTAATTGTAATTAGCATATCTCCGAATGTAGAACGATGAGCTTCATCAACGATAAACACCATCCGTTTATCGCCTATCATCTCAATATCTCGGGCATTTAGTCCACCTGCTTCATCTTTGATATTGCTCATTTTTTGAATGGAAGTAACAATCAATGTATCGGCAGGATCGCAGCTTTTAAGCTTGCTGATCAGTACATTCGTATTTTCTGTTGCTTGAACATCCTCATTTTCATCAGCAAATCCTCGATATTCTTTAAGAGACTGTGTTCCGAGCTCAATTCTATCCATTAAAAAAATTACTTTATCCGCATCCTTTGAATCGGCAATAAGCTGTGCCGATTTGAAACTCGTCATTGTCTTTCCGGACCCTGTCGTATGCCATACATAACCGCCAAGCTGGTTATTTCCTTCCCATTTTGCCTTAGCAACCTTATCTGAAATAGCACTTGCCGCAAAAAATTGATAGCTTCGCATTACCTTGAGAATGCCATCGGAATCGTCGGCAACTGTATAAAATCCGATGAGTTGATGAGCCATAGGGATAGAAAGAAGTGTTGAAGCTACTCTATCCCATTCGTTGATCGGCTCATTATTAAAGTCTGCCCAATGGAAATAATAATCTTGATTGAACTTACCATCAGGACCGGGATTTGCAAAATAAACTGTTTCCTTCGGCTCCATCGCAACAAAAATCTGGACAAGTGAAAATAGTCCGGTAAAAATACCCTCATGGGAGTATTTTTCAATTTGATTATAAGCTTGACTTACCGGTATACCACTCCTTTTTAGTTCAATATGAATCACCGGCATACCATTTATTAGAAGCATTAAATCTCCACGGCGGTCATTGAGCAGTTTAGACTTGGTTGGAAAATTTGGCTGTCTTACAATTTGATATCTACTTTGACCGGCTGCGATTTCCCGGCGGTCATATATTTTAAGACTGACCTCTTTGCCGAAGTGTTGCTTATCATCAAGGTTATCTCTAACGATAGAAACACTTTTACCATTGATAAATCCGTTTAATTTTAAAGGTGTTCTGAGTACCTCAATCTGCTCTAATATTTGCTGCATTTCACTGTCAGTCAGAGGATAATCATTTAATCTGTCAATATCTCTGTTATTCTCAAAAAGAATATCTGCCCAATTCCTAAGCAAATCTTCTTCAGAGTAGTTTTTCAAAACTTCTTTTTCCCACCCCTTCTCGGATAAGATTTTAATTAAAGCATCTTCAAAATCCGACTCTTTATTAAAAATCATTGTAATTCCTCCTAACTTTCAATATATGCCTTTACATACCAGATTGCCTTTAAAGGTACTTCTTTTATCATTTCTTTTTTAACTCACACTGATGAAGGGTGATAAGGTTGTCGATGTTGGAAAAATACTCTGCAATTTTGCTTTGTTCTTCTTCGTCTTTAGAAACAAATATATCTATCTCGCTTAATACAGGATATTTCAAATTCCAGTTATCCGATGTTATCCCTTGTGAATTCACTTGAAATGTATGTATCATTTCTGGCAGCTTAAACTGATAAGCTAAACATTTTGAATTTATCCCTGAATTTGGTGAAAGTACAGTGTACGCAGGGCTTACAATACCATCATATGAAGAACAACCACTTGCACCTTGCCACATTCTCATTGAGTTATAAGCAATATCTCCAACACAAACTTTCTTATATTTTGACTTATCTTCATTTGAATTATCATGTCTGCCAAGCTCTGAAAATTTCTTTATACCATCATTGATAGTAACCGAAATTAATTCACCGTCAGGCATGCTTTCGACTCGCTCAGTAAAACAATTTCCAAGCTTACGCTGTTCCCAAGTAAAACTGGATTACAAGCGTTCACGCACCATCATAAGCGTATATCCAAGCAAATTTTGCCCTTTCCATTTTGTTTTATCAAGCCTGTCAGGATCTTTCATTGATAATCCCACACCCCAAATTAGGTCTTTTACCGCACATTCCGCTAATATTGCTTCGCCGGTGGATATAAGTTTATCTTTTAAATCCCCATTCTGTAAGAATTTGGTCAAAAGTCCTTCATAAACAACAATCTGCTTAATACCGTTCCAGACATGCTCATCAAAATTAGATACTTGTCTTCCAAGTGCCTTGATTTGAGAGGCATCATGAGTGGCAAGTATATTTGTTGCTACTGCTTCGTCGCCAAAGCAAATTGCCTTGCGATACATCATGAATTGCTCCATTGATGAAAAAGTCTTCTTCTCTACCGTAAATGGTGATAGATACCAATTGCTTAAATAACCATTTTCTTCATTTGGATTGTGAAAACAGATAACACTCATCGCTCTTCTCCGACCTTTTGCACCGCTAAGGCAAGTTCCAAGTCGTGCAAACCGTAGTACGCTTTCTTCAAAAAATCAATTGGAACTTTTTTCAACACCTCTGAACTCGGGATATTGTAGTACCATTGATAATAAGCATAAAACTCGCCAATCCAATCAGGCAAAAAACCGTCAAGAGCCTCACCGGACTTCAAAACATAGTTTTCTGTTTCGGTAAAGTAGTCCCATAACTCTTTAGCACTCATGGTATTGACATAAGCTTTCGCTTCATCAATGCTTTTTCTTGTTGTACTTTGCATATAAGTCTTAATAAAGTCCTCGGTGTCCTTATCGGAGAAATTCTGAGCAACGAAGTCAAAGAGTTTCCCCTGATTTTCCACCACATCATTCAAATAATCATTTGGAAACGCTCTCATAACAATCACTCCTTAAAAAGCGTACTAAACACATTAGTTACATGATTGGCATCTGAGTCAACAAGCTCTCTCATTTTCTGTCTTGCGGTAATATCACGCTGATTATACTTTTCGTTAAACTCAGCATACTGAACCGCCATTAAATCATCCTCTAATTCGTGTAGTTTAGAATAAGCAAGTTCAGACTTAATGCAGTACTGAATACCCAAACTGCCCAAAGAAAGCAGTTCTTCAAGAATGTCCATATCAATATTGTCTCTTACAAATTCCTTTGCAATGTAGAAATAAGAGGCATTTGCTCGCCATCCCCTGATAACATCATATTCTTTTGTGTCTACGCCGTATTTTTCTATAAACTTCTTTGCAAGCATACGGTAACGCTTTGAGTCGGCAGCATCCCTATGCTTCATCAGTTCAGCCAGCCAAGCTAAAACGCCTTTTTCTTGAAAATCCAAGATTTTAAGTTCGACAGTATCAAGCTGATACTTGTGAACCCATCCGTTTTCCTCATTCGGCCGGCAAACTGCCCATTCTTTGGCAAGGTCTATACTTTCAGTCAAATAAAATCCTTGCCCGTAATCGTGCTTTTCTTCGCCCTTGCCGTATGTCGGTACTACGATTTTGTCAGGAGTACCATGAAATAAGATCAATTTGTCCATTTTTGCATTTCCTCCTATACAAACATCTTTTCGAGCATAGATTTCTTGATATTTTTCAGTTTTTCCAGCTTACGCTGATGAAGGGTGATAAGGTTGTCGAGATGGCGAATAAACGCCCCGATTTGCTTTTGCTCTACAATATCTTTAGGTACAGAAAGGTCTATATCAAAGAAATCCTCGGCAGAAATATTGAGTAGCCCGTGATTCCTTGCACCCTCGGCAGCTCTCTCAGCGACACCTTTGTGCCACCTATCTGTATCGAAGAAAATGGTCAGAAAATCCGAATCAATCTGCTGCTCTTTCTTTGGAGCGAAAACGATGTAAAGTGTTGATAATACGCCTTTTTCGTACAGATCAAGTCTTTTGACCGCACCAAATGGATAGCCGTCAGAGGTGCTTTTGTTGTAGGCAAATTCGCCATTCAGCACCAAGTAATAGTTGCTCACATCTCGGCTTGCAACACGGTTGTTAAAGTATGTGATTTGGTCAACCAAGCCATATTGTGCCGAGATTGTTAATGGCAGCGTAGATTCGTTGTTTGTATTCTTGCGAACTACTCTATCAACGAGTTCACCCAACTTACGCTGTTCCCAAGCTTCAGTAAAACCCTTAAAACGAAACTCCGGCACATTTGAACCGTTTTTCGGAAACATTTTTTCAAGCATAGATTTTTTTATATTGGTCAATTTATCATACTTACGCTGATGAAGGGTGATAAGGTTGTCGAGCTGCTGAAAAAAACCTCCAATAGTCTGTTGCTCTCTCATCGTTGGTGGCATCATCAACTCCATTGCCGCCATTTGCTTTCCTGAAACCTCGACGAAAGTTGATCCAGCCCCAACAAGCTCTCCATACCGTTTTAATTCTTCGGTTCGGGAAAAAATGAAGTAAGAGTCAAGCTCTCCACGATGTGGAACAATGGACTGAAATCCCTGATTGGTACAGCCTTTTCGGGTTAAAATGACGGTTTTCCCGATCCCAGCACGAGATGTAAACAGGACTGTGCCGGGAGAAAGCATTTTTGCTGAACTATTCTCATAACCCAAGTCGGTTATCTTTTTCTGACTCGAATTTGCATAGATTTGGTCTGCAATTTCAGCAGGTGCGTACCAATCAATCTCACCGTCCCAATAGCTCGGATTTCCTGTACTTGGGGTTCCGCCACCCACAATGTCAGCAATATCTCCCAGCTTACGCTGTTCCCAAGCTTCAGTAAAACCGGCAAATCTAATGGCGGGAATTTTTGTATTTTCTACCATTCTATTCACCTCCAAGAAGCTTTTTGAACTCATGAAGTCCAAGCATATCAAACTCACCAGCTTCCAAATCATCAATCATTAAAGAAAGTTCCTTTTCTGTTTCTTCGATTTGACTCTCAACCTCAGCAAGGGTAGTTTCATACTTTTTTTCGAGTGCTTTAAGTTTGTCTACTAATTCAGAAACAATTCTGTCAGGAAGCTGCATTAAATTCCGTATAAGCGGATTTATCCATTTTTCCTTAAGTAGTTCAAGCACCTGTTCATCAGACAGATTTTCTATGGTTTCTTTTGTTTTTTCTTCTAACAATGCACTTTCCTTTTTCACTTCTGACTTTAATGCCTTTTCTTCTGCGTTTAATGCTTCAACGGATTTTAGTTTTTCCTTTGTTTCCGGTTCAATATCCTTGTTTTTCAGAGCTTTCTTAACTTCGGCAAATACAAAGCTGTCCTCATTTACATAGTCTGCCTCTTTTTCTTCTTCGTTAAGCGTATCAAGAAGTTCTTCGTACTCGGAAGTAATTTCAGACAACCTGTTTTCCTTTTTCTGTATCGCCTGCTTTTCGTTTAAAAGTAATGTATTTTGTACAAGGTCAAAGGGAATAATGCGTCCTCTCCAGCCTTCCTGTACTTCCTGTTCAGAATTTCCTTTCTTTTTGACTACCATATTCGGGTCGACAACTTTTGTTGCTTCAAAGCCTTCTGTCTGTATAATTTCTATATCTATGGCAATTTTAGTCCAATCATCATCAAGTAATTGATATGCTTCATACTTATCTACAAGAGGAATATCTTGTAATCTTGCAAAAATATCTGAGGATAAAACTTCCTCTGTCTTTGAGATCCCGAGTGTATCCATTTTCGCAATCAATTCATCATACAAATAGTCATCCAAATTCCCGAAAGCATTTTTGAAACTTTTTTCAAATACCCGTACACACTCATGTTTTTTAACTGCTTTTTTTATGTCAAAGGCAACAATCCTGCAATAATCGCCTGCTGTTTTTTCTAAAAGAGCAGCTTTAAGCGTTGGAAATGCTGCCCAATACTCTTTCAACTCGTTAATTTCTGAAATGGGTAGCCCTCCAAACATTGAAGCATAAATATCCCAAGACTCAGCCTTCTCGGAAGAATCAACATATCTCGGAATGTTAAGGTTGTAGTCGTTTCTTCTAATTTCATCTCTACTGACAACTCGTGAAAATTTTTCGATACTCTCTCTACGAGTTACAACATCAACGATTTTCTTAATATCCGATGCTCTTAGTTTGTTATTCTTTCCTTCTTTTACAAATCCTCTTGAGGCGTCAATAATAAGCACATCGGTATTCGCCTTTTTTTGCTTTAAAACCATTACAATGGTCGGAATTCCTGTGCCATAAAAGATATTTGCAGGAAGTCCGATGATCGCATCAATTTTATTCTTCTCAATTAAATTTTTACGAATTTCGCCTTCTTCTCCACCACGGAATAAAACACCATGTGGAAGAACAATATTCATAATACCGTCCGGTTTAATGTGATAAAGGTCATGAAGCAAGAAAGCATAATCCGCCTTTCCCTTTGGAGCAAGCCCATATCCCGCAAAACGGGGATCGGTTTCTTTATCCGAAGGATTCCAGCCTTGAGAATAGGGTGGATTTGATACAACCGCATCTACATAAAGCGGATTATATGTTCCAATCGTATCATTTTCATCAAAGTACGGCCAATCATCTTCCAAAGTATCTCCATTTCGAGTGACAATATTGTCCACTTCAATACCACGCATAACCAAATTCATACGAGTGAGGTTATAAGTATTTTGTTTTAGCTCTTGAGCATAATATTTTATTTTATTTTTTCCCCCGATATACTTGGACGCACTTTTTCCTATGTTAATAAGAAGTGAGGCTGAACCGCTTGTGGGATCGAAAATCTCAATTTTATCTCTATTTTTCAAATGTTCGGCAACAATTTCTGACATAAGAATGGATACTTCGTGAGGCGTATAGAACTCACCTGCTTTTTTTCCTGCATTAGCTGCAAATTTTTCAATTAGATATTCATAAATAAATCCCAGCACATCATATCCTTGTTTACCGTCCATCGGAATATCCCTGATGAGATAGATGAGATCACTGATGGATTTTGACTGTGAAGCTGCACTATCACCCAATTTACTTAGTCCCGTTTGTAATGTGTCGAAAATACCATCAAATACTTTCTTGTGAGTATGATTGATTAGACGACTAAATGCAGAAAGAGCATCACGAACATCCTGAACACTGAAATCTTTGCCTTTAGAAATCCAAGTGGAAAATAAGTTTTCATAAGATATAAAGTATCCTAAATTTTTCTGTATGCTGATAACCGTTTCAGTATCTTCCTCTTTTAATTCAGGAAGATATTCATCTGTCCAGTCATTGGTTTTTAAATACTTTACTTCCTTTTCAGAAAGGAATTTATAGAATATAAAGCCCAAAATATAGTCTTTATATTCGTTTGCCTCGATTTTGGAACGCATTTTATTTGCAGATTCCCAAATCTTTGTGGCTAGCTGTTGCTTATTCATATAAAAGCCTCCATATATCTTAAATCTTTCTAAAACCTATTTTAAACAAACAGACTTATTCTTTGTCTGGGAGAAAATCAATGATATCCTCAATCTTGCAATCAAGTGCAGCACAAACTTTACCGAGAACTTCAGTTGTTACATTCTCATCTCTACTCATCTTGCTCATTGCATAATGGCTAAGACCTGCCAAAGCCTCCAATTCTTTTTTCTTCATATCTCTATCAAGAAGAATATGCCAAAGTTTTTTATAACTAACAGCCATTTTGCCCTCCCTCTTTTTCCATCAAAGTGTAAGTACCTATATTATAGCTGTTAAATACGGTTTTGACAATTTAATTACTTTATATCGTATTAAAGTATGACATTTCAAACTTAGATAAAAGAGGCTATATCATGTTAAGTAATGATACACTTGGGAACAGCGTAAGCTGGGAGAACTGGCTTCTGACACCTTTGGCGGTGGTACTCCAACAACATCAAATTCAGACTTTTGGAATGGTACAATACCGTGGATTCAATCATCAGACCTAACAGAACATCAGGTGTTTGGAGTTGAACCGAGAAAGTACATATCAAAAGCTGCTGTAACGAGTTCAGCAACAAAAATTGTGCCTGAAAATTCGATTGCTATCATAACTCGTGTAGGCGTCGGAAAGCTCGCTGTCATGCCGTTTTCTTATGCTACAAGTCAAGATTTTTTATCTCTTAGTAAGCTTAATGTTGATGTGCAATTCTGTGCTTATCTGCTCTATAAAAAACTTCAAAGTGAGCTTAATTCTGTGCAAGGAACATCTATAAAAGGAATTACCAAAGACGAACTTCTTGGGAAGGTTGTTTCGGTTCCTGAAAGCAGAGAACAAGAAGCAATAGGAACCTTTTTTCGCAACATCGACAACCTTATCACCCTTCATCAGCGTAAGCGGTTTTGTCAATTCAAACTTGATAATGAACGCATGACCAAATCCACGTCCTTATTTTCCAACTCTTTGATAACGTGGAGATATGTTTTTTGCGTGGTAGTCATACTGGAATGTCCTAATCTCTGAGCTACACTTGCTATTGATACTCCGGCAAATAAAAGCAGAGATGCGTGGGTATGTCTGAGTCCGTGAATAGAAATAACGGGTATTCCAACACTTTTGCAATGTCTGGATAGGATGTCGTTTGCTGTAGAATTATAAATACTACCCGAAATAAAAATAGGTTCATCTTTAGGCAGGTTTTTCACAAGAGTTGAGAACTGAATGATGAGTTGCCAATCTATTTGAATTTTCCTGATTGAAGACAGATTTTTTGTTGGCATAAAACCATAACCGCTTTTATAATCCCAAGTTTTATTGATTGATAATGATTGTTTAGAAAAATCAAAATCATCCGGTGTAATGGCTAAAGCCTCTGAAAACCTCATTCCTGTTTTAGCTACTAATAAGATAAACCAGTCCCAATTGAGATCTTTACCCAAATTAAGATCTGATAAAAGCTTGTGTAATTCAAACTGGTTGAGATATTTGGTTTTCTTTGCTCTTGGCTTCTTGCCTTTTATAATCGCTTTTCGTGTGGGGTCTCTTTCCACAAGTCCTTCGTCAACGGCGTCTAAAATAGCACCTTTCAACTGGTGATGAAAGTCCATTGTTGTCTGTCTTTCGTGTAACTCGGCATAATCATTAAGAAGCTTTTGGTATGTTATTCGAGACAATTCACCTATCTTTAAGTCAGGCGCTAATTTTTTAATCCACGACTGAGTCAAGATATACTTGTTCATCGTAACATTTCTTATTGCACCTTCTTTATACACAGTGATCCATTGAGTGTAATAATCATAAAACAAGTCATTTTTATTTATGTTATTCAGCATAATTTCCTCCAAATTTAGTAATAGATTTACGCTGATAAAGGGTGATAAGATGTCGAGAATTGAGAGAAATTCAGAAATTTTATTTTGTTCTATTGATTAAACAGGTATCATTATCGCAATATAAAAACGGCACGCCCTACATTTCGTGGTTTGTGCCGCTTTGCCGGATTTATATCCTTATTGATTTCTTTGAATTTTGATCTTTGAACGGCCTACTTAACATATGTCTTTTCTACATATTTGCTCGTCATGCACTTTAGCAGTCCGCCGTAGCTCAATGTAAACTCGATTATATCGCCGACCTTGTAGTCGCCTTCCGCCTTTGTTACATCAACGATGATGTGGTCTGAACTTCCGCCCATGATCTCAAGTCTTGAGTCAACCGGTTCCATGCTGTCGAGGTCTGTGTCCTGCTTTC
>ERZ773022.307-NODE-307-length-42537-cov-10.726519_pt1 | contig 42537 bp, 43 predicted proteins | sample MGYA00580839_ERZ773022 | MGnify/ENA primary metagenome ERZ773022 (study PRJEB29015, sample SAMEA2738020) | human oral metagenome | biome: human oral; feature: human-associated habitat; material: dental | place: China | collected 2044 ... | reverse complement strand
GTCCTCATTCTCGCGTTCCTGCGCGGTGACCACGAGGTCAACGAGATCAAGCTCGTGAACGCCGTGCCGGGCGCACGGGAGCTGCGCATGGCGGACGAGGAGGCGATCCGTGCGGTTGGCGGCTGCCCCGGTTTTATGAGTCCCATCGGCATCAAGAAGGGCACGCATATCGTCGTCGATGAGACGGCGATGCGGATGCACAACGCTGTTTCCGGTGCGAACGAAGCGGATTTCCACTATACGAATGTCAATCCGAAGCGTGACTTCGGTGCGGTGACTGTGGCAGACATCCGCCTCGTCGAAGAGGGAGACGCGTGTCCCGTCTGCGAAAACGGGCATCTCCATATCGGCCGCGGTATTGAGGCAGGACAGATCTTTGCCCTCGGCACGAAGTACAGTGAGGCAATGGGGGCGACCTTCCTCGATGAGGCAGGGAAGACGCAGCCTTTGCAGATGGGCTGCTATGGCATCGGTGTTGGACGCACAATGGCGGCGGCAATCGAGCAGAATCACGATGAGCATGGCATCATCTGGCCGCGCGCGATTGCGCCGTATGAAGTCGTCGTCGTGGCAGTAAACGCCAAGGCGGAGGAACAGCTCGCATACGCCGAAGAGGTTTACGAGGAGCTGCGTGCAGCGGGTGTCGATGTACTGCTCGATGATCGTCGCGAGCGTGCGGGCGTGAAGTTCAATGACTGTGATCTCATCGGTTATCCTGTGCGCATAGCGATCGGCCCTAAGACCATTGAGAACGGAACAATTGAGGTGAAGATCCGCAAATCCGGTGCGCTCGTGAACTTTGCGCGGGATACCTATCTGAAGGGCGTGCAGGATATGCTGGCAGCGCTGTAACATATTGTGGATGAACGGAGGACGGACCATGAAACGCGGATGTGTAGGTATCGCTGCTTCAGTGCTCGCCATGTATCTTTCTATATCGAATATTGCTCATGCAGAAACAATTGTCCATAATAAACGTAGTGTCCATCATGCAGCAGAGCAGGTTGAACCAAGGACAGCGGAGTTTCGTGCGGCTATAGAGCAGCCAACTCCAAAACAGCAGGTAAAAAGCGTTGCCCCAAATGAAGACACAAAACAGGATACCCCTCCTCCAACGAGTGAGAAAAATCAGTCAGGGGAGATGATGTCGTCATCTCCCCTGATGCTTCCTCTTGCGGAAAAGAATCCAACAGTTAAGCTTACCATCCGAGAGGATCTTGTTAACTATTGTACATCGTATTATACCTTTGATTCCGAACAAAACAAAGATTTGTGCCTCTCAGTTGTTAAATTACGATCGACAACTTATCTGTCGGCAGAGTCGTTTACTCTTTTTGAAGTACATGATGTCAATGAAAGTCGCCTTAATCCACCTGTTTTTTCCAAACAGCATCCCCCACGATTGATTTATAAAAAGGATGGAGTAGAGAAGACCATCATTTTTAAGAAAATTATTTATCTGGATGAGAAGGGGGTCATCTATGGAAATGCATTTAATCGCCTTTCCGATGTGATATATTCACCAGATGTAGTGTTTGAGGTCTATCGTGAGGATGAAAGATATCATCGGATTCAAATACCAAAAGAAGTTATTCAACAATGGAAAGATGTTTTATTCGCCGATTTAAGAAAGATGAAACAAGAACGATTGAACCGATAGTGGGAACTTGACAGAGAGTTATTGCTATAAAAGTCTGCATTAAGTTGCGAATTGAAAATATCAAGCGTTATTGCTATAATGAAAACATAGGCAAGTATATTTTATTGGAGGTGGCTGTTATGTTTCGTCCATTGCCATTCAATCTGAAAGAGAATGCTGAGAAGGGGCAGGAGATGCTGAGCAAGGCACTTGATACAGTGATGGAGCACTCTTTCAACCCTTTTGATAAGGTCGGCGGGGTACTCTTTCCATTTCGTGTTGATGTGATCGATACGGAGGCGCAGTATGAGATTTTTGCCGAACTGCCGGGATTCGCAAAGGATGCTATTGAGGTTTCGTACAGTGAAGATGGTCGACTGAAGATCAAGGCGGAACGCAGTGCGTCCGAGGTTTCGGAGGTTCGTTATCTCTGTCATGAACGCAGGACGGGTACATTTGAACGCTCCTTCTTCATCGATGATGTAGATGATGCCTCGGTGTCTGTTTCCTATGAGGCAGGAATTCTGCATGTGATCCTGCCAAAGCTTGCCGAGAAACAGTCACGCCGTATCTTTACCGTACAGTAATTCTTTTCATCATGGATAGAGATATATAGAACGGGAGAGGGTATCTATGCCGGAGGATCGTGATTGGGGACTTTTTAAACAGAAGCTCAAGGCAAGGACGGAGATCGATCTGGATCTCTACAAAGAACCGCAGATGAAGCGCCGCATCAATAATCTGGTCATGCGTGCAGGGTATAAGGAGTGCTGTGCATATTTTGATCATGTGTGTAAGGACAAGGATGAGTTCGCAGCGTTTATCGAATATCTGACGATCAATGTGTCAGAGTTTTTCCGTACGCCGGAGAAATTCAGCAAGCTTGAGACGGATGTTATTCCCGATCTCCTAAAGCGCTCGTCGAAGCTCAATATCTGGAGTGCAGGGTGTTCCATCGGGGCAGAGCCTTATTCGCTTGCCATCATTATGAAGGAGATGACGCCGGGGACGCGCCACCGCATCCTTGCGTCTGATCTCGATATCGAGATCCTGGCGAAGGCGAAGCGCGGCGTTTATACGGCGGATGAAATCAAGTGTATGTCACCAGAGCGCCGCCGTAAGTACTTTGATGAGGACGGTGACCACTATGCCGTCAAGCAGGAGATCAAAAGTATGATCGAGTTTAAGCGTCACAATCTCCTGCAGGATAAGTTCGAGACGGGCTTCGATCTCATCCTTTGCCGCAATGTGGTCATCTATTTCACGGATGAGGCAAAGGATCAGCTCTACCGTCATTTCTTTGAGGCACTCAAGCCGGGCGGCATCTTATTTGTTGGTGCGACAGAGTCGATTCTCAACTTTCGCAAGATGGGATATACGAGCTTTCAGCCGTTCTTCTATCAGCGTCCGCTCGAGTCATGAGCGGAACTGTACGACTCACGCGGGGCCAGCGGTGCGCGCTGCTCCAGCGTGAGGTAAAATGGGCGGAGGAAAAGGCCGCGGCATACCGCGCTGCGTTTTCACGCATCGGTGTGACCCATGCCGACGTGAAAGATTTCGCGGATATGGCACGGCTGCCGTTTTGGGACGCCGTGGCAGAGGAGGGGGCGCATGCCCCCTTTTTTATGCTTACCCTTCCCTTATCGGGGCTTATGCGTATGAGTATGCTGCGGGATGCGGCAGAGGGTGGCGGGCACATGCACTGCTATACGCAGGGGGATGTGGCACGGCAGGTGCAGGCGACAACGGATATGCTTGCTGCCTGCGGCATTCACCGTGCGAGCACGGTGCTGCTCGTCGGCAATGCTGCAGACAGCAGGATCCTTGATCTCCAATATGCTCTCGATGGGCTTGGTGCGACGGTTCTGTCCTGTGCTTCGGCGGCAGATGCCTTGCGTCTTATGGACGTTGCTGTGCCGGATACGCTGATTGCATGGGAACATGATCTTCCTGTATTGGAAGGGACGCTGCAAAAGATGGCACTCTACCGTCTGATCTCGATTGGCACGCAGGTAGGTGCACGAGAGAGTACACGGCAGATGGCGGCACGGTTGGGGGCGTGTCACATGCATCTCTTTACGCGTGCTCCGATGGGCGCGCTGATCGGGTATCACAGCGGCAATGGTGCGGGCATTCATATCGAGGAGCGGCTGTTCCTTGCTGAGATCGTTGATGCAGCAGGCAATAGCTCCACAGCAGATGGGGGATGCGGGGAGCTTGTCCTCTCGACGATTGCGGCAGAGGCAATGCCCGTTCTGCGCTATCGTATGGGGCTGCGCGTGCGCTTGATGCGTGGGCAAGACTGCAGCGGCAATGAGAAGATATGGGTGGCGGAGGCTTGATATGGTGGCAGATGAACGGCTGATTGCAGCACTGGATGTCCATACGCGCGAGGCGCTGGAGGAATTGGTCGGACGGCTGGGGGACAGCATTTCTTACTATAAGGTCGGTATGGAGCTCTTTTATGCGCTTGGCGGGGACGTGGTCACGTGGCTGAAAAGAGAAGGCAATAAGGTGTTCCTCGATCTGAAGCTGCACGATATACCGAACACTGTTGCTGGTGGGCTGTGCTCTCTGCTGCGTCTGCGTCCCGATATTCTGAACGTCCATACGGCGGGCGGCCTGCGCATGATGCGGACAGCGTCAGAGGCACTGCACCGCGCGGCAGAGGAGGAGGGCATCCCCTGTCCGAAGCTGATCGGTGTGACGGTGCTTACGAGCATGGATGCGGAGGACTGGACGGGGCTCGGTCATACGGGAACCGTCGCGGATGCAGTGCTGCGCCGTGCAAAGCTGGCGCAGGAGGCGGGATTGGATGGTGTTGTTGCATCCCCTGCGGAGGCAACGGAGATTCGACGTGCCTGCGGCCGTGATTTTTGGATTGTTACACCGGGGATTCGTCCCGCAGGTGCGGCTCATGACGATCAGCGCAGGGTGATGACGCCGGCGGCGGCACTCCGTGCCGGTTCGTCACAGATCGTGGTGGGACGTGCCATCTGCACAGCGGAGGATCCGCGCGCAGCGGCAGAAGCTGTTTTGAAGGAGATAGAGGAAATATGATGACGCAGGACGAGGTGCGCGCACTGTTGGTTAAGACTGGTGCAATTATGGACGGACATTTTCTGTTGACGTCGGGACTTCACAGCCCGCACTATGTGGAGAAGTTTAACGTGCTGCAGCATCCGCAGTATACGCAGAGACTTTGTGAGGCGATGGCAGAGAAGTTTAAGGATGCGCGAATTGAGACAGTGGTTGGCCCCGTGACGGGCGGCATTCTGCTCGCGCATGAGACGGGCAAGGCACTCGGGACGCGTGCGATCTTCACGGAGCGAGTGGGCGGGAAGATGACGTTCCGCCGCGGTTTCTCCCTATGTGAGGGGGAGCGCGTACTGATTGTCGAGGACATCGTGACAACGGGCGGATCGATCAAAGAGGTGATCGACGTGGTTAAGGCGGCGGGGGCTGTTCCTGTAGCCGTCTCTATGCTCGTTGACCGCAGCGGCGGGAAGGCCGCATTTGGCGATGTGCCCGCAACTGCTCTCCTCACGATGAGCGTGGAGACGTATACACCAGAGCAGTGCCCTCTCTGCGCCAAGGGAATCCCCATGACGAAGCGCGGCCGTACGGGCAAGTAAGGGCATGTACGATGGCGAAGGAGTTTACGAAGGAAGTTGACGAGGCTCTTGCTGCATGTGTGCTGCTCGATACATTGCCGAAAGAACTGGATGGTTTTACGCTTGCCCCAATGCGGCAGGAGCACGAGGGGCAGTATGATTTCTTTCTCTATGATGCACCTGCAGAGCACCGTGCGATCGTGGGCTTCTATGATAGTGCCACAAAGACCTACAAGGTGCGCGTTGTAGTCGGGGTTGTGAGTTTTGCTCTGTCCTCCTTTGTCTGTGGAGATTTGGAGACGTTCGGGCGGGAACTCACAAGGAATCTGCCGCGTGTGACGGCGGAGCTGCATGCGGACGCGCTGGCATCGCAGGAGCTTGCTCCCGTGTGCGATGCTATTCGTACGTGGTCGTATGGAGCAGCCCTTGCTGAGGAGTTGGAGGGCTTTTCTCTCTTTGTCCTACCCTCTGCACCGGCACAGCTGACGAATGGGTCGTTTCTTATCATCGACTATGTGGATTTTGCCAAGGGGAACGATGTTGGTATCTATTACAATTGCTATCGCAATGAGTTTTTCGGTGAGTATCACGTGGCAGGAATGCCTTATGTAAGCTATGACTTTGATGCAGAAGATCTAGAGGGGCTGGAACAGCGGCTGGAGCTTCATCTCGTGCGCTATCTGCGCCTTGTGGCAGCGCAGTGGGCGAAAGAGCAGGGAGTGGATGATGGAAGCGGGAGGTAGTTGTGCAGAGAGATCAACTGAGTACACTGCGGGCAGATGTACTGGAACGCGCGCGCAGCGCATTTGCACATATGGACGAGATTTCCGAGCAAAACACGAAGAAGGTGCTCGATGTCATGCGGGCATGCCGCGTCTCCGATGTGCATTTTAATGTGAGTGCGGGTTACGCATACAGTGACCTCGGGCGTGAGAAGCTGGATGAGGTCTATGCACGTGTCTTTGGTGCGGAGCGTGCCCTCGTGCGGACGCAGTTTGTCTCGGGGACGCACGCCCTCGCAGCAGTCTTGTTCGGCCTTCTCCGTCCCGGTGACCGCCTCGTCTCCATCACGGGCACGCCCTATGATACGATGCAGACGGTGATCGGCTGGGCGCATGAAAGCTGTGGATCGCTGAAAGAATTCGGCGTCTCCTACGACGAACTGCCCCTGCGTGAAGGGCACGTGGATCTGGACAGCATTGCACATGTCATGACACCCGAGACGAAGATAGCACTCGTTCAGCGTTCACGCGGCTACAGTGAGCGCGAGCCGCTCAGCATCGCGGATATCCGTGCTGTCAGCGCGCGCATCAAGGCGGCAAATCCCAACTGCATTGTCTTCGTGGACAACTGTTACGGCGAGTTCGTGGAGACGGAGGAGCCGACAGCAATCGCGGATGTGGATATCATGGCGGGCTCGCTCATCAAGAACCCGGGCGGTGGACTTGCACCGACAGGCGGCTACATCGCGGGACGCAGCGACCTCGTGGAGATGGCGTCCTATCGCCTGACGGCGCCGGGGATGGGGGACGAGCTCGGCGCGAGCCTCGTCTCGAACCGTCTGCTCTTTCAGGGGCTGTTCCTTGCGCCGCATGTGGTCGCACAGGCACTCAAGGGCGCGGTGTTCGCCGCAGGCATCTTCGAGAGGCTGGGATGTCATACATTCCCGCGCTTTACGGATGTGCGTAGCGATATCATACAGGCGATTGTGCTCGGGGATGCGGAGCGCATGAAGGCGTTCGCACGCGCGATACAGGCAATGTCGCCCGTGGATGCGTTCGCCGCGCCTGAGCCGTGGGATATGCCGGGCTATACCGATCCGATCATCATGGCGGCAGGAACGTTCGTGCAGGGCGCGTCGATCGAGCTGAGCGCAGACGGTCCCATGCGCGCACCGTACTGTATCTATCTGCAGGGCGGACTGACGTTCGAGCACGCCGCGCTCGGCGTGATGGCGGCAGCAGAAGCCATCCTGCCGCAGTAGATTCCGTCGGGAGGGATGAATATGTGCGGTCATTGCTCACAGGTCGAGGAAGTCCCTCATTTAAGGGAGATAACGCATACATATATCGAGATTTTGCAGCTCATTCAAAGGGATGGGCTTTTTGTATGTTCAGTTTTTCGGATATTTTTGCAGTTTTAAGGATATTATTCTATCGCAAATATTTGTATAATACATACAATTGAATAAATAATACTATGATCGTGCGTATTTCCGATTGGAGGAGTGAATATGAGCGTAGCGATAGAGATTGAGAATGCCGTCAAGAAATACGGCGATCTCACGATTATCCCGGGGATCACGGAGCATATCCGAAATGGAGAGTTTTTTACCCTGCTTGGCCCCTCGGGCTGCGGAAAAACAACGCTCCTGCGCATGATTGCAGGGTTCAACAGCATCGAAGGCGGTGACATCTGCTTTAACGAGAAGCGCATCAATGACATCCCCGCGCATCAGCGCAACATAGGCATGGTGTTCCAAAGTTATGCGATCTTCCCGCATCTCACCGTGCGGGAGAATGTGGAGTATGGGCTGAAGCTGCGTAAGGTGCCAAAGGCGGAGATGAAGGAGCGCGTCGATAAAATCCTCGATGTGGTGCAGATCACAGACTATCAGGATCGTTTACCCGAGCGTCTCTCCGGAGGACAGCAGCAGCGTGTGGCACTTGCCCGTGCGATTGTCATCCACCCGAGCGTGCTGCTCATGGATGAACCGCTCTCAAATCTTGATGCAAAGCTGCGTGTGGAGATGCGTTCCGCAATCCGCGAGGTGCAGAAGCAGGTTGGCATCACGACGGTCTATGTTACGCATGATCAAGAGGAAGCGCTCTCGATCTCCGACCGCATCGCTGTCATGAACAAGGGGGAGATTCAACAGACGGCACGTCCGCAGACCATCTATGAGCGTCCGTGGAATATCTTTGTCTCGACCTTCATCGGTCACTCCAATCTGTTTCACGGTACGGTGAAGCGGGGGGAGGGACAGACGAGCGTTGTTTTTCGCAATGGCTGGGAAATGCCCATGGACGGCATCGAGGATACGGCAGAGGACGGGATGGAGGTCGTCGTCTCTGTGCGCCCAGAGGAACTGTCCATTCAGTCCGAAGGACTCTCATGTGAGGTACTCACAAAGGTTTTCCTCGGCAAGTACATCAATTACAGTCTCGGCTTTGCCGATGAGATGATCCTGCCGAATCAGGCGTCCATCGAGTTCTCGCAGGATCTCGGCCATGCTGAGCAGCAGCTCGAGGTGGGGGATACGGTCTGTCTGCGCCCCAACGCCAAGCGCATCAATGTCTTTACGGCAGATGGCTCGCGCAATATTTTGAAGGATGTGGTGCACTATGAGTAAGCATGGGGTGCGCCTTGACTTCTGGACGGGCATCACGGCTCTGTCGATTGGTGTGTTTGGGCTCTTCTTAATCTATCCGCTCTTTTCCCTCTTTATCTCTGCGTTTCAGGATGCCATGACGGGGGAGTTCACTCTTGAGCACTTCACGCACTTCTTCGAGCGGAAATATTACTATCAGTCGATGATCAACAGTTTCAGTGTGACCGCCTGTGTGACGGTTCTCGCCATCGTGATCGGGACGGCACTCGCGTACTGCATGACGCTCTTTCGTGTGCGCGGCAAGACGGCACTCGAAATCTGCATCATCATCTCGCTGCTCTCGCCGCCCTTCATTGGCGCGTACTCATGGATTCTCATCGGCGGACGCAGCGGCATCCTGACGCAATGGCTGCAGACGACATTCCACTATGAATTCCCGTCAATCTACGGGTTTACGGGCATTCTGCTCGTATTGACGCTGAAGCTCTATCCGTTTATCTACCTCTATGCCGCTGGTGCGATGAAGAGCATCGATGCGGCACTGGTTGAGGCAGCAGAGAGCCTTGGGTGCAGCGGCATCCGCAAGGTGGCGACGGTCATTGTCCCGCTCATTACACCGACCATTCTCGCCGGTGCGCTCATGGTGTTCATGAATGCGATGGCAGACTTCGGTACGCCGATGCTGATCGGTGAGGGCTTCAACGTCATGCCTGTCATGATCTACTCGGAGTTCATTAATGAAGTTGGCGATCAGGCGAATTTTGCGGCGGCGATGGCGGCGATTATGGTTCTCATCACCTCGACAATTTTCCTGCTGCAAAAGTACGTGGTGAGCCGCAAGTCGTTTACGATGAGCTCTCTGCGTCCGATTGCGGTCAAAGAGCTGCATGGTGTGCGAAATGTGCTAATGCATGCAGCGATATATCTGCTCGTCGCGCTGTCACTCATCCCCCAGCTGGTCGTCATTTATACGTCGTTCCTGGAGACAAATGGTGCGGTATTTACGGGCGGCTACTCGCTCGAGAGCTATACGACGATCTTCAGCAGTCTGGGAACATCGATCTCGAATACGTATCTCTTCAGTACGGCGGCTATTCTTGCTATCGTATTTCTCGGTATGACCGTCGCCTATCTGACGACGCGGCGCAAGAGTATACTCACAGACATCATCGATACATTGACGATGTTCCCATATATCATCCCTGGTTCTGTCCTCGGCATTACGCTTCTCTTAGCGTTCAACGAGGAACCGATGCTGCTCTCAGGGACAGCACTGATCATCATCATTTCGCTCGTCATAAGGCGTCTGCCCTATACGCTGCGCTCAAGTTCGGCGATTCTCTATCAGATCAGCCCGAGCATCGAGGAGGCATCCATCAGCCTCGGGGCCTCGCCCCTCAAAACGTTCTTTAAGGTGACGGCAGTGATGATGCTCCCGGGCGTCATGAGCGGCGCGATTCTCTCGTGGATCACGGCGATCAATGAGCTCAGTTCCTCGGTCATCCTCTTCACGGGTGCGACCAAGACCATGTCGGTCGCCATCTACACAGAGGTCATTCGCGCCAGCTATGGTACGGCGGCGGCACTCTCGACGATCTTGACGCTCACGACGATCGCCGCGATGCTGATCTTCTTCCGCGTGTCGGGCAGCCGCGACGTTACCCTCTAATGCGTTTCTTTCGGGCACGTTCCCGATTATGTTATAGGTTTGGTCGTTTTGTCAAAGGAGGTTATCTCATGCGATTCAAAAAGGTGATTGCTGCTGTCGCGGCATCCCTCGTCCTCGGTACCGCGCTCAGCGGATGCGGTGGCGGGAGCGGCGGTGAGAAGCAGACGGCACAGGCAGATGACAACAGCCTCGTCATCTACTGCCCGCATCCGCTTGCCTTCATCAACCCTCTTGTCGAGGAGTTTGAGAAACAGAGCGGTGTGAAGGTTGAGGTCATCGCTGCCGGTACGGGCGAGCTCCTGAAACGCGTCGAGTCCGAGAAGGCGAACCCTCTCGGGGATATTTTCTGGGGCGGGTCACTCAATACGATGAAGCCGAAGGCGGCACTCTTTGAGAACTACACTTCGGTGAACGAAGATCACATTCAGGCAGCGTTCAAGAACACAGAGGGACCAATGACGCGCTTTACGGATATTCCGAGCGTCATTATGATCAATACAAATCTCATTGGCGATGTGAAGGTTGAGGGCTATGAGGATTTGCTGAACCCCGCCCTCAAGGGGAAGATTGCCTTTGCCGATCCGTCGAAGTCCTCGTCCTCCTATGAGCATCTCATCAATATGCTCTATGCGATGGGAAATGGTGACCCCGACAAGGGCTGGGACTATGTGGAGAAACTCTGCCGTAATCTGGACGGCAAGCTCCTCTCCGGTTCGTCTGCGGTCTACAAGGGGGTCGCCGATGGTGAGTACGCTGTTGGTCTGACCTTTGAAGAGGGCGGCGCGAAGTACGTTGCTGACGGTGCTCCCGTCAAGCTCGTCTACATGAAGGAAGGCGTTATCTCGAAGCCGGACGGCATCTATATCATCAAGAATGCTAAGCACATGGAGAATGCGAAGAAGTTCATTGACTTCATCACGAGCAAAGAGGCACAGAGCATCATCGCCTCGCAGCTCCATCGCCGCTCCGTGCGTGACGATGTGGACCCGCCTGTCGGACTCCTGCCGAAGGATCAGATCAAGATCATCAACGATGATGAGCAGGTTGTCGAGAAGAACAAGAAGTCTTGGCTGGATAAGTTCAAGGACATCTTCACGAGTGTGCAGTAATCGTTGGATGATTTCCTGAAAAGGGCTGTTGGAGAGTTCTCCCCATCGGATCGATGCGCTGGCCGCTTCCCCGCTTATGGGGAAAACTAATGCTCTCTTCCCCTAAGAGGGGGAGGGAATCGCTAGTGGTAGTTGAGGCACAAAACGCAGGGACTGTTGTATTAGGTGAAAACCTTTGTACAGCAGTCTCTGTTTGTTTTTGTCTAAATTTGGTATAATAGAGTCCGGATGAAGATTATTTCGTAACTATAGTTAAGGAGGGAGTGCGTGCGGAAATTTCAAGACGAGGTGCGCAGTGCACTCCTCCTGTATGCCATCGTTCCTGTTTTGCTCATCACGGTGATCTGTCTGCTGCTGGCAGCATTTTACTGGCATCGGAATGTCGCCGCTCACACGGAGGAGGAGGTACGGGCGACGGGCGCAATCTTTACGGAGCTGACACAGGATTATGAGGAGCGTGCGGCAGAGATTGCAGCGGTCGGGCTCGATGGGTTCCATACGGACGAAAATGGACGAAGTGCCGCGATGGAGCGTGTTTACGCGCAGCTCAACCGCTATGGTGCACAGCCGCATTTCTTCCTGTTGGACGCGGGGCGGCATGTCCTCTTTTCCACAGAGCGGGATGTCCCCCCGTATCTTGTGTCCACGTCAATGCACTGGGGCGTACTCTCGCGTATGGAGCAGCAGGATGGGGGTGTGGCGGAATTTGTCCCGAACGGGGCACAGGATTGGGACTATGTGGTCGGGCAGGCAGTTCACCGTGCTCCTGCCATTGGAGATGCCGCATCGACGGTCGATGGCTATGCCGTCTTTGTCGTGCCCGTGCGGGAACTGGGGCAGCACTTGCAGATGGGGGAGAAGGTACACTTCGCCATTGCTGACCGTGCGGGACGTGCACCGTTTGTCACAATGCCCGCGCTGCGGGACCATGCTTTTCAAAAAATCGTGCCCGCATTGGATGGCAGAGCGGGGCTGGTCAGTGTGGATGGGCAGCACTATTATGCGGCATCTGAACCATTGGACGGAGGATTTACTATCTATGCACTTTTGCCGCTCGGCAGCCGTATCGCTCAATTTGCGACAGGGGGGGTGATTCTTCTCGGTGTCTTTTTGCTTATGCTGCCGCTGATCGTCATCAGTGTGCGCCGCGAGACGCGCGATAAGACGCGGGCGGTGGGGGAGATCGTGGATGCATTTCGTGCCGTGCGGCATGGACATCTGGATCGCAGACTCGCGATACGCTCGGGCAATGAGTTTGAGGAGATCGGTGCGGCATACAATCGTATGGCGGAGAGTCTTGTCCGGCTCATGCGCGAAAATGAAGAGGAGGCACGAGCGAGTGTGATCTCAGAACTTCGCCAGCTCGAGTCACAGTTCAATCCGCATTTCCTCTTTAACACACTTGAGAACATCAAATTTATGACGAAACTCGCACCCGACGATGCCGTGCGCATGATTTCTGCTCTTTCGGCACTCCTGCGGTACAGCATCGACAATCGGGTGCGGCAGGTGACCCTCGCCGAGGATCTCTGCCATCTGGAGCGTTATATCGAGATTCAGCGGCTGCGCTTTGGGGCACATTTTTCCTATCGACAGGAGGCGGCAAAAGAGGCGGAGTTCTGCTTCGTTCCGAAATTGCTCCTTCAGCCCGTCGTGGAAAATGCCATCCACTATGGTGCGGATGCAGAGGGGAACATAGAGATTACGTCGCAGATTACCATGGAGGCGGAGCATCTGCACATCGTCATTGCGGACAGGGGGATGGGGATGGATGCAGAAACGCTGCATCGTCTGCGAACGATGATGGCGGAGGGGGAGAATCGCTCCGTGCACACGGGGCTCTACAATATCGACCGTCGGATTCGTTTGCTCTATGGCACGGGATATGGTGTGCATATTACGTGCCCTCCGTCGGGAGGGACACGTGTGGAGATGGTGCTGCCGATTCGGTGCAGCGGAGGTGAAGAAAATGCAGCGCGTGCTGATTGTCGAGGATGAAGAGATCATCCGCAAGGGGCTGGTATGCACGATTGACTGGGCAGCGATGAATTGCGTCGTGGTTGGCGACGCCGGCGACGGTATTGCAGGATTGGAGCTGCTGCGCACGACGCATCCCGACATTCTTTTGACAGATATCCGTATGCCGCGTATGGATGGGATCACGATGGCAGAGTATGCACGTGATGCGGGAATTCTGCCGCAGCTCATTTTTCTTACGAGTTATGCAGAGTTTGATTATGCCAAAAAGGCGATTGAACTCCAAGCCGCTGACTATTTGCTGAAACCGGTCAATGAGGAGGAACTTGCAGCACTCCTGTATCGTCTTGCAGAGCAGAAGAAAGATAAAACGAAGACAGAGCCTCTGTCAGAGGGGCTTGATTGGGCACGATATTTCTCAGATGATGGACTAAACCCCTATGTACGCTATGCTATGGAGCGCATTCGTTGTGATTATCGTGACAAGCTCAGTATTGAGCAGCTGGCAGAGGAATCTGGTGTGAGTGCGAGCTACCTCAGTCGGAAGTTCAAGGAAGTGCTGGGGCAGACCTTTCTTGAGGCTTTGACGCGTCAGCGCCTGCAAAAGGCGGTGAGTCAGCTCGCATCCGGAAAATATCGTGTTTATGAGATTGCTGAAAACAATGGCTTTGGTGACTATAAGAATTTCTGCAGTGTGTTCAAAAAGTATATGCACATATCACCGCGTGATTTCCTGCATTCTGTTCAGGACCGTGTGCGGCAGAAGGAAGAATAGGGAAAGAGCGTATGCGGCGTGCATCCTATGCCTACACGGCACGGATTATATTTTTGTGGATGAAATGCTTGCGTACTGCTGGAAAACATGATATACTGTCACCTGTCGCGTGAGCGCCGCGTTCTTTTCGTGTGCGTTCGCAGAAGAATAACTCTGCCGCCGACAGGTACGGCGGCCAAAGACCAAAGAGGAGGTGATTTCGTGAGATTGTACGAAGTCATATTTATCGTGAAGCCGATGGAGGAAGAAGCGACAAACGCCGTCATCGAGAAGTTCACAAAGCTCATTCAGGCAAACGGCGGTAAGATCGAGAAGGAAGACCGCTGGGGCAAGAAGCGTCTCGCCTATGAGATCAAGGACATGACCGAAGGATACTACGTTCTGCTGTACGTCAATGCAGAGCCTGCCTGTGTCGCTGAGTGTGACCGTGTGATGAAGATCACCGACGATCTGCTCAAGCACATGATCGTCCGTGCAGACGGCATCGAAGAATAAGACATGACGGGATCCATGCAGGAGAGAGACCCATGAACAGAGTCATACTGATCGGTCGCCTTGCGCGCGACCCTGAGATTCGCTACACACAGAGCGGCAAAGCATTTTGTCGTTTTACGGTGGCGGTTGACCGCCGCTTCTCGCGTGCAGCACAGCAGGAAGGACAGCAGACGGCTGATTTCATCCCCGTGACATGCTGGGAGAAACTCGCTGAGATCTGTGGCAATAACCTTACCAAGGGGCGCCGCATCGGAGTCGAGGGACGCATTCAGGTGCGCAGCTACGACGGCAGTGATGGACAGCGGAAGTATGCGACAGATGTTGTTGCAGACAATGTGGAGTTTCTCGATTCGAAAAATGCCGGCAGCGCACCGCAGGGCAGCTATGATGCACCAGCATCGCATAGTGCAGCACCCGCTGCGGGTGGAAGTGCCGCACCGGATATGATGGGACCCGTAATTCCGGATGATGACATTCCATTCTGAGTGAAGTACACCTCAGAATATCCTGTAATAAGGAGGGACAGCCAATATGATGAAACGAGATCGGGGGCGCAAGCCACGTCGTAAGGTCTGCTCGTTCTGTGTAGACAAGGTCGATCATATCGACTATAAGGATGCTGCAAAGCTGCGTCGTTTTACGACGGAACGCGGCAAGATTTTGCCGCGCCGGATTTCCGGCAACTGCGCAAAGCATCAGCGTCAAGTCACGCTCGCTATCAAGCGTGCGCGCAACATTGCGCTTCTTCCGTTCACGGCGGAGTAAATATCGCGCCGCACCGCTATGGTGCGGTGTTTTTTTACGGGGATAAGATTCGGATAGAGGGATGATATATATGATACATTGCCAGAGAAAGTATATCGTATGTGTTCTTGCTGGCATACTTGGGTTCGGCATGATGACTCTGTTTCTTCCGTCGGCAGAGGCGTCAGAGGCCTTGACGCTGAGTTATGAGGAGGGAGCCTCGAATGAGTATGATTTCCGTATCAGACGGGAAGAGCGTATTCATGAGGAGAATGTGCGAACCATCGAGTTCAATTTCCGTTGTGACGGTGATCAGGAAAAGTATGACCGTGCGATGCGCGCCGAACAAAAACGGCATGCTGAGGCAGTGAACGAGATCGAACGAGATTATCGAAGCGGCAGTCCTTGGCGTTGATAGACAACTCAAAAAGAACGTATCCTATGGGGCCGTCCGATTACTCCATGGGATACGTTCTTTTGTTTTTCTACTTTCGCAGTTCAATCGTATCGATTACTGTTCCGTCAAGGGATTCACAGCATATATGAAGCCGATGTACATCGGCTTCCATATAGAGATAGTTCGACGGAGCGGGATTGGGGGAGGCGGCGAGGTCATAGATCTCGGCAGGGACATCAAAGTATTCATTTCCGCCGGGACCCGCAAGCAGATACAATGTCCCGTGAGGATCCGTTTGGTGTGCACGGATTTGCCGCCGACGATATGCATGGACATGTCCGGTAACAACAAGATCTATGTCAAGCGCATCAAATACGTCCATGAAGATGTGCCCTACATCGCTGATGCCGTGCTGTGTCTGCTGATCGATCTGATACTCACCGTATGCGAGGATATCCTTATGCATGAGGACGATCTTCCATGGGGCGTGGGATGCAGCTGTATCCCGTTTCAGCCAGTCAAGCTGCTCCTCCTTTAGCGCCGTTCCACATGCTCCGCACTCGAGAAACTGCGTATCGAGGACAATGACGTGCAGCACACTGAGGTCAAAGGAATAATAGTGACCACGAAATGCCGGACTTCCATTTTCCGGCAGGACGAAGGTATGCAGATAGCGCACAGGGGGAACGTCTTCCCACGCGAGGCTGTAATATTCATGATTACCGAGTGCGGGGGCGTGGGGAATGCGTGCGAGGGGGGACGGTTCGCCCTCCATTGCAGCGAAAAAGTTATCCCAATGCCATGCTGATTCACCGTTATCTGTGAGATCGCCGATGAGTGCAGCGAAGTCGATATCCCCATGTCGCTGGAATGCTGCCTGATAGACAGTATTCCAGATGTTGTAATTCTCTCCGCACTGGCTGTCTGAAAAGAGCAGGGCCCGCACAGGGGCATATGCGCGGGGGACGGACAACGGAATCCAAGCGGTTTCCCCGCCGGAATGTACGATACGATATGTACCGCCAAACTTTGGCAATGGGATCTCTGCATGGAAGATAAACTGTTCTGTGTCATCCATTGTGAAATGTGTGCACTCAGGGGGGAACGACACGGTATGTCCATCCTTGCCGCTGCGGAGTTCAACATAAGCATCGCGCAGCAATATCGGTGCATCCCACTGGATCATACGTGTCGATGCAGGCTGTGCTGTTATGATTTGGCGCAGGTGTCGGATGTCTTCCACAGCGGCGGCAGCGTGGGATGAAAAGAGACTGCCAAGTCCCATCGTAATGATGGAATGCATGGCAGTCTGTAAGAAACGGCGTCGTGTCATCATTTTTTCTCCGTGTTTTCAGGTATGGTTTCCGTGTGCATCATGCGTTTTTCAAAACGGATTGCAGTATAGATGAGAATAGCAGCACAGATAACGACAATGATAAGGCGCGTATTGTTCTCCTGCTGCATGATGAGGTCATGTCCGATGATTGCCTCGATGCCCGTCGAGGGAAATTTGCCAACGAGAGAGGCAAGCACATAGTCGCGCAGACGGATAGAGGAGAGTGCACCGACCGCATTCATGACAGCGGAGGGAAGATAGGGGACCATGCGGCCGATGAGCATAATGATGAATCCTTTGCTGCCGCTGTAATGGTCGATCTTTGCAAGGAAGGGGCTCTTGGCGATGGCACGTTCTGCCGCATCCCGGAAGTAGAAACGCATCAGCAGAAAGGCGATGGTTACACCAACGGTCTCGGCGACGCAGGAAAGAATAATGCCGGGGACAATGCCGAAAAGAATGACGTTTGCCGTTGAGAAGATAACGGCGGGCGGAAAGCCGAGTGCATTGGTAAAGAGAGTAAGCAAAAATGCGAAGAAGACCGCTCCCTGACCGAAGGTGTGAATGTAGTCTACCGTTGCCGGAATATCGCCGCTGGCAAGCAGCGAAAACAGTGAGGGGAGGAAATCCGGTGCGATAAGATGAATGATGGCAAAGAGAAGGATAATAGCGAGTGCCGCACCTATTTTTAGGATGCCCATGCCCTGTGGTTTTTTCACGTAAATACCTCCTCCTGGGAGTTTTAAGTCATAAAGAGAAGTACAAAGGCACCGAGGAGCAGGGAAAGGCTGAAGCCCCGCATGACGTTTGCGATATCTCGTCCATAGGCAGAAGAAAAATATGCTGCAATTTTGCGCAGCTCGAAAATCAGGAAGGAAAGACAGAAAAAGATGAGTGAGAGATCATCCTGTGTCCATCCATAGGCGAAGATCAGTGCAGTGAGGACGATGCCGGTCTGTTCTCCACGGGAAAACAGGCATTCCGTCTCTTTTTTTCGTTCATGTGCATCAATTTCTGCGCGCGTCAATGGAATGCCCATCTCATCGAATTTTTCTTGCTCGCGGTCAAACCACCGGTAGTGGAAGCTCATGGATTTTCACCTCCGTTTTTTCTGTGTCAAATCTTATTTCGTGGCGATTCTCCGTTGTGTCGTATTTCCTGGCTTCGGTATGTCGGGACGCTTATTCGGACGCAATGACGGCCTTTCCGGAGTAGGACGTACGGGAGGATTTGGCGTGCTTGGTGTGGGGTGTGAAGGTCGGCCATTCTTTTTCTGTGCGGCCTCTAATCTCTCGCGCAGGAGGGCTTGCTGTTGTTCTTGTTCCTCACGTTCCCGATGCATGATATGCAGACGCTCCGCTTGCAGTTCTTTTGAGCCGTAGTAGATGCATGACTCCTCCACGATATCCGGCATCTCTGCGTAAAGATATCGGCCAGGACATGCTGTGGCGTTAAAGTCACGGTGACCTTTTACGGTGACGCCCCAGATGGGATTGAGTTGATAGACGATGCACAACGCAGCGATGAGATGTGCTGCACTATGTTTTTGCGCTTCGGTAGGAACGGCTGACTCGAAGTCTCCCACAATGTTGATGCCGATGGTATGACGGTTCTCTCCGTAGACGTGTGCACCGACCGTGCCCATGGGGCGACCCTCCTCGATTGTGCCGTCCTTACGGATGAGGAAGTGATAGCCGATGCCTGACCAGCCGTTGTGAAGATGCCATTCATGGACGGTTTCGGCAGAGACATCTGCGTTGGTATTGCCAATGTGGTGGACGACAATACAGTCCGTGACAAAGCGGTTTTCCAGCGGGCCAAAAGATAGATACGTTGGTTTTATCGTTACGCCCGGCAGGACGGGGGGAACGTACCATGATGCCTCTGCCGCATCTGGACAGAAGGGGAATAGGGCGGCACCAATGCCGACAAGCGTCATGCGGCGCAAAAAATCTCTACGATTCATGTGGGAATCTCCTGGGAAACGATTGTGTTGTCGTGTATACGAATTTCGGTTTCATGGAACGCATAGAGCGTTGAGCGATGTCCGACACTGATGATGCCAGCCATAGGAAGCTCCTGCCGGAGAAGTTCATACAGTATGCGTTCGCGCGGCTCGTCGAGGGCGGATGTCGCCTCATCGAGAAAGACCCAGTCGGGACGAATGAGCAGAATGCGTGCAAAGGCAAGGCGCTGCTGTTCGCCGAGCGACAGAATGCGGCTCCAATCATCTGTGTCGGATAGGCGCGCTGCAAGATGCGGCAGCCCAACCTGCGCGAGCACGTGTGTCATCTTCTTATCAGAAGCTGCTGCCGTACGCGGATAGGAAAGCACACGGCGGAGTGTACCGAGCGGCAGGTAGGGATGTTGAGGGAGAAAGAGCCGCGAGGACTTCTGCGGCATTGCTACCGTGCCGCTGCCCGTGAACCAGATCCCCGCAATGGCACGCAGAAGTGTGCTCTTTCCAACACCTGATGTCCCCGTGATGAGGGTGCGGCTGCCGTGCGGCAGGGTTAATGCAGAGACAGAGAAAAGCTCTGCGCCGTGCGGGAGCACAACGTGAAGATCTGTAAGTCGAAGTGCATCCTCTGTATTGTTCGTGTGTGCAATCGCAGATGATATGGCAGATGCCTCTGCGATATGCGCCGTAAAGCCTGATAGTCGCTGGATGACAGCGGACAGCTCGGCGATGGAGCTGTAGGAGTCGACGAAGAAGGACAGCGCATCCTGTACGCGGCCAAATGCCGAGATAGTCTGCATCAGACCGCCGAGGGCGATCTCGCCTGCATAGTAGCGCGGTGCTGCCATGATGAGCGGGAAGATAACGGCGAGCTGACCGTAGCCGTTCACGTAGAAATTCAGCAGCTTTGTTCGCCGCATCAGTCCCCAGTAGTTTTTTACGACATAGGCAAAGCGTTCCTTAAACCCCTGTGCCTCTGCCAGCTCACCCTGATAGAATGCGATGCTCTCGCTGTTCTCGCGCACGCGCATCATGCTGAAACGGAAATCCGCCTCATAGCGCTGCTGATTGAAGTTCAGTCGGATAAGCTTTCGTCCGACAAAATGGACAAGGACACTGCCAACGCCTGCGTAGAGGAGAGACAGCCAGAACATATAGCCGTAGATAGTGAATGTCTCGCCTCCAATAGGAACGGTGAGCGTTCCGGAGAGGTTCCACAGAACGACGGCGAATGCGCCGAGTGTTGTGATTTGTTTCAGTGCGCCGACAAGGAGTGCCAGAGTCAGCGTAACGAATTGATTAATATCCTCACTGATACGCTGATCGGGGTTGTCCGTATCGCTGCGGAGCATTTGCAGACGGTAGTAGACTTGTCCGTGCATCCAGCGCGCGAGGTAGTCCTCCGTCATCCATGTACGCCAGCTGATTGTCAGCATCTGCCGCAGATAGACGGCGTAGACGGCAATGATGATGTAGAGAAGAGCGAGTCCTGTGAACGTACCGACGAGCGGCCAGAAGGAAGCCAAGTCGTACGCCTGAAGTGCATCGTAGAAGTCACGATACCAATCATTGATGCGGACAAGCAGGTACACCATGACGAGATTGAGCACGATGACAGAGGTGAGCAGTCCGCGCGCCCGCCACTTCTCGGCGGAACTCCAATATCCCTTGAACAGCCGCCAAAAGCCACGAATGAGGGGCAGTTTCACGCAGTATCCTCCTTTTTTGAACGAACGATATTCATTATAGTATTTTTTCATCAGAACCGCAAGGGAGTTGGCCGGGAAAAGATAAGCGCTGTCATTGACTCAGACCTCTATATATAGTAGAATACAGCTGAATTTAAGCCCATATTTACCAAATGGAAAGGGACTGCCATGAATTCTATTGCGCAAGGCATTGCATTTTTTCAGCAGGGAGGTATCGTCATGTATTTCTTGACGATAGCGTCCATTTTTGTTGTCTTTATTGGGATTGAGCGCGCGTTTTACTTTTCACGTGCTGATGCGGGCCGTGCCTTTGCTCACGCATTCATGCTCGATATTGCAAATGCGCGCTATGCGGAGGCACTTGCCCTCGCGCGCGATCGTCGCGGGGCGATTGCCGATATTTTGTTCAGTGCAATCACCAAGAACAGCAGCCGTGCCGATCAGATGAGCTCCTACATGGAGATCCAGTCCGGCATCGCACTCTCCAAGATGCGTCGCCGCATCTATTATCTGAGCGTGATCGTAACGATGGCCCCCCTCCTTGGGCTCTTGGGAACGATCAGCGGAATGATTACGACGTTCAGCGTGTTCAACATCCAGGCGGGCGAGCCGGCGGCGATCACGGGGGGTATCGGCGAGGCACTGATCGCTACGGCGATGGGACTCTGTGTTGCACTCATCGCACTCATGGTACATGCGTATTTTTCGCAGCGAATTGAGAACATCGTCACGGATATGGAGATGTGTTTTTCTGCCGCTGAGAGCAGCCGTCTTGCTCTCGCCGATGCTGCCGGCGTCACGGCAGACAATCCATCGGAGGGGGCGGCACAATGAGACTGCGTGACCGCAGGGCATTCGGAAAGCCTGAGGTCGTCATCATTCCGATGATCGACATCATGTTCTTCCTGCTCGTCTTCTTCATCATGAGTACCCTATACATGGTCAACGTCAAGACCGTGGATGTAAATCTCCCCAAGGCGCAGTCGGCACAGACTCAGCTGAATGTGACCTATCTCATCACGGTGCGCAAGGACGGCTCACTCTGGCTCGAGGATCAGCCGATTGATGCGGATACTCTTGTGCGACAGGCACGCGCGGAGGCACAGAAGAATCCGCGCTTTGCGGTTGTTGTGCGTGCGGACGGGGATATGAACTACAGCGGCGTCATGGAGCTGCTGGACCGTTTCCGCCAGGCAGGGATTACGCGCTTCGGATTGGCTGCAGAATAGAAAAAAGGAACCGTTGTACGAAGGAAGGACGTGTCATACAACGGCTCCTCTTGCTTTTGTTCTGGGTATCCAGATATTATGGCGCTTTCCGTTCAATTACGGGCACGGATTCAAGGCGTATCTCGAATGTGCGGGGCCATGGGCAGTATGCATTGATATTGTTATGCGCAACACGCAGTGTCATGCCGTTTTGTTCAAAAGGGGCGCGGAATGCAGCAGTTGACTCACAGCTCCTCATGCGGCGGCTCAGGTCATTCATCAGGAGGTCGTTTGCCCAATGCCAGTTTCGCGTGAGATCGAGATCGGCACTGTTCGTATAGCCCGCACGGCGAAGTGCGTCATTCACGCGGTCAATCGTCTCCTTGAGGTAGAATTCGTCTTCTGCCATGCGCCCCGTGAGAAAGGCGAGATTTGCAGCGGCGGCGCGTTCCCGCTCCTCTGCCGTCGCGGCGTTTCTCATGGCACAGTGATAGAGAAGCGCCTCCGCAAGTGCCGTACCGATGGCGTTGCTTGCCGTATTCCACCCCGCGTATGCTGTCAGGGCGTTCACGGGGACATTTTTTTCGGTCAGAATGGGGAGCAGCGTTTCCTCCGCACGGAAATGGCGCGAGAGATCGACGAGTGCGACGGATTTTCCTGCGGCCAGCATTTGATCGATTGCGGCGGCAGAGGGCGCGCGTGAGCCAAGCGTATCCGCATCGCCGTCACCCGCCGTGATAAAGAGGGTCAGGTCGTGGTCCGTGTCATCTGCTGCAAGCATGCCGCCGAGCATGGCGATCTTCTCCCGTGCTGTCACATCGTTTGAGACCGCCATAAAGGGAAAGACGGCGTCTGCCATATCGTCACGCGCATAGCGCAGTGAAATGCGTGGGGGCGTCTCATCGCGCATACGCAAGCCATCGACTGCCATCCGCGTGAGCATAGAGAGCCCAATCTCATCTGCTCCGTGCACGATCATCGCCCGCTCCGGGGCGATGTTTTTTTGTGTCAGCAGGGCGGACAGTTCCGCCTTTTTCAGATTGCCGACGGAGAACTCTTCGCCGTCGTCCTGCCCGAGTACAAGACGCGTGAGCGTGCCCTCCTCGGTGAGCGTAATGAGCATAGCGGCAAGAGCTGTGCTCTCGTCGAAATGCGCAAGATACTTTTGCAGATCTGTATCGGGGATCTCGGCGCGCAGACGCGCCATTTCCTCTGCATCGACCGGAAGCCCCGCGCCTGCGCGTCCCAGGAGACGAGCATAGGAGAGAAGCGCGCGCCGCTCGCGCCAGCCATTGATGCCGTCCTGCGGAATCGCACGCGGCAAAATATAGAACGCGTGCAGGGGAACACTAGGATATGCTGCGTGCAGGCCGCGGAGATACGCGGCGAGCGCATCGATGTCCTCTGCCGAGATATGTGTCTCGCGTGCGGCGAGGAGCCCTCCCGAGAGCAGTTGATCGACCGAGAGAATGACGGCATCTGCATCATTGATATGTTCGGCTAACCAGTTCCGCATTTCCGATGTATTTCCAGCCGTGGAATAGTAGTCCATGAGTTCGGATGGCGGCGTCATGATCTCCTGTCCAATGATTCTTCCGCCGTTTATCACAAACTCTCTGCACGGCGGACGTGAGTCGAGCGGGATGAGCAGGATGGGGCGCTGCGCCCCGGCGGCAGACGAAGCTCCTGCGGAGAGTGGCTGCCATGTGCCGGTGGGAGTGAGGTGGAAGACCAAATGAAAAAGGAAGAGGGCAAGTGCGAGGAAGACAGCGACGATCCCCAAGTTATGTTTCATGCGGTAACCCCCTTTTTCCTCCAGCCCTTTGTTCTGTCCTTATTTTACTGGATACCGTTCCGTTCCGCAATCCATTCTTTGTTGAGGGCGGAGGCGTATTCGAAAAGGCGCAGGGAAAATTGCACAATGCGGTACTGCATAGGAATTTTGCAGAAATTGTTAACTGTGCCTACGGAATGGGCTTCGATCTCTCCGTCATTTCCAATGGCTCGCTGCTGCTCGACTGTAAGAATCTGCCGCAGGACTTCTTTTGCAAGATCACACACCTCGGGATCTCTGTGGACAGCATCGTACCTGAGACACTGCGTACGTTCGGCTGCCGTGACGGCGGCAGCCGAACGTCCTGACGGAGTAGTGTCTCATGCAGTTGCTTTTCACTGCGAAAAAAGAGAACCCCGATCTTATCATCAAGCTGAACACGGTGGTCACGAACGTCAATGCCGCAGAGACGCTCATTCACTCAGAACGGGAACTTTCGATTACGCATTGGAAGTTTCTGAAGATGAATCTCCTTGATGATGGGAAGCGTTCGAACAGAGATCTAGAAATCGAGGAGGGAATGTTTCAGTGCTTTTTGCAGAACAACACGCGTACGTGTGGGAAAAACATCCCGGAAAGTTCCCTTGCACGCTCCTATATCATCGCTGACAACCGCGGTTCACTCATCAACAACACAGAGGAGATCTACAAGACCTCGGCAGTCTGCTCCGTAAGGATTTTTGGACGGAGGTTTCCTGGTATACATTCGAATGAGGAACTCTATGCAAGCAGGTATGGAAACGTCGGAGAAAAAAAGGCCCTAAGTTGCAGGAAACAAGATTCGAAAAGTAATTGATTTTTCTGAATGGAGATGTTATAATGATTTCATAGTTCAGATCTATTGGTATACCTTGTTTTAATTGTGTTGTTTATTGTGAAACAAGCAGCACAAGAGCTTTACTTAAGGAGGAAATACGTATGAAGGTAACTGTTGTTGGTGCAGGTAACGTAGGTGCTACCGTAGCAAACGTCGTTGCGCTCAAGAAATTTGCGAGTGAGGTTGTCCTTATCGACATCAAAGAGGGTGTCTCCGAGGGCAAGGCAATGGACATGATGCAGTGCTCGCATGCGCTCGGCTTTGACACGACGGTCAAGGGTGTTACGAATGACTACGCTGCGACGGCAAATTCCGATGTTATCGTCGTTACCTCCGGTCTTCCGCGTAAGCCGGGCATGACGCGTGAGGAGCTTGTCGGCGTCAATGCAAAGATCGTCAAGAGTGTTGTGGAACAGGCGCTGAAGCATTCCCCGAATGCGATCTTCATCATCATCTCCAACCCGATGGATGCGATGACCTATCTTGCACTCAAATCCACGGGACTTCCGCGCAACCGCATCATCGGCATGGGCGGCATGCTCGACAGCAGCCGTTTCCGTTATTATCTTTCCGAGGCACTCAACAAGGCAGGTCATCCTGCAACCCCGACCGATGTGGACGGTATGGTCATTGGCGGACACAATGACAAGACGATGGTTCCGCTCGTCAGCATTGCAACGCTCCGCGGCATTCCTGTCACGCAGCTCCTCTCGAAGGATGTCCTTGCTGATGTTGTCCAGAAGACGAAGGTCGGCGGCGCAACGCTGACGGGGCTTCTCGGTACGTCTGCATGGTATGCGCCGGGCGCATCTGCCGCAACGCTGGTTGAGGCGATTGCGCTCGATTCGAAGAAGGTTATTCCTTGCTGCGTCTACCTCGAAGGCGAGTATGGCGAGAAGGAACTCTGCGTCGGTGTTCCTATTGTCCTCGGCAAGGGCGGCTTTGAGAAAGTTGTCGATGTCAAGCTCGAGGGCGAGGAGAAGGCGAAGTTCGAGGAGAGTGTCGAGGCTGCACGTGCTGTCAATGCACAGCTCGCTGATGCACTGAAGTAATCTTCTCTCCGTGAAGGAATAAAAAAGGATCTCTTCGGAGATCCTTTTTTGTACGCGTGATTTATTATGGAAAACACGCGGAAGGGATTGACAGGCATGTATTGTTCCTCTATAATAGCTATGCACTGCAAGGTGCAGACGACTCACTAGCTCAACTGGCAGAGCAACTGACTCTTAATCAGTAGGTTCACGGTTCGATTCCGTGGTGGGTCACCATGAATGTTGCCCGCATATGCGGTTTTAGGCAGGTTGGCATACCAACCTGCCTTTCGTGTATCAAGCAAATGAGAGGAAGATGCCTTTGAATATCCTGATATCAAATGACGACGGGATTGCTGCAGAGGGGATTCATGTACTTGCGCGCCGCCTGTCTGGAGCACATCATGTGACGGTTGCAGCTCCTATGCATCAGCAGAGTGGTACGTCTCACGCGCTGACGATCGGGCGTGCGATTGAGGTGCGTGAGGATGAGAATTTCGATGCAGAGTGTCATGTCGCGGCGTGGGCGATCGACGGCACACCGACGGACTGTGCGAAGCTCTACCTGGATGCGATCGCAGAGGAACGTCCGGATGTTGTGCTTTCAGGGATCAATCACGGGTCAAATCTCGGTACGGATGTGATCTACTCGGGAACGGTTGGTGCCGCTTTTGAGGGATATTTCCACGGAATTTCATCGTTTGCACTCTCGCTTCTTGATGGCAGCAGTCTTTCATTTGCCGATGCGGCAGAGTATTTTGTCCCATTCATGGAACAAGTTCTTGCTGCTGCAGATCAGCCATTTTTGTTGAACATCAACTTCCCGAAGGAGCTTGCGGGGGATGAGCCACGATTTGTGTTCTGCCGCCAGGGCGGACGCGATTACGTGAATGCATTTGAGCGCATTGAGATGGAAGAGGGGCGTGTGCATTACAAGGTAGCAGGCGAGGTGTCTGATACGGATAAGGGAATTGGAACGGATATCTATGCGGTGGAGCATGGGCTGATCGCGGTGACCCCACTGGGCGTGGATATGACGGACTATCCGCTGCTGCGCCAACTGGGTGATGCGCTATAACCACATTGATAATCACTATAAAGAGAGGAGATTCGGCCTTCTCCTCTTTTTTTTCATTCCTGTATGCGGTATAATATTGAATATGAATGGGGTTCATGTTTCTTTAGCTAAAATTCGCGCGGTAAAGAGGAGTGAGTTGTGTGCTGTATCCGCTGAATGTCGATCTGAGCGGACGTTCTCTTATCCTTGTCGGCGGCGGCAGGGTGGCAGAGCGTAAAGCATGCAGCATTCTCTCTGCTGGGACGGAGGCATCCATCTGTGTTATCGCACCAAAAGTCACTTCTGTGCTGCAGGAGCATGCCGCGGCAGGCAGGCTGTGCTGGAAGCAGACATGCTATGCGGACGGAATGCTCGAAGGTGCGTTTCTCGCCTATGCGGCGACGAATCTGCGCGAGGTCAATGCGGCCGTGGCGTCGGAGGCAAAACGCAGAGGGATTCCTGTCAATGTCATTGATGATCCTGCGGCATCTACTTTTCAGGTGCCTGCCTCGATACGCCGCGGCGAGCTGATGCTGTCCGTCTCGACCGCAGGCGGCAGTCCGGCGCTCTCGCGTGCGATACGGATGGAACTGGAGGAGATGTATCCGCCCGCCTTCGGAGTGTGGCTGGAGCGTGTATCATCCCTGCGGGTGGAACTACAGGAGAGTGTCTCATCGAGCAGTGCACGCACGCGCTTTTGGCATACGGCACTGCGCCCTGATATTTTGACCATGGTTCGTCATGGTGCGATGGAGAAAGCAGAGGTTGAACTACGGAATGCGGCTCTTGACTTTGGGGCTCAATCATCGGACTGCACCGATTGATGTACGTGAGCGGGTTTCATTCTCGCGCGAGGAACTGCGCACGGGGCTCCAGAACCTAGGCGATTACGACGGAGTGAGCGGGCTTGTGGTTCTGTCTACCTGCAACCGAACGGAGCTTTACGCTGCTGTGGAGGATCTCGCGGAGGGGGAGCGCTCCGTGCGGCAGTTCCTGTGCGATCTGGCGCAGGGCGGCGATGATCTGGATGCATATCTCTATACGTACACTGACGATGCGGCGATTGAGCATCTCTTCCGCGTGGCGTCGAGTCTCGACTCGCTTGTACTCGGTGAGGGGCAGATTCTCTCACAGGTGAAGGGGGCGTATGCGTTGGCACGAGAGGCAGGCGTGACCGGGACGATCCTCAATTTGCTCTTTCACCGTGCTATTGCTACGGGAAAACGCGTACGGACGGAAACGCGCATCGCTTACCGTTCTGTGTCAGTAAGCTATGCTGCTGTCGAGCTTGCTGCTGCGTCTCTGGGAGGGCTTGGCGGCTGCGGAGCATTGATCTTCGGTGCAGGGAAGATGGCGGAATTGACGGCAGAACATCTGCGTGCGCATGGGATTGAGACGATCTATGTTGCCAACCGTCATATTGAGCGCGCGCGGGGGCTTGCCGAGCGGATCGGCGGAGAGGCCATTCCATTTGATCGTGCCATGGACTATGCGACAAATGTTGATGTTGTCGTTACATCGACTGGGGCACCGCATTATGTAATCAAGGCGTGGGAGGCGCGCCGCCTCATGACGCGTCGTCAGGGACGCAAAATCTTCTTTATCGATATTGCCGTTCCGCGTGATGTTGACCCCGATGTTGCGGGGATCAAGGGAATTGAGCTCTATAATATTGACGCACTCGAGGCAGTGGTGGATGAGCACCTGGGAGAACGGCAGGCGGAGGCGGTCAAGGCACAGAAAATTGTGGAGGAGGAAGTTGCCGCCCTTCAGGAACGCTTCAAGTATCTTTCCTTTCAGCCGCTTATGGCACTGCTCTCAGGACGATGTGAGCGCATTCGCGCGCGTGAGATCAAGCGTGTGAGCGCGAAGCTGCCCGATCTCTCGGAAGAGGAAGGCCGTCAGGTTGAGCACATGAGCCGCATGATTGTACGAAAGATACTGCGCATCCCGATGATGAAGCTGCGGTCATCTGCGGGAACCAAGGATGAGGCATTTTACATCGAAGCAATGCGTTCTCTTTTTAAGTTAGATGCGATGGGAGAGACAGGAACCAGTGAACAGCGGCACAATCACTATCGGTACACGAGCGAGCAAGTTGGCTCTGTGGCAGGCGAACTATGTGGCGGAGGCCATTAAAAAGGAGCATCCGTCCTGCTGCGTGGAGCTGCGTGAGCTGACGACGAAGGGAGATCGCATCCTGGATGCACCGCTCGCTAAAATCGGTGGCAAGGGGCTCTTTACGAAGGAACTTGAGCAGGCGATGCTGGATGATGCGGTCGATCTTGCCGTGCATAGTCTGAAGGATATGCCGACGGAGGTTCCCGACGGACTGGTCATCGGTGCGATTACAACACGGCTCGACCCCGGTGATGCCTTTGTCAGTGCACACTACGCTGCAGTGGAGGATCTTCCTGTCGGGGCACGCGTGGGTACGTCGAGTCTGCGCCGCCGCGCACAGCTTCTCGCCGTGCGTCCCGATTTAACGATCTGTGATCTGCGCGGAAATGTCAATACGCGTCTTGCCAAGCTCGACGCAGGGGAGTTCGATGCGATTGTGCTTGCGGCGGCAGGACTAAAGCGACTCGGTTTTGAACGTCGTATCCGCACCATTTTGCCGCGCTCTGTGATGCTTCCTGCGGTTGGGCAGGGAGCTCTTGCCATTGAATGCCGTGCTGGGGATGCCGCAATTCTTTCCGCCATTGAGTTTCTGCGTGATGCGGGTATGACGACGGCGGCACAGGCAGAGCGCGCTTTCCTGCGTCGTGTTGAGGGCGGCTGTCAGATCCCTGTCGGGGTTTATGCTGAGGTCGATGCTAACGGTCAGATTTCCATTGATGCTATGATTGCTTCGGTCGATGGACAGCGTATCTGCCGTTCTAATGCACACGGAGCAGGCGAGCAGGCTGAGGCTCTTGGAACTGCTCTTGCCGAGGAGCTCCTCGATGCCGGCGGACGTGAGATTTTGAAAGAGATTGGAATTACAGCATGAAGAACGGAATGGTGTTTCTTGTTGGCGCGGGTCCCGGAGATCCGCGCCTTTTGACCGTGGGGGCGATGCAGTGCCTGAAACGGGCGGATGTTGTTGTCTATGACCATCTTGCCGATGAGAGTATTCTCTCCTATGTGCCTGAGGCAGCAGAGCGGATCTATGTCGGCAAGCAGTCCTGCCATCATACAATGCAGCAGGAGGAGATCAATGTCCTGCTCGCAGACAAGGCGGAGGAGGGAAAGACGGTCGTTCGTCTGAAGGGCGGAGATCCGTTCGTCTTTGGCCGCGGTGGGGAAGAGGCTCTTGTTTTGCTGGAACGTGGAGTTCCTTTTGAGATTCTGCCCGGTGTCACCTCTGCGATCAGCGTGCCGGCCTATGCCGGTATTCCTGTGACACATCGAGGTATGGCGGTTTCCTTTGCCGTGGTCACGGGACACGAGGATCCGACGAAACCCGAGTCTCACATCCGCTGGCAGCATCTCGCGACAGGTGTGGATACACTGATCTTTTTGATGGGCGTGGCAAATCTGCCTGAGATCACGAAGCATTTGATCGAGAATGGGCGTCCCGCAGATACCCCGGCAGCACTTATCCGATGGGGGACGCGTGCCGATCAGGAGACGTACGTGACGACAGTCGGTGAGGCGGCTGAGATGGTGCGTCGTGATGGGATACGTCCTCCTGCGATCTTTATTGTGGGAGATGTGGTGCGCCTGCGAGACCGTCTGCGCTGGTTCGACCGCAGAGAGTTCCGCCCTCTTTTTGGGAAGCGCATTCTTGTCACACGCGCGCGTGCTCAGGCATCGGCATTGACGGAGAAACTGACGGCACTTGGTGCATCCTGCGTCGAGGCACCGGTGATTCGCATTGTTCCGCCGTCCGATTCGTACGCAGGACTGGATTCTGCCATCGGAAAACTGCAGGACTATCACTGGGTGATCTTTACCAGTGTCAACGGTGTGGAGCATTTCTTTGCACGGCTTCATCACGCAGGAAAGGATGCACGAGCACTCGGCTATGCTAAAATTGCTGTCATCGGTACGGCGACACGGTATCGTCTGCGCACCTACGGGATCGAGGCAGATCTTGTGCCGCAGGAGTTCCGCGCAGAGGCAGTCGTGGATGCGCTCCGTCCGATTCTGCCGCCGCGTGCCCATATCCTCCTGCCGCGCGCACAGGAGGCTCGCGACGTTCTTCCTGAGTCCTTGGGTGCACATGGGGCGACCGTGGATGTTGCCGCAGCCTATGAGACGATACCCGAGACAGAACATGGGGAAGAGCTCGCCGCCCAGATGATGGACGGTGCGTTTGACTACGTTACATTTACCAGCTCCTCCACCGTCAAGAATCTCGTGCGCATGCTCGGCAATATTACGCCGCTGCAGCATACGAAGATTGCCTGCATTGGACCGGTAACGGCGGAGACAGCAAAACAATTTGGACTTGATCCATATATCGTTGCTGGGACGTACACGATCGACGGGCTTATCACGGCAATAAAAAATTGCTGTGATAATTGTGTGTAATGGCTGTATTTTGGTACGATAGTCTTGGCGAGTTTCTCAAGAGAAAGAAGTGTTTTTATGTCTTATGTTTGTCCGGTATGTGGAAGTGACAATATTTCACGTGTGTCTTTGTTATATAAAAAAGGACATAGTACGGGAACGATTGTCCGCACAGAAGTCGTTGGCCATGAAACACAGTACGAGGAAACAGAACATCGTGATCAGTGGGGGAATGTTGTTAAAACGGAAAAAAAGGCCGTCGGCAGTACTCCCATTTACGGAGAAGTAGAACGACCAAGTGAGCATTTGACCGATCTGGCTAAAGAAGTTGCACCGCCTGTTCCACCGACACCCTTAAAAGAAGCATCGGGGTGCATAGAAATCGTGTCTGGGCTTGTTTTCTTTTACTGGCTAGGAAATTTGTTAAATTTATTTCACGTAGACAGGTTTTCTTTATTCGAAGACTGGACGTATCTTGTTGTCATAGTTGTCAGCGGATATCTTACTATATGGGGGCATCGAAGAAAAAAGAAGAAGAATCTTGAGATTGCTGAGCAAAATGCAGCTGCCCAAAAACAGTACGAGTTGGACTATGCAGCGTGGGAAAAGGAATGGCTTTGTATGCGATGTGGCTCACGCTTTTCTTTGGAAGAAGAGCATCCTTGAAATAATTTGGTGTGATTGAGAAGGTCTAGCTTTATGGGCGGATGCCACTTAGTTATCTCGTTCAGTAATAGGAGATACTCACAATGATTTATCAAAAACTTCGTCCGCGCCGTCTGCGCATCTCGTCCGTGATGCGCGATCTTGTGCGTGAGACAGAGCTGTCGGTGCGCGATTTTGTCTATCCGATCTTTGTCGTTCCTGGAGAGAAGCTCAAAGAAGAGATCCCGAGTATGCCGGGGTGTTTCCACTACTCTGTGGATCAGGTCGCAGCACTCGCATACGAGATCGCAGCGCGTGGGATTCGCGCCGTCGAGGTGTTCGGCCTTCCTGCTTATAAGGATGAGGACGGCAGCTCTGCATGGGATATGGAGAGTCCTGTCCAGCGCGCGATCGCTGCGATCAAGGACGCTGTTCCTGACCTGCTGGTCGTCGGTGATGTATGCCTTTGCCAGTATACGACACATGGACACTGTGGACATCTCACGGGACACTATGTCGATAATGACAGGACGCTCGCACTCCTGCAGAAGGTTGCCGTAAGTCAGGCAAAGGCGGGGGCAGACATCGTTGCGCCGTCCGATATGATGGATGGACGCATCGCCGCCATTCGCGAGGCACTTGACGAAAATAAATTTGAGAACACCTCCATCATGAGCTACGCAGTAAAGTATGCCTCGGGATACTATGGCCCTTTTCGTGATGCGGCAGACAGCACGCCCGCCTTCGGTGACCGCAGGCAGTATCAGATGGACCCGTCGAATGTCCGTGAGGCACTGAAAGAGACTGCACTTGATGTGGAAGAGGGCGCTGACATCATCATGGTTAAGCCGGCTCTTGCCTATCTCGACGTGGTACGCCGTGTCTATGAGGTGACAGATCGCCCCATTGCCGTCTACAATGTCAGCGGCGAGTACGCCATGGTCAAAGCGGCGGCAGCAAATGGCTGGATTGATGAGCAGCGAATTGTTCTGGAGACGCTGACGGGTATGAAGCGCGCCGGTGCAAAGATCATCATCACCTATCATGCCTTGGATGCTGCTGACTGGATGAACGGATAAGGAGAGAGCTATATGCGCCATACCGAAAAATCAAAGGCTGCCTTTGATGAGGCAAAACAGTATATGCCCGGCGGGGTCAACAGTCCCGTCCGTTCGTTCGCCAATGTGGGGGGGAACCCTCTCTTTATTGCACGAGCGGAGGGGTCGTATATCTACGATATTGACGGGAACTCTTACATCGACTACGTGGGATCATGGGGACCGATGATCGTCGGACACGCGCATCCGCAGGTAGTGAAGGCTCTGCAGGAGGCTGTGGTACGCGGGACAAGCTATGGTGCACCGACGCTCATGGAGACGGAGCTGGCCAAGCTCGTTCAGTCGGTCTATCCGACCATTGAATGCATTCGCATGGTCAACTCGGGAACCGAGGCGACGATGAGTGCACTGCGTCTGGCACGCGGCTATACCGGACGGGATAAAATCGTCAAGTTCATCGGATGCTACCATGGGCATAACGACAGCCTCCTCGTCAGCGCAGGCTCAGGCATGGCGACATTCGGCGTCCCGAGTTCTCCCGGTGTGACGAAGGGGACAGCGGCGGACACGATTGCTGTTCCGTACAACGATGAGGATGCCGTCCGCGATGTGATGGAGCGCGAGGGCGATCATATCGCCGCCGTCATCGTTGAGCCGGTCGCGGGAAATATGGGGCTGGTGCTGCCGCGTCAGGGTTATCTCTCTCTGCTGCGCGAGCTGACCGAGCAGCACGGCACGCTTCTCATCTTTGATGAGGTGATGTGCGGCTTCCGTGCGTCCTTGGGCGGTGCACAGGCTGCCTATGGCATTCGTCCCGATCTCACCTGCCTCGGCAAGATCATCGGCGGCGGTCTTCCCGTCGCTGCATACGGCGGACGCCGTGAGATCATGGAGCAGATTTCCCCCTCGGGTCCCGTCTATCAGGCGGGCACTCTCTCAGGCAATCCGCTTGCCATGACGGCGGGGATTGAGACGCTGAAACTCATCACGGCAGATCCTGCAGAAGGGAAGGCGGATTACAGTCGTGAGCTGACCATCAAGACGAAGAATCTCCTGCTTGGCTGGCAGTGCACAGCGAAGGAGGCAGGTGTGCCGATATGTGCACATCAGGCGGGATCGATGTTCGGCATCTTCTTTATTGATCGTGATGTCTATAACTATGAGGATGCCGCTGCTGCTGATCAGGATGCCTTCCGCATCTGGTTTGAGACGATGCTCGATGAGGGCGTGTATCTGGCTCCGTCCCAGTTTGAGACGGTATTCATGTCGGGAGCGCATACGGACAAAGACATTGAACGCACAATTGCCGCTTCGGAGAAGGCGTTTGCCGCAGTCAAAAAAGCACGAAAATAATTTTCATCAAAGACCTCATGCGACTGCATCGTGTGAGGTCTTTTTGTGCCTTGAAACATCTATCCGTGTGAGTGAAGTCCATTGATAGTGGAAGCAGTTCATGATATAATTCAATCGATATTATTCTCATAATTAGCATTTGAGGCGGTGTTTCTCATTAGTGAGATGAATGTTGCGGAAGGGAAGAAGAGCAAAGGAGAATCCTTTCTCAAGGGTACTTTTGTTCTGACCATCGCAGGTTTTGTGGTCAAGGTGATCGGGTCGCTGAACTGGATCTTCGTCTCCCGCATTCTAGGCGGCGAAGGTATTGGTCTCTACCAGATGGCGTTCCCCATTTATTTTTTTGCCATGACGGTCTCGCAGGCCGGTGTTCCGGTAGCGATTTCGATTATTACGGCGGAGCGCGTCGCACTCAAGGATATCTACGGAGCGAAGCGTGTGTTTCGCATCTCTATGATGCTCATGGTGCTGACAGGACTGCTCTTTTCGATTTTGACCTATTTGGCGGCAGACTGGCTGATCGAGTGGCAGCTGATTCGTGATGCGCGTGCCTACAAGGCTGTGGTGGTGCTTGCTCCGACGGTCTTTTTCGTGACCCTGCTCGCCAGTTCCCGCGGGTATCTGCAGGGATGGCAGCGTATGACGCCGACGGCAGTGTCGCAGATTGTAGAGCAGATTTTCCGCGTGGTGACCATGATTGTCCTCGCGAGTCTTCTCATGCCATGGGGGCTGGACTACGCAGCCGCCGGCGCGTCGCTCGGGGCTTTCGCAGGGGCGGTGACAGGACTCATTGTTCTCGTCTACTTCCACATCAAACTGGAGCGAGACATTGTGCGTGATTACGGGACGGATCTGAGACCGCTGCCGAATGTTCCCTACGAAACACGACTTTCGATTATTCATCGTATTTTTAAGCTGGCACTTCCGGTCTCGGCGGCAAGCATTATGCTGCCCGTCGTCTCGAATCTGGATCTGATGATCGTTCCGCAGCGCCTCGAGGCGGCGGGCTACAGCATCAGTGAGGCGACGGAGCTTTTCGGTTATCTGAACGGCATGGCTGTCCCACTCGTCAATCTGGCGACGATTCTGACTGCATCCATGGCAATGAGTATCGTTCCCGCCATCTCAGAGTCGCGTGTACTCGGCGATCAGGCACGCGTCTATGATCAGACAGCGGCGTCTGTGCGCATTTCGAATTTCGTCTGTTTTCCTGCCTTTGTCATTGTGTTTGTTTTGGCAACGCCAATTTCTTCGCTGATCTACAATGCGCCGGGGGCGGGGCCTGCGGTCATGATCTCGGCGGTGAGCATCATCCTGCTCGGTCTGCATCAGGTTTCAACGGGGATTTTGCAGGGACTGGGACATCCGACGATCCCCATGGTGAATATGGTGCTCGCAGCGGCGGCAAAGATTTTCCTGAACTGGCATCTGACGGCGATCCCCTGGCTCGGCATCATGGGGGCGGCATGGGCAACAGCGGCAGATATGGGGGTCGCCGCGCTCATTAACCTCTACTTCATCTACCGTTTTATCGGCTATCGTATCGAGCTCCTCCAGCTCATCAAGACGATATGTTCTGCCGGGATTATGGCATGTGCTGTTCATTTTTTCTATGTGTGGACACTGGCATGGTGGGGGATCGCAGCGATTTCTACCTTTGGTGCGGTGTTCTTTGGCTGCTTCGTCTATGTGGCGGCGATGATCCTGCTGCGCGGCCTGATCGAGGAGGATCTGTACCGTCTGCCGATGGTCGGTACGGTCGGCATCCGATTTTTACAACGGATTGGGGTGTATAAGTCATGAAGAAAATGGCCTTGATCTACAACCCAGTGTCGGGGCATGCCCTCTTTAAGGAGAAGTTGGACACGCTGATCGAACTTTTTCAGCGTCATGATATCATACTTTCCTCCTACCGCACGCGTGGGAATGGGCAGGATCAGCTCAGCCAGTTTCTCTGTGAGATTGCCCCTGCCGGCATACTGGCAGCGGGTGGTGATGGAACAGTGCACGCAGTAGTGAATGCACTGCAGGATGCCAAGATCGACATACCACTCGGTATCTTAGGAAGCGGCACGTCAAATGATTTTGCTACGCACCTTGGGATTGGCGGGGATTGGGAGTCCTATGTGGAACGCATTGCAGCGGATGAGTCGCGGCGCGTTGATTTGGGCGTTTTGGAAGGACAGGGGCGCTATTTTGTCAACGTCCTCAGTGCCGGTGTCTTGACGGGGATCGCCCATGAGGTGAAGTCGGTCTATAAGAATTCACTCGGCCGAATCGCGTATTACCTGAAGGGGATCGGGGAGCTTCCGCGACTGCATTCATTTCCAGTGCACATTACGGCAGATGGTGAACACTATGAGGAAGAAATTTTCCTGTTCGTCATCGCCAACAGTCCTGTGGTGGCCGGGATGAAGCAGATCGGCAGCGATATTGCAATCGATGATGGGATGCTCGACCTCCTTGCCGTAAAGAAAACAGGTCTGCCGCAGTTTATGTCTGTGGCGGCAGACCTGTTTGCCGGAAAACCGGTATCGGAGCGGGACAATATCCTGCACATACGTGCACGGACATTTGAGCTCACAGCGGATGTACCGCTCTTTAGTGATGTGGACGGAGAATGCGGACCACGTCTTCCGCTGTGTGTGAGGACCGTCCCGCTGGCACTCTCCGTGTATTGCTGAGTTTGTTCATATTATTCGTTGTTTCCCAAATAATAGGCGACGAATTGCTGTGCCGTGCGACCACTGCGCCCGCTGTGCGTCATCTCCCAACGAAGCCCCGCAATGCGCAGCTCCTCAGGTGTCAGGTGGATGCCTTTTTGTGTGAGCATATGGTCGATGATTGCCAGATATTCTTCCTGATCCGGTGTATGGTACTGAATGATGAGACCAAAGCGATCCGAGAGAGAAATCGCTTCGTTGATACTGTCATCGCGATGGACCTCATCCTGCTCGCGCTCACGCCATGTCTCACGGATGAGGTGACGGCGATTGGACGTCGCATAGATGCGTACATTGGAGGGGCAGGATGATACACTGCCCTCGATTGCGGACTTGACCGCCTTGAACTCGGCATCCGAGTCCTCAAAGGACAGATCATCCAGGAAAATGATAAATTTTCGCCCCGCATAACGGCGCAGTTCGTTCATGATCGTGCTAAGTTCACGCAGCTGTTCCTTGGTGACCTGTACAAGACGCAGACCGTTCTCTTCGTATTCGCTGACCAGAGCTTTGACGGCGGAGGATTTTCCTGTCCCGCGTGTCCCAACGAGGAGTACGTGGTTGGACGGCTTGCCGAGGACGAAGGCGCGCGTGTTGCGGATAAGCTGCTCCTTCTGGTGCTGATAGCCGATGATATCCTTCATACGAGGGCACTCAAAGTGGTCGATGCCGCAGATCTGGTGTGCTGCGCTGTCCCAACGGAATACGGAATAGGACGCCATATCTCCATAGCCGTATCGTGCGTAGAACGTTAATAGTGCCTCGGCGTAGTCCTCCGTCGTCTTTGCCGCATCGAGCAGCGGGAGAAGAAAATCCTCTGTCTTATCGTAGATGTTTTTCGTGGGCTCGTAGTTGTCCAGCAGCTCAGCCTTTAGAAATGCACTGGTAGGAAGTGCGAAGATTGGATGCAGCAGGGCGATATCCTGATAGAAGATATGGCGCAGGCTGTTTCCGGGCGGCAGCCCCGTGCGTTCCATTGTTTCCGAGACGATATTCGGTGTGTGCGTAATGATGTGGAGGAGGTAGCGCGGCAGCAGATTTCCGCGCAGACCGAGATTCTCTGCAGCGGCGATCAGTGCTGCACAGCATTCACTGCGCTCCTCTACGCCCTCCTCTCCGTACATCATGGTGTCCTCCAGTGCGGCGAGTACAGGATCCATGCGCAAATTATGCAGGGTGAGCAAGCTGGAAAGATTGACCTGTGGTTCCATAGAACATATTCCTTTCTGTATTTCATTCATGATTTTGTCTTGAAGATCGGCGAGGAGAGAAAATCTGTGCCGCATGTGCCGCCATGTGGCTGTGGCAGTGTCAACGTACGCAGCTCTGTGGCACGTGTATCGAAGGCGAGCATTTGCTGCAGCAGAGACAGCTTCGCTGGGGAGCGCGCACGCGCATCACTCGTCAACGTTTCTGCGGTACGTACAATAATTGGGAGAGGACAATTTTTTTTAATGTGCCGCAGCAGCGTTCTGCCTCTTCCATTAAATGCCAAGGGGCGGATGTAGAGACAGCCGGCGCGGTCAAAGTCCTCTGCCTGTATTTTTTGCAGCCGCAGCAGGAGGTGGATGATAAGACGCCCGATGCGACTCTTTGGATAGCGCTTGGCGGAGGTATGCGTCAGCAGATCTTCGTAGGTTTCTGCCATACGCAGTGCACCCATCAGACGGTTTTCGATCCCCTCAGAGACCCCGCAGATGCTGCGGAGTTCTGTGTCCGTCATGGTGAGGATCTCATAGCGCAGGAGACGTAGCAGTTCTCTGTGGCAGGGAAGGGCGTTCGGATGGGCGCGGCGCAGATCGTCAAGCACGCAGGGCATGACTCCCTCTGCGATGTGCTCCCATGGGGGGATATCCTGCTCCAGTGCTGCGCGAATGGAGGACGCACTGGTGATGCCGCTGCGCAGCCATGGCTCTCCGTGCTTCGCTGTTTTGCGCGGCAAGGAAAGCGGCGTGATGTCTGCACCCTTGGCGTGGAGTGCGCGCAGGTACTCCACGCCAAGGATGTTGTTCGGCGCACGCAGGATGCTTTCTTTGATGCCAAGCTGCTCCGCCAGGGCTGAGGACAGTGCCGCCGCATAGGACAGGCCCATGGAGAGACTTTTCGCAATCATGTGCTGTGTCTTGCCTGTATCGATCTCCCGGGCAGCTCTTTCGAGCGGGGGGATGGCCGCTGCCTCTGTGCCGAAGGCAAGGTGGCTGACGACGCCAAGCTGCATGAGGAGGGAGACGCCGCCGCGTGCAAAGTCCTGTGCACTGCGGCAGGCAAAGACGAAGGGGAGCTCGAGTACGAGGTCTGCACCTCCGTCGACGGCGTGCCGTGCCCGTGCCCACTTGTCGAGAACGGCGGGCGTTCCGCGCTGCGTTATGCTGCCGCTCATGACGATGACGATGCCATCCATGGAGGGGAATCTTCGGCGCAGTTCACCGAGCTGCCAGGCGTGTCCGTGATGAAATGGATTGTATTCGGCGATTACCCCGATGACGTCCATATTCCCCCCCCTTTTTTTTCTTTTTAATTTTATCAAAAAAGAATGCATTTGTGTAGTCCTCCGTTCACAAATACAATATCTTGTATTTTCGTAATGCGAATGCTATACTAAATTCACATTTGATTGAAGGAATCGCTGATAAAATGAAGTCCGTCAAATTAGCGTAGATTTTTTCGTCCGATTGAGGAGGCAAACCAGACGCATAGCCAAAGCTATGTGGAGGATTTGCAGGTATTGAGCGGACAAAAAAATGCGCTAGGATGGCGATGCAGAATTTATCAGTGCATCCTTAATGAGGCATGAAGTCGAGCGCCTAACGTGTACTTTCATCGATCCATAACACAGAAAAACGTGTATTTTTATCTAAATTTATCTGGAAAAATGTGTAAAAATCAATTACAATAGTCAGAAAAATGTGTTGTGCTGTCCCCCATGTTCAAGAAAGGACGGTGATCCTGTGAACCGCAATGCAATCCATACATTACTACAGTGGAAAGTTCGCAAAGATCGCAAGCCTCTCGTTCTGAGAGGAGCACGTCAAGTTGGCAAAACATGGCTGATGAAGGAATTTGGGAAATCCCACTACAGCAACTTTGTCTATTTCAATTTTGATGAAGATGATGCACTGACCTCCATCTTTGAAACAAACAAAAATCCTCACCGCATCGTGGAATTGCTCTCCATGGTCGCAGGTGAGAGAATCGAGCCGCATATGACGCTTCTCATCTTCGATGAAATTCAGGAGTGCTCCGCTGCGTTGAACGCGCTCAAATACTTCAAGGAAAAGGCGAATGACTACCACGTCATCGCTGCGGGGAGTCTGCTTGGAACACTCCTTGCCGCGCCCAAATCCTACCCCGTCGGGATGGTCAATCTGCTCGACATCCAGCCGCTGACCTTCGACGAATTTCTCGCAGCAACAAATCCGACGCTTTATTCATATTATGAAAGCATACAGAAAGATCAGCGCATCGAGGATATTTTTCATCAGCGTTTGGACATTGTCTTGGTCATTGCCTGATGGTGCTAAGACATTTGTCAACTGCTTGAGGTCCTTAACATCACTATCTGCCGGCACCACGATACTCATCTCATACTCAGAGTAGTTGGAAGTAGAGTTGACACCTGCTGACAAGTCGACCAAACCTTTCACAGCATACATAGATACTGAACCCACAAGTAGAGCTAGTATCAGGAGGGCGCTAGTCGCCTTCCCTGCCTTACCCTTGAAAATCAGGAAGCCTGATAGGACCGCCACTGCTAGGATGAGGACTGTTACTAAAACATTCACATAGCGAAAAGCTAGAAAATGATAGCGGAAAATTGTGAAAATCAAGAAAGCCGCTAACAAAGTATAGACACCCAAGAGGGTGCTGTTAACTATTTTTATTCGATCGCTTTTCTTTTTAGATTTTTTTGATCTCTGATACATTCACCTTACTACTTTCTGTGCGAAATTACTCTAGTCTATTATAGCATAAAAACATAGCTTTTTTAAGAAATTCTTAAGAATATTACATAATTGTAAAAAAATCCTATTTTTTTGTCAACGACTTCAACTTTGAAATCGAATTCAAGCCAAAACATAGAAAAATAAAGCGATACCAAGGCATTGGTATCAACTTATTCTGTAAGATAGATCTCTGCTCATGAAATTCAGAGAGCTACTGGCATATAGTAAGGACATTTAAAAAATTATGGGCAAAATTGAACCAAACGTCCTGTTTTCATACTGAAAATTTTGCTCTGATCTTGACGATTACAGCAAGCTATCTCGGTCCACTTGCTCATAGGCTTGCAAACCATCATTGAGCTTGTCCCAGATAACTACCTGTCCTGACTGAAGGGACTTCTGCACATCAATGATCCGCTGATTGGAAGAACCGCGAAACTGCAACATGAGATTCTTCTTGGTAATATCAAAACGACCGTCCACTAGAATATCAATCAGGCTCAGCAGCTCCAGCTTATCCTCCGTTTCCAACATCATCTCCTCCCAAGTATAGCCCGTCCAGGACCAAATATCCTTGTCTGGAAGCTCTCTCCGAATCCGCTTGACCAATGGCAGGAGAATGCCTGTATTGAGAAATGGCTCGCCGCCTAGGAGGGTCAGCCCCTGCACATAGGGTTCCGCCAAGTCTTTCATAATCTGCTCCTCTAGCTCTTGGGTATAAGGAATGCCAGCGTTGAAAGACCAAGTTGCTGCATTATAGCAGCCTTCACAGTGAAACATACAGCCACTGACATAGAGGGAGTTGCGGACACCTTCACCATCCACAAAGTTAAAGGCCTTGTAGTCAATGATGCGGCCCTTGCTCAGCTCCTCACTTTTCCATTCTTGAGGTTTGGGATTGTTCATCGTCATCCTCCAAATCTATCCAGTAGCGCTGACTTCTATCGATTGTATTTTCGTAAACACCGCCAGCGGAGAGAATCGTGCGGCGGCTGGCTTCGTTGTCTTCATCGCAGGTAATCAGCACTCGTTCCAATCCTTGCTTTCGAGCCTCTGCTAGTCCTAATCTCAACTGCTCCTTCCCATATCCTTTGCCTCGTTGACTGGGACGGATAGAATAGCCAATATGACCGCCTTCCACAAATAATTTGTCATTCAAGGACAAGCGCAGGGCTAAAAATCCCAAAGGCAAGCCAGTCTCATCAAAGGATAAAAATTTGATTGCAGGAACCCAGCCTACTGGCAGGTTGGCAGCATCCTCCTGCTGCTCTACAATCTTTAAACAATCCTCATAATCCTTTGCTCGCTTCCAAGCGGAGCCCATGCCACCGTGCATATAGGATTTTGCTGCATCGAACTCCGCAATCATCTCTAATATCGCTTCTTTATCTTCCAAAGTTGGTCGTCTTAGCTCCATGCTTCCTCCTTAATCGACATCAATCCAGTAGCGCTCTGTTCCATTACGAACATCTTCCAACTTCCCACCATTAGCTAAGATCACAGCTCGGCTGGCAGGATTTTCTGTGCTACAAGTTACCAGAGCTCGTTTGATATTCTTTTCCTTAGCAACTTGTAGACCTTGTCGGAGGGATTCTTTCGCATAACCCTTACCTCT
>ERZ773022.306-NODE-306-length-42562-cov-7.846425_pt1 | contig 42562 bp, 32 predicted proteins | sample MGYA00580839_ERZ773022 | MGnify/ENA primary metagenome ERZ773022 (study PRJEB29015, sample SAMEA2738020) | human oral metagenome | biome: human oral; feature: human-associated habitat; material: dental | place: China | collected 2044 ... | reverse complement strand
CGGGCGAGGCGCGCCAGGCATTTTGGCGTGCGGCGCTCCGCCCTTGTGTATTGGACTTAGTGAAAGACGGCGATTTGCGCCGTGCGGAGGTCGAAGTAAGAAATGCAGTTAGTAGTCTTGGGGCTGAACCATAAGACGGCGCCGGTCGATGTGCGCGAACGCTTTTCCATCACCAAACAGGCGGTGCGAAACGGGCTCTCGCATCTCGACGCATACGAGGGGATCAGTGAGGCGGTCGTGCTCTCGACGTGCAACCGCACCGAGGTCTACGCGGTCGTCGATGATGCGGCGGAGGATACGGAGACACTCAAGCAGTTCCTGTTCGACCTGACGGGCACGGAGGAAGACATCGACGAATACCTCTACGACTTCGTGGATACGGCGTGCATCCGCCACCTCTTCGAGGTCACGTCCAGCCTCGATTCGCTGATCCTCGGCGAGGGACAGATCTTGTCACAGGTCAAGGATGCCTACGCGATGGCGCGCACGGCAAGCGCGACGAGCACCGTCCTAAACACGCTCTTTCATCGTGCGATGAAGACGGGCAAGCGCGTGCGCACGGAGACGCGCATCGCATGGAGCGCCGTGTCCGTCAGCTATGCGGCGGTCGAACTGGCGAAGGACATCTTCGGCACGCTCGACAAGTCGAGCGTCCTGATCTTCGGCGCGGGAAAGATGGCGGAGCTGACGGCGGAGCATCTCGTCTCGCACGGCGCGAAGAAGCTCTACATCGCGAATCGCCACATGGAAAAGGCCGAGGACTTTGCCGCTCGCTTCGGCGGCGAGGCCGTGCCCTTCGAGCGCGCGATGGAAAAGGCCGAGGACGTCGACGTCGTCGTGACCTCGACGGGCGCGCCGCACTACGTCGTCAAGGCGTGGGAGACGCGCCACCTCATGACGCAGCGGAAGGGGCGGCCGCTCGTCTTCATTGACATCGCCGTGCCGCGCGACGTCGATCCCGAGGTCGAGGAAATCAAGGGCGTGAAGCTCTTCAATATCGACGCCTTGGAAGCCGTCGTCGACGATCACATGGAGGAGCGCAAGCAGGAGGCGGTCGAAGCCTCGCGCATCGTCGAGGAGGAGATTGTTTCCATCGAGAAGCGCTTCCAATACCTCTCGTGCCGTCCGCTGATGGCACTCCTCTCCGAGCGCTGCGAGCGCATACGATGTCGTGAGATGCAGCGTGCGCACACGAAACTGCCCGAACTCACGGAGGAGCAGCAGCGTGCCGTCGACCACATGACGCGCATGATCGTCCGCAAGATTCTGCGCACGCCGATGATGAAGCTCAACGCATCGGCGGGAACGGCGGACGAGGCATTCTACATCGAGGCGATGCGAAGCCTCTTCAAGCTTGATACGATAGGGGAGACGGGAACTTGTGAAGAAAGACACCATCGTTATAGGTACGCGCAGCAGTAAGCTTGCGCTCTGGCAGGCGGACTATGTAGAGGCGAAGCTCCGGGAGAGATACCCGGAGCTTCATGTCGTACAAAAGCGCATGACGACGAAAGGCGACCGCGTGCTCGATGCGCCGTTGGCGAAAATCGGCGGCAAGGGGCTTTTCACGAAGGAGCTTGAGCAGGCGATGCTCGCGGGCGAAATCGACCTCGCCGTGCACAGCCTCAAGGACATGCCGACGGAACTGCCCGAAGGGCTCATGCTCGCCGCTGTGACCGAGCGCTTCGACCCCGGCGACGCCGTCGTGAGTCCGCGCTATCAAACGCTCGCGAACCTTCCCCAAGGCGCGAAGGTCGGCACGTCGAGCCTTCGCCGCCGCGCACAGCTCCTCGCCAAGAGGCCCGACCTTGAGATCGTCAGCCTGCGCGGCAACGTGAACACGCGGCTCAAGAAGCTCGAAGAAGAAAATTTCGACGCCATAATCCTCGCCGTCGCGGGACTCAAGCGTCTGGGCTTCCATGACCGCATCACCGAGGTTCTGCCGCGCGAAATCTGCCTGCCCGCCGTCGGACAGGGCGCACTCGCCATCGAGGCGCGTGCGGACGACGAGGCGACGCTTTCCCTGATCGCCTTCCTCGACGACGCGGCGACGCGTGCGGCGGCGAGAGCGGAACGCGCCTTCCTCGCACGCGTCGAGGGCGGCTGCCAGGTACCCGTCGGCGTCTACGCCGAGGCTGCGGACGAAGCGCTCGAAATGGAGGCAGTCATCGCCTCCATCGACGGCGAGCGCCTCTATCGCAAGAAGAAGGCGGGCAGCGCCCTTGACGCCGAGAAAATCGGCCGTGCGCTCGCCGAGGAACTGCTCGCCATGGGCGGCAAAGAAATCCTGCAGGAACTCGGCCTGCTGCAACCGTAAGGAGGAAAGCGAAGCTATGGTATATCTTGTCGGAGCCGGCCCCGGAGATCCGGGGCTTTTGACGGTCAAGGCGCACGCGTGTCTCGAAAAAGCCGACACCGTCGTCTATGACTACCTCGCGGACAGCCGCATCCTCGCGCTCGTGCCGGAAGAAGCCGAGCGCATCTACGTGGGAAAAAGCGCGGGCAACCACGCGATGAAGCAGGAAGACATCTCGAAGCTCCTCGTCAAGCTCTCTCGCGAAGGAAAATGCGTCGTGCGCCTCAAGGGCGGCGATCCCTTCGTCTTCGGGCGCGGCGGCGAGGAAGCTCTGCTCTTGGCGGAAAACGGCCTGCCGTTTGAAATCGTGCCGGGCGTGACTTCCGCCATCGCCGTGCCCGCCTATGCAGGCATCCCCGTCACGCACCGCGGCGTCGCCGTCTCCTTCGCCGTCGTCACGGGGCACGAAGACCCGACGAAGGAAGCCTCAGGGCTAGACTGGCAGAAACTCGCGACGGGCGTCGATACGCTCGTCTTCCTCATGGGCGTCGGAAACCTTCCCGCCATCACAGCCGAACTCATGCGCCACGGCCGCGCCGGCAATACGCCCGCCGCCGTCATCCGCTGGGGCACGCGCCCCGAGCAGGAGACGCTCATCACGACCGTCGAAAACGCCGCTGACGATGTGGCGCGAGCCGGACTCAAGCCGCCCGCCATCTTCCTCGTCGGCGATGTCGTGCGCTATCGCGAAAAGCTGCGCTGGTTCGACGCGCCCGAGAGGCGTCCGCTCTTCGGCAAGCGCGTACTCGTGACGCGTGCACGCGCCCAAGCCTCGAAGCTCACCGAAGGCCTCGAAGCGCTCGGCGCCGCGTGCCTCGAAGTGCCCGCGATCCGCATCGCGGAGCCTTCCGACGGCGGCGCGGCGCTCACCGCCGCCATCGCTCATATCGCCGACTACGACTGGCTGATCTTCACGAGCGCGAACGGCGTCGAGCATTTCTTCCGCGCCCTTGACGCCGCGGGCAAGGACGCACGCGCCCTCGCCCGCGCCAAAGTCGCCGCCATCGGCCCTGCGACAGCCGCGGCGCTCGCCGCCTGCGGCGTCCGCGCCGACTGCGTGCCCGGCGAATACCGCGCCGAAGCCGTCGTCGAAGCCCTCAAGGGCGATGTGCGAAGCGGCACGCGCGTCCTCCTCGCACGCGCCGAAGAAGCGCGCGAAGTGCTGCCCGAAAGCCTCAAGGCGCTCGGAGCAGAGGTCACCGTCGCCGCCGCCTACTGCACAAAGCAGGCAGAAGCCGACGGCGCTGCTCTCGCCAAAAAACTCACGAGCGGCGAGATCGACATCGTGACTTTCACAAGCTCTTCGACGGCAAAGAACCTCTGCGCCATCCTCGGCGGCGCAGAGCCTCTGCAGCATGTCAAGTGCGTCGCCATCGGCCCCATCACGGCGAAGACGTGCGAGGCTCTCGGCATAAAGCCCGCGGCTGTCGCCAAAGAATACACGATCGAAGGACTCATCGAAACCATCAAGGAGATGCTGTTATGCTGAAGCAAACCCTTCGTCCGCGCCGCCTGCGCAGGACGGCGAACATCCGCGCCATGGTGCGCGAGACGGAGCTTTCCGTCCGTGATTTCGTCTACCCCATCTTCGTCGTGCCCGGCGAGAATATCAAGGAGGAAATCCCCAGTATGCCGGGCTGCTTCCACCTCTCCGTCGACCGCGCCGTCGAGCAGGCGAAAGAACTCGCCGCACTCGGCATTCCCTCCGTCGAAGTCTTCGGCCTGCCCGAGTACAAGGACGAGATCGGCTCTTCGGCATGGGACGCGAAAAGTCCCGTGCAGCAAGCGATCCGCGCCATCAAACAGGCGGAGCCGGAGCTTGCCGTCGTCGGCGACGTCTGCCTTTGCCAGTACACGTCGCACGGCCACTGCGGCAAGCTATGCGGCCACGAAGTCGACAACGACGCGACGCTGCCGCTCCTTGCCAAGACGGCGGTCAGCCAGGCGGAAGCCGGCGCCGACATCGTCGCGCCGTCCGACATGATGGACGGACGCATCGCCGCCCTGAGAGAAGCCTTGGACGAAGCCGGCTTCTCCCATGTCTCCATCATGAGCTACGCCGTCAAGTACGCTTCGGGCTACTACGGCCCCTTCCGCGACGCTGCGGACTCCGCGCCCTCCTTCGGCGACCGCCGCGCCTACCAGATGGATCCCGCCAACGCACGCGAGGCGATGAAGGAAGTCGCGCTCGACCTCGCCGAGGGAGCGGACATCATCATGGTCAAGCCCGCGCTCGCCTACCTCGACATCGTGCGCCGCGTGCGCGACGCCATCGACCGCCCCGTCGCCGTCTACAACGTCAGCGGCGAATACGCGATGGTCAAGGCGGCGGCGGCGAACGGCTGGATCGACGAAAAGCGCATCGTGCTCGAAACGCTCACAGGCATGAAGCGTGCGGGCGCCGACATCATCATCACCTACCACGCGATCGACGCGGCGAAGTGGCTTCAAGGCTGAAAAGGAGCGAAATATGCTGAACTTAGAAAAATCCCTTGCTGCCTTCAATGAAGCGAAAACCCTCATGCCGGGCGGCGTCAACAGTCCCGTGCGCTCCTACAGAAACGTCGACTGCAATCCGCCCTTTATCGCGCGCGGCGAAGGCGCGCACATCTTCGACATCGACGGCAACGAGTACGTCGACTATGTGCTGTCGTGGGGGCCGCTCGTCGCCGGACACGCGCATCCCGCCGTCGTAAGCGCACTGGCTGACGCCGCCGCACGCGGCACGAGCTACGGCGCGCCGACGACACTCGAATCCGACCTCGTGCGCCTCGTGCAGAAGGCCTATCCTTCCATGCAGCTCGTGCGCATGGTCAACTCGGGCACGGAAGCGACGATGAGCGCCCTGCGCCTTGCACGCGGCTTCACGGGACGCTCGAAGATCGTCAAGTTCGTCGGCTGCTACCACGGCCACAGCGACAGCCTGCTCGTCGACGCCGGCTCGGGGCTTGCGACCTTCGGCGTGCCGTCGAGTCCCGGCGTGACCGAGGGCGTCGCCAAGGACACGATCACCGTGCCGTTCAACGACACGGACGCCATCACGCGCGTCATGACGGAATACGGCAAAGACATCGCCTGCATCATCGTCGAGCCTGTCGCGGGCAACATGGGCTGTGTCCTGCCCGAAAACGGCTACCTCGACACCTTGCGCGCGCTGACCGAAAAGCACGGCGCACTCCTCATCTTCGACGAGGTCATGTGCGGCTTCCGCGCCTCCTTGGGCGGTGCGCAGGCGGCCTACGGCATCACGCCCGACCTCACGTGTCTCGGCAAGATCATCGGCGGCGGCCTGCCGTGCGCGGCCTACGGCGGTCGCCGTGACATCATGGAGCAGATCGCGCCCGCAGGCCCCGTCTACCAGGCGGGCACGCTCTCGGGCAATCCGCTCGCCATGACGGCGGGCATCGAAACGCTCAAGCTCATCTTGAAAGAGCCCGAGCCGGGAGAAGCCGACGCGAGCCGTGCGCTCACCTTGAAGACGAAGAAGCTCGTCCTCGGCCTTGAGTCCGCCGCACGCGAGGCGGGAGTCAAGATTCAGGCGCACCAGGCCGGCTCGATGTTCAGCATATTCTTCAATGAGGGCAAGGTCAAGGACTACGCAAGCTCCGCCGCTTCGGATCAGGAAGCCTTCAAGGTTTGGTTCCGCGCCATGCTCGAACAGGGCATCTACCTCGCTCCCTCGCAGTTCGAGACGCTCTTCCTCTCGCTCGCCCACACGGACGAAGACATCGACCGCACGATTGCTGCAGCGGAAAAGGCGTTTGCACAGGTCAAGTCGAAAAAATGATATTGTACGAAATGAACTAGGAAAAAAACGCTCTTTTTTCCTAGTTCATTTCACAACTAAGAAAAATATGCTCTTTTTTCTCAGTTCATTCTACTTCTAAGAAAAAATCTGTTTTTTTTCCCGTGTCATACGAGGTGATGATCTATGCCGACACCCATCCTGCTAAAGCAATATCACCAAAATGAACCCAAAAGCCGAGAGCTTTACCACAGTTTGTACAATTCCGTCCTGGCACATCACATCGACATACCGATTAAGCATCTAAATGCCTCTCACGAATTTACCTCCTTTTATTACTATACGGAAGACATCATGCAAATTCTCTCCTCCATCATGCTTGAACTCCGTCAATTGACAAGCATTACAGCAACACTTCCTCACATAGCGATTGAATCCTTCCGTCGAGCCTGTCTAATCGAAGAGATCCAATCCAGCAACGCCATAGAGGGTGTTCGCAGTACACGCAAAGAAATCAAAACAGCTATCGATGAGCAAGATTCTACAGATTCTCATCATCGCCCCCGTCTCTGGAGTACTGTCAACAAATATCTGAAACTTCAGCAGCAGGAAGAGATTTCTTTTCGTTGTAGTCACGACTTGCGTAAATTCTACGACGAATTTTTAGCAGACGAAATCAAAAGAGATGATCCTGCTAATCTTCCCGATGGCAAAATCTTTCGGAAAGAACCTGTCGATGTATGGTCCAAATCAAAAGTCATCCATCGCGGCATCATTCCAGAGGAAAAAATTATTCTCTCTATGGAAACTGCATTAAAAACTTTACAGAATGAACAAATCCCGGGATTAATACGTATTTCCATCTTCCATTATTTCTTTGGTTACATCCATCCCTTCTATGATGGAAACGGCCGGACCTCACGCTTTATTACATCATATTACCTTGCCAAAATATTACACCCATTGGTCGCAATTCGTCTCTCCATTACCATCAAAAAGTCCCTTCGCGTATACTATAAATTATTTGAAGATACTAATCATCCAGGAAACTACGGAGACTTAACACCATTTATTACCGGTTTCCTTTGGCTGATTCAGAAAAGCACCACTCGTGTCAATGAGATTTTACAGGAACGGCGAAAAAAACTTGATGCTTTGGCTCAAGCTCTTGAAATCCACTACTTCGGGACAGCAAAAAACAAAGCCGACTGGAAAATTTATTTTGTACTGCTGCAAGCATATCTTTTTTCAGATGACGGAGCAACCTTAAAAGAGATTGCGAGCACGGTTGGGCAAAGCGCAAAAACAATTCAGACACATATCAAACGCTATCCCGCTGATCATATCACGACGAACACAACACGCAGAGCCCACAGATATAAACTATCTACAGATTTTATAAAAAAATTGGAAACTCTTGCATCAAAATAAAGTTCCTCCTCATCCAATCCGCCAGATGTGCCTCGAATCCCCGCATACAAGACTTTCGTGACAGATTGCACATTTTGCTCTATAATAGAAGAAACTGTGCAAGCTGCCGCTCGCCTCATTTGTGCTGCGGCTGCACAAATGTCCAACAAAGGGGAAACATCATGGATAAAGAACAATTCCTGCACGTCTATCGCCACTCGTTGGCACATGTGCTTGCAAAGGCTGTCATCGAAGTCTTCGGCAAGGAGACGCAGTACGCCATCGGGCCGGAGATTGCCGACGGCTTCTACTACGACTTTCTCTTGCCGCGCGCGGCGACGAACGACGATCTCAAGACCATCGAAGAGAAGATGAAGGAAATCTTGAAGCGCAAGGAAGATTGGAAGCGCGAGGAGATTTCCAAGAAGGATGCGCTCGAACTTTTCAAGAATCAGAAGTTCAAGGTCGAACTCATCGAGGATCTGCCCGACGACGAGATTTTGACGACGTACCGCACGGGCGATGACTTCGTCGACCTGTGCCGTGGGCCGCATGTCGAGAACTCCGCCGCACTATTGTCTGCCGCCTGGCAGCTTCGCTCCATGTCCGGCTCCTACTGGCGCGGCGACGAGAAGCGCGACCAGCTCACGCGCATCTACGCCTACGCCTTCCCGACGAAGGAGGAGCTCAAGGCGCACCTCGCGTTCATCAAGGACGCGCAGGAGCGCGACCACAAGAAGATCGGGCCGCAGCTCGACCTCTTCATGTTCGACGAGACGGCGCCCGGCATGCCCTACTGGCTGCCGCGCGGCTGGAAGCTCTTCAACGCGCTGCTGGAATTCTGGCGCGGCATTCACGAGGCGCACGGCTATCAGGAAGTTTCCGCGCCCGTCATCAACAACAAGCGCCTGTGGGTCACGAGCGGCCACTGGGCGCATTACAAGGAAAACATGTTCCTGATTCCCGGTGCGGACGGCGACATCGAAGCGGACGACACCTTCGCGATCAAGCCGATGAACTGCCCGAACGCCATCAAGATCTACCAGCGCAAGACGCGCTCCTACCGCGATCTGCCGATTCGCTACAACACGGTCGACGTCATCCACCGCAAGGAGAAGTCGGGCGAGCTCAACGGCCTTTTCCGCGTGCAGCTCTTCCGTCAGGACGACGACCACACCTTCCTCATGGAAGACCAGATCGCCGCTGAGATGGGCGACATCATGGACATCGCCGACGAGATCTATTCGACGCTCGGCATGAGCTGCAAAGCGGAGCTTTCGACGCGCCCCGACGACTTTATGGGCGATATCGAGACGTGGAATATTGCGGAAAAAGAGCTCAAGGAGATCCTCGATCGCAAGTACGGCGAGGGCAATTACGAAGTCAACGAGGGCGACGGCGCCTTCTACGGCCCGAAGATCGACCTCAAGATGAAGGACGCGCTCGGCCGCGAGTGGCAGGTCGGTACCTTGCAGCTCGACTTCCAGTTGCCGCAGAACTTCGACCTCAAGTACATCGCCAAGGACGGCAGCCACAAGCAGCCCGTCGTGCTGCACCGCGCCATCTTCGGCTCGATGGAGCGCTTCATCGGCGTCCTCATCGAAAACTTCAAGGGCGCATTCCCTTTCTGGCTCAGCCCCGTGCAGGTCGGCATCGTGCCGATCCGCCCCGAGCACAACGACTACGCCAAGAAGGTCGCGCAGAAGCTCTTCAAGAGCCGCGTGCGCTTCGAGGTCGACTACGCCGACAAGAACATGCGTGAGAAGATCAAGGGATTCAAGCACTACAAGGATCCCTACATCCTCGTCTTAGGCGACAAGGAAGCCGAGAAAAACACCGTCTCCATCAACGTGCGCGGCACGAACGAGCAGCTCAAAGATGTGCCGCTCGACACCTTCATCGAGATGTGCCGCACGATGAACGAAGAGCACAGCTTGGAGCTTATGACGAAGATTCCCGAGTAAGATTGCACAAACACATAAATGCAAAATGCCCCACCCGCCGCAAAATGCGGCAGATGGGGCATTTTTGTATGCTTGCGCAGCTGAATCATGCATCAACACGATTCAAACAGCCCTATTCTAGCTTCGGTCGCTCGCCAGCGCCAGTGCATACACAGATCCTGCGCCCGCCTTTTTCAGCACGGCGGCGCAAGATGTGAGCGTCGCCCCCGTCGTCAGGATGTCGTCGAGCAGCACGATGCTTTTCCCCGCGATTTCTCCCGCGCCGCCTTTCCCCGCCTCGGCGAGAGAGAACGCGCCGCGCACGTTATCCGTCCGCTCCTTTTCGCCGAGTCCGTACTGCGGCGCGGTCGAGCGCGTCCGCTGAAGCAAAGGGCGTGCGGGAATGTCCTTCGCCTTGAGCCAAGCGGCGAAGATCAGCTCGGCCTGATTGAAGCCGCGCTCCTTCTCGCGCGCTTCATGGAGCGGCACATAGACGGCAAGATCGGCGGCGAGAAATTGCTCCGGCAGTTTCGCCGCCGCCAGAGCCGCGTGGATATAGGGCAGGACGCCGCGCCGGCTGCGATACTTGAGGTCGCGAACGAGCGTGCCGAGCGCGCCGCCGTAGAAGCCGACCGCCCACGCATCATCGAGCGCGGCAAGCGCTTCTGCCGAAAGTGCGAGGCGATGCGGTCGCACCGTGCGCGAAAGGCAGGGCGCGCACCAGCTGCCGCGCCTCTCGCAGTAAGCGCCGCAGGCCGGGCAACGTGCGGGAAAGACGACGGAAGATACGGCGTCCGCCAGGGCGGCGAGCCATGCCGCGCCCCTCACGAGAGCAGCGGACTCTCGCCGCCCGCGCCCGCAAGTCTCTCGGCGAGCAATGTGTAGCGCCTGCGCGTCCTGTCGTTCGATACCGCCGTGAAGACAGCCGCCTTCGAGCCGAGCAGCACGACCTTTTTCTTCGCACGCGTCACCGCCGTATAGAGGAGATTGCGCTGCAGCATGATGTGGTGCGCAGCGACGAGCGGCAGGACGATCACGGGGTACTCGCTGCCCTGGCTCTTGTGCACGCTCATGGCGTAGGCGAGCGTGAGCATCATGAGTTCGTTCGGCTCGTAGTCCGCTGTCAGTTCGTCGGAATAGCGCACCTTGACGCCGTCCGCCGACACCTCGCGGATGAAGCCGATGTCGCCGTTGAACACGCCCTTCGTGTAGTCGTTCTTCGTCTGCATGACCTTGTCGCCGACGCGGAACGTGAGCGTGCTGTTACGAAACTCCGCCTTTTCGGGCGCGGGCGGGTTGAGCGCCGCCTGCAAGAGGCGGTTCAGATTGTCGACGCCGCACGGCGTGCGGTGCATGGGCGACAATACCTGCACCGCTTCCAGAGCGGAAAACCCCTCGCGCGGCAGTTCCTCGCGGCACAGCGTGACGATGCGCCGCGCCGCCGTCTCCTCGTCGGGCATCTCCATGAACTCGAAATCGCCGTCCGCAGTGAACTGCGGCATGCGCCCGCGATTGATCGCGTGTGCGTTCAGGACGATCGTTCCCTCGCCGCTCTGGCGAAAGACTTCCTTCAAGCGCACGCTCGGCACAGCGCCCGAGCGCAGGATGTCCTTGAGGACGGAGCCGGGACCGACGGCAGGAAGCTGGTCGACATCGCCGACGAGTATGACGCGTGCGCCCTCGGGCACGGCTTCAAGGAAATGCTCCATGAGCACGATGTCCATCATCGACACCTCGTCGAGGATGATAGCGTCGGCGTCCAGAGGATCGTCGGCGTCCTTCTCGAATACGGGCGAGCCGTCGGCCTCTATGCCGCCCTGTGCGCCCAGAAGCCGATGCACCGTCTCCGCCTTGCGCCCCGTCGCCTCTGCGAGCCGCTTCGCCGCGCGTCCCGTCGGCGCACCGAGGAGCACGGAGAGCCCCTGGCTCTCAAGAACTGCGATCATGCCGCGCACGACCGTCGTCTTGCCCGTGCCCGGGCCGCCCGTCAGCACGAAGACCGCATGGTCGAGCACGGCGGCGACAGCCTGCTGCTGCTCTGCGGCGAGCGTGATGCCCGCCGCCCGCTCCCAGTCGGCGACGATGGCTGCCGCCTTTTCTGCAGGCAGCACGGCGGCCTTCTGCTGCAGGAAGAAAAGCATCTGCGCCGTGCGCTTCTCCGCGCGGTAGAGCCACGGCGGATAGATGAGCGTCTCCGCGCCGACCTCCTCGAAGGCGAGCCGTTCGGCGGCCAAGGCTTCCTTCAAGACCTCGCGCACCTCCTCCGTCGGCGTGCCGAGGAGCTTCGCCGCACGCTCCGTCAAAGCGGGCGCAGGGATGCAGCAATGCCCCTGCTGGGAGACGGTGAGGAGCGCGTGGCCTAGCCCTGCCTCGATGCGTTCCTTGCTGTCCTCGGCGATTCCTGCGCTCTTGGCAATCGCATCCGCCGTCAAAAAGCCGATGCCGGCGACGTCGCGTGCCAGACGGTACGGATGCTTTTCCATGACCTCGATGGCAAAGGAGCTGTACGTCTCGAAGATGCGTGCGGCGTACGCGCCCGAAACGCCGTGCATTTCGAGCCACAGCATGATCTCTCTGAGCTCCTCCTTCTCCATGTAGGAAGCGTGGATCTTCGCCGCCGTCTTCTTGCCGACGCCCGCGACCTCGGTGAGGCGCGAGGGCTTCTTCTCGATGATCTCAAGCGTCTCTTTGCCGAACTTCTGCACGAGGCGGTGCGCCATCGCCTCGCCGACGCCCGCGATCGCGCCCGACGCGAGGAAGCGCTCGATGCCCGCGAGACTCGTCGGCGCAGAAACGCGAAGCGTCGCCGCCTTGAACTGCTCGCCAAAGCGCGGGTGCTGCACCCACTCGCCCGAAAGCGTGAGCTCCTGCCCCACGAGCGGCGCGGGCGCGTTCGCCGTCACCGTCACGAGTCCGCGCCGCCCCGATGGCCGCAGTCGAAAGACCGTGAAGCCCCCCTCGGGCGCGGCAAAGACGACGCTTTGTGCCGTCCCTTCGAGCGTTTCCATGCTGCACCTCCTGTCCCTTGGCGGCTCTTTTCCTTCCTGCGCTTCGCTCCTCGCAAAGGCTCAGTCTCGCCGCGGGCATTGCCCTAGTCGGCGAGTGCTTCCCAACGCGCGTAGCGCTCCTCGATCTCCTGCTCCTTCGCCGCATACAATTCGGCGATTTCCGCGCTCTTTTCGGGATCGCCCTGCACCTCGGGCCGGTTCATCTCGAACTCCAATCCCTTGAGTTCCGCCTCCGCCATGGCGATCTCCGCCTCGGCGCGTGCGAGCATCTCGGTGCGCTTGGCGTCCGACAGAGAAGCGAGGCGGCGCTGCTCCTGCTCCTTGCGGGCGGCAGCACTTTCCTTTGCCACCTTAGAAGCATCTGCACCGCTCGCCGCGCCTGCGGCAGTGTCCGCCTGCGTCAGCGACACGTCCGACGCCGCACCTGCCGCCCGCCGCATAGCGGAAGCCGCGCTCTTTTTTGCCGCCTTTTTCGCGCCTCCCGCCCTTTCTTCGGCAGCTTCGGCGGCTTCCTTCTCCTCGATTTCCTTCTTCATGCGGTAGTAGCTGTAGTTTCCCTCGTACTCGCGCAAACTTCCCGCTGCAAGCTCCGCCGTCGTGTTCGCGACCTTGTCGAGGAAGTAGCGGTCATGCGAGACGACGACGAACGTGCCGGGAAATGCCATCAGCGCCTCTTCGACCGCTTCGCGCGCAGGAATGTCGAGATGGTTCGTCGGCTCGTCGAGCACGAGGAAGTTCGCGCCCGTGAGCATGAGCTTGAGGAACGCCAGACGCGCCTGCTCGCCGCCCGAGAGATCGCCGATGCGGCGAAAGACCTCGTCGCCGTGGAAGAGGAACGCGCCGAGGTACTTGCGCGCCTCGTCCTCTGCGATGCCGAAATCGTAGTTGAGCTCGCCGACCAAGGTATTCTCGGGATTCAGCCCCTCATGCTGCTGCGAGAAATAGCCGATCTTCACGCGGCTGCCGATCTTCACGCGCCCCGTCTGCGCCGCAAGCTCGCCCAGAAGCACGCGCAGGAGCGTCGTCTTGCCCGCGCCGTTCGGGCCGACGATGGCGATGCCGTCGCCCTTGCGGACGAGCAAGGAGAGATGCGAAAACACGGCGCGGCTGCCAAAAGCGAAGGTCACATCCTCCAATTCCGCCACGCGGTCGGCGCACTCAGCGGGCGGATGAAAGGCGAAGTAGCTGAAGCTCGCCTTCTCCGCCGGCAGCACGATGCGTTCCATACGGCGCAGCTGGCTCTCGCGCCCGCGCGCCTGCTTCGCCTTGATGCCCGCGCGGTAGCGGCGGATGTACTCCTCCGTGCGCTTGATGTGCTCCTGCTGCTTCTCGTAGGCGGCGAGCAGCGACTTCTGCCGCTCGGCGTGCACCTTCTGGAAGTAACTGTAATTTCCCGCGTATGCGGTCACCGTGCCGCCCGAAAGATCGAGGATGTGCGTCGCCACGCGGTCGAGGAAGAAGCGGTCGTGCGAGATGATGATGACGCCGCCCGCATACTCTGAGAGGAAGTCTTCGAGCCACTCGATCATCTTGATGTCGAGATGGTTCGTCGGCTCATCGAGAAAAAGGAAATCCGGCTCGCGCAGCAGCGCCTTCGCGAGGCATATTCGCGTCCTCTGCCCGCCCGAGAAGTGATGCACATCCTTCTCGAAGTCCTCCGCCGTGAAGCCCAGGCCAAAGGCGACGCGGCGGATGCGGCTCTCGAACGAATAGCCGCCGAGCCGCTCGAACTCGTCGACGACGCGCCCGTAGAGTGCGAGCTTCTCCTCGCTCGATGCGGCGGCGATCTCCTTTTCCAGCGCACGCTTCTTCTCGCCGAGGTCGATGACGTCGGCAAAGGCACGGCGAAACTCCTCGTAGAGCGTGCCCTCGCCGAACGCCGCCTGCTGCTCGACGTAGCCGATCGCCGCGCCGTCGTCGAGCTGCACGCTTCCGGCATCCGCCTCCTCCTCGCCCAGGAGGCAGCGCATCAAGGTCGTCTTGCCCGCGCCGTTCGCGCCAACAAGACCCGCGCGTTCGCCGCGGCGCACCTCAAAGGTCACATCATGAAAAATCTCTTTCACGCCAAACGATTTGGCAAGCCCGACTGCCTTCACCTAAAACTCCCTTTTCTAACGGAATCTCTGATAAATTCAGCCACCCATCTTCGCACATCCGAGAGACTTCATTTTATCAGCGCTTCCTAAAAAATCTGCGCTTTATCGCTTCACATAATCCCTGCCGATGTTCACGAGCGCCTCGTCCTTCGCGCCGCCCTCCATGAGGATGCACGGAAACGGCATGCCGTAGAAGAGATCGACCGTCCTGCCGCCCGCCGTGATCGTCGTCTGCGCTCGGTCGCTCCTCTTGCCCGTCTCGACGCTGCGGATGACGAAGCCCTTCGCCTGCAGGATCGCCGCGACTTCCGCGCCCGCGCCCGTGATGCCGCTCGAATTGACGACCGTGACGGCGACCGCGCTCGGTGCGGGCGGCTTCGTCGGCTCTTCCTTCTTCTTTGCCGCGCTCTCGCCCGATGCGCCCGCACCTTCACCCGTCGTTTTTGCACCCGCCTGCTGCGGCTCGGCATCGTCGAAGCGAAAGCCTTCGGGCATTTCCGCCTTGTACTTCGCCGCATAGCTCTCAGCGCGCTCCGCCGCCTCGCCCGCAAAAGGGACGCCCGCCGCGCGCGCCGACATGCGTCGGATCTCCATGATGTCGGGAATCCAGTAGCTGACGCCCTTGAACCAAGCGGGATTGCCCGGCGCCATCTCCGCCGCCAGCCCATCTTCCTGCACCTTCTTCATGATCTGCAGGAACTTGAGCATGTCGCTCGTGTCGAGATCGGTCTTGACGCTCTTCGCCACTTCACCCACGATCTCGGGCAGCTTCGCGAAGATTTCGGGCGTGGTCACCTTCTGCAGAACCGCACGCATGAAGCGCTGCTGGCGGCGGATGCGCCCGATGTCGCCCTCCATGTCACGATAGCGCACATACTCGATCGCCTTCTCGCCCGTCATGTGCTGCATGCCCGGGTAGATGTCGATGACGAGTCCTCCGTCGTCATCCCAAGGATCTTCGTAGTACATGCGCTTCTCCACGTCGATGTCGATGCCGTCCAAGGCGTCGATGATGCGCTCGAAGGCATGCACGTCGATGAGGATATAATAGTCCATCGGCACGTCGAGCAGCTGCTCAAGCGTCTTCTTCGTCAGCGCATAGCCGCCGTAGGCGTAGGCGGCATTGATCTTGTCGTAGCCCGCCCCCTCGATGGCGACGCGCGTATCGCGCGGAATCGAAAGCAGCGACGCCGTCCCCTTCTCGGGATCAACCGTCGCGACCATCAAGGTGTCGCTTCGCCCCACATCGTCCTTTCGCTCATCGACGCCCAAGATCATCACATGGATCTCGGAACTTCCTGCGATCATGCCGTCCGCCGTCGTGCGGCGCGCAAGACCGCCGCCGAAAAAATGCGCCGCAGCCGCCGCGACTGCAGCGACGAGCAAGACGGCGACGAGGATCCCGATGCGCCGATAACTGCGCTTCTGCTCCAAAACTTCCCCTGCTTTCCTTATCGAATACAGACAGCTGCCGCCGTCTGCCTTCATAATTATATAGTTCAATACAGCAGTATAGCAAAAAAAGCCCGAAGCCGCAATAAAAGGGCGCAAGAGGGGAAATGTTGACCAATTATCAATTAATTGCTATAATGAATCCAAAAGTCTGATTTATGCAAAAGTCTTAAGTCATTAGTCCTAAAGGAGGAGAATAATGTTCACCAAAAAATCTTCGCGCCATTCTCTGGCGCTTTTCGTCGCCCTCGCCCTCGGCAGCGGCGCGTTGCTTGCACCATCAGCGGCGAGTGCTGCCGATGTCAATGGCAATGATGTCGTCATTGATGATACACACGCGCCTTCTGATAACGTCGTCGATGCAGCAAATCATATACGAGGAACGGCTGCCGGCTTTGTCAAGGATACAGCTGACAGCCGCAACGTCAAAGACAACAAACTGACATTACGCAACTTCACATACGCCAATCAAGTGTTCGGCGGCTTCACATGGGGCACGGGACATGTGACAGGAAATAAAATATTCGCTCAAGCATTATCCGTTGCTCATGGGATATTCGGCGGCGCAACAGACGGTGGCGGAAATGCAGAAAATAACCATGTCTTTTTCGAAGGAACACGATCGAACGGAGATCTTACCGGCGGTTTAACGACCAAGTCAGCATCTACACAACCAAGCGAAAACGGAAGAGGCGTAGCAAAAAAGAACACGGTAACACTGAAAACCGGACAGATCCATGGCTCTGTTCTTGGCGGGATGTCATCAGGGGGAAGTGACGGCGACGTAATAGAAAACACCGTAACAATTGCAGGCGGACAAGTTGATCAAGATGTCTATGGCGGTTTGGCTGAAGGAAACGGCAATGTCCGTGGCAATACCGTCACCATCACTGGCGGTATCATGGAGAATGTTTATGGCGGTAAGGCTAACGGTGCAGGTGAAGTAACAGGCAACACAGTCAACTTGGGCGACGGTAAGGGTACCATACCGACAGGCTACGCGATCAACGGCACGATTTTCGGCGGTAAAAATACCACTGATCCGAACAAGGTGTCGAACAATACGCTCAATGTCAATACCAATGCAAAAGCGTACAACATCAAGAACTTCTCGACCATCAATTTTAATTTCAGCACCCATACGGATACAAACCAATCTTTACTCACCCTCACAGATACGAACAAAACAAAACTCGATAGTCTCAGCCAGCTTTATGTAAAAAACGCAAAGGTTGGCAAAGGCACATTGATGTGGAACTCGAATGGCATTGAGGTTACCGATTCCACTAAAGTAGGACGCACAGAAGAAACGACGGAAACCATCATCGAAAAAAATTCAAATAATAAAGCAATTAACTATCGCACCTACCAGTTCAAGGGTTCGACGACTACGGACTTCGAGGGAACAAACATCTGGGGCGGGCGCTCCACTCTCGGCAACACAACGACAGGAAACAAGGTCACCGTGAGCGACAATTATAGCGGCAAATATGCCTACGGCGGCTGGACGAAAGGTAGCGGCTCTACAGCAACGGGAGAAAAGACACAGAAACACAGCATAGACAACGAAATCACGCTCGAAGGCACAGCCAGCGAAGTGTATCACATGACTGGCGGCTCCACCGATGTCGCCGGCGGCAAAGCGACGGGCAACCACGCTGTATTGGACGGTGGACGTGTCACGGGCAATCTCGCGGGCGGCAGAGCGCACGATGGAGAAGTTTCAGGCAACATCGTCGATATAAAAAACGGCGGCAGAGTGGACGGCACAACCCACGGCGGTATAACAGGCGGCACGGGAAAAGCAGAGAACAATACCGTCACTCTCACAGGCGGCACGCTGAGCGGTGATATTTTTGGCGGCAGTGCCGCGAACGGAGATGCCATAAAAAACACCATCAACATCAATGGCGGCTCCGCAGCGAATCATGACGTCTACGGCGGCTGGTCGACGAACGGCAACGCGACGGGCAACACGGTCAATATCACGGGCGGCTCGATACGCAATGTAGATGGCGGACGTTCTCTGAACGGTCATGCGACGAATAACATCGTCAACATCGGCAGTGCAGAGGCAGGCTTTAGCGGGAGCATCACGGGAAAGATCAACGGCGGCAGCGGTACTGGGTTTGGAAAAGACTACGTTACCGGAAACAAGCTGAACCTCTACGGTAACGTATCAGCAACCAATATCAACCATTTCGCCGAAATCAACTTCCACTTCAATTCCCATGTAAATCAGTCAACATCCTTCCTAACCTTGAACGATTCAGGCGACACGTTCATCAAGAGCCTCAGCGGCATCCAACTTCATGGCGACTACGCCCAGAAAGGTACGCTGATAAAGAACGCGAGCGGCACGATTTCGCTTGTAGAAGGCGATGCTCGCCTTGTCAAGACGGACGGAAACAAGGAATTCACCCTTGCCAAATCCGCAGACAGCAAACGAATTGACTACGAAGGCTACGCGTTCGCCCATCAGACCGCACCAACGACTGTCACCGAAGGCGGAACGACAAACACATGGGGCGGTCGCTCCATCGGCGGCAACTCCACGCGCCACAACAAGCTCACCATCGGAAGCGGCACGCATACGAACATCTATGGCGGTTGGACAGCAGGCTCGGGTACGACGGCGGAAGACAAAGACAACAGCTATAAGAACGAAGTCACGCTCGACGGCGCAACGACAGGCAACCTCTACGGCGGCTATACGGACAATGCTGCTGGAAAAGCTGAAAAAAATATCGTCACGGTCAAAAGCGGCACGGTAAGCACTGACCTCTATGGCGGGATCGCCAACAAAACCACTGGAACAGGGCATGTCAAAGAGAACATTGTGAAAATCTCCGGCGGTACGATCAACAATGTCTACGGCGGCTACAGCGCAGGCTCGGGCGAAGTCTCCGGCAACAAAGTCACAGCCACAGGCGGCACAGGCTTCAACGATGTGCGCGGCGGCTACTCCACGAGCGGCGCGGCGAAAGGAAACAAAGTCAGGCTCGGCGCAGTCTCCACAGGTGCAGTCACGGGCGGTCACGGTGCAACGGTGGCAGACGGCAATGAAGTCACGCTTACAGGTACAACCGTCACGGGCGATGTCACAGGCGGCGGCGGCGCGACAACGAACAACAACATCGTCAACCTCAATGGCGGCACAAATGTCACGGGCACGATCACAGGCGGCTCTGCCGGCGGCACGGGCAACACGCTCAACGTCAAGGGAGCGAACAGCGCTGCAAACATCACGGGCTTCCAGAAGCTGCGCTTTGACACGGATACCGCTATGGGAACTCCCATGCTGACGCTCAGCACGGCAGGCGCCGCCCTGACGCTTGCCAGCATCGAGGCGAACGGCGCAGCGACGGAAAATCCGACGACGCTCTTGCACAATGCAGCAGGGCTGAATGTCGCGGACGCGCATCAGCCGAAATCCACGATGAACGCCGAAGGCACGCGCGAGACGAATCTCGATGTACGCAAAACGAGCACACTCACGACCGACATCGTCCGCTACGCCTACACCTTCAAGGGAGCGCGGACGCCTGTCTCTGTCACGGAAGGCGGCGTCACAAACACCTGGGGCGGCCGCTCCAAGGCGGGCAACACGACGACAGACAACAAGATCACCGTTGCCAGCGGCACGCATACGAACGTTTACGGCGGCTGGACGGCCGGCTCCGGCACGACGGCGGCAGCCGACAAGCAAAACGACAGCTCGAACAACACCGTCACCGTCACGGGCGGCACAGTGGCGAATCTCTACGGCGGCTATACTGAGGCCGCAACGGGACAAACGACGGGCAACACCGTTAACATCGGCGACGGCGAGCACACCCTTGCCTCCGGCACATCGCTCGGCACGCTCAGCGGCGGCAACAAGGACGCGACGGACAACACGCTCAACGTCCGAGCGAACGCCACGGCGAGCCAGATTGAAAACTTCAGCAATATTACCTTCGAGTTCAACCACGTCATCAACCGCAGCAGCACTCTGCTGAACCTGATGAACATGACGGGAACCACGCTCGCCAGCCTCAATCTGCTCAATGTCAGCGGCACGCCGAACGGCAGCGGCACGCTCATCCAGAACAGCAACGGCGTCACGATCTCCGACGGCAGGAACACGCGCACAAAGACAGGCGACACGACGGAGGCCACATTCCAAGCGCACAGTGACAAGGTCACCTACGAGGGCTATACCTTCAAGGGAGTCAAGGGTGAACACGCCGAGACGACCGACGGCGCAAACACCTGGGGCGGCCGCTCCAAGCTCGGCAACACGACGACGGAGAACGAGATCGTCGTTTCTGCACACAACCATACGAACATCTACGGCGGCTGGACGAACGGCGCAGGCTCAGAGGCGGCTGCAGACAAGCAAAAGGACAGCATCGCAAACAAAGTCACCGTCAAAGGCTCGGCGACTGCCGCAGGCAATGTCATCGGCGGTCTGACCGAAGTTGCAGGCGGCAAGGCTACGGGCAACACCGTCACCGTTGAAAAAGACCTCGCCGCCAACATCATCGGCGGCAAGGCTACGGGCGAAGCCTCAGGCAACACTATCAACCTCGCCAACGCCACCGTCAACTCTGTCACGGGCGGCGAAGGCGCGGCGACGAACAACAACATCGTCAACTTGAACGGCAACGCGAACGTCACGGGCACGCTCAAGGGCGGCTCGCAGGCAAGCGGCACGGGCAACACGCTCAACGTCAAAGGCAAAAACAACAAAGCGGGCAGCATCGAAAACATCCAAAAGATGAACTTCGATGCGACTGGCCTTGCCAAAGACGACACGATGCTTGAGGACACGAACGCTACCGGAACCACGGTCAACTGGACGACGCTCACTGCATCGGGCACAGCGACGAAACCTCTCACGCTCCTAAAGAACACGAACGGCATCAAACTCGCCGGCTATACGGGCGCAGCGAAGTCCGAGACGGACGACACGACGGAGACGAACATCGATGTCCGCAAGACGGGCGGCAAAGTCACCGAAATCACCTACGAGGGATACCAGTTCAAGGGCGTGACGCAGGCGACGACCGACGGCGACACCTTCGGCGGCATCTCCAAGGCGGGCAACTCGACGCGCGAAAATGAGATCAATGTCGAAAGCGGCATCCATGCAAACGTCTACGGCGGCTGGACGACCGGCTCGGGCACGACGGCGGCCGACAAGGACAATAGCTACAAGAACAAGGTCAAGGTCAGCGGCTCGGCAAATGTCACGGGCACGGTCTACGGCGGCTTCAGCGATGCTGCAGGCGGCAAGGCGACGGCCAACGAAGTCACCGTCACAGGCGGCACAGTGCACGATGTCGTCGGCGGCGAAGCCAAAGGTGAAGCCTCGGGCAACACGGTCACCGTCAGCGCGAACGCGGGCGTCGTCACAGGCGGCAAATCCGCAGGCGAAGCTTCGAACAACACCGTCAACCTCGCCAATGCCACGGTCAGCTCCGTCACAGGCGGCGAAGGCGCGGCGACGAACGACAACACGGTCAACTTGAACGGCGGCGCAAATGTCACAGGCGTCCTCAAGGGCGGCTCTGCCGCAAACGGCACGGGCAACACGCTCAATGTCAAGGGAGTGAACAGTGTGGACAGCGTCACGGGCTTCCAGCAGATGAACTTCGACGCGACGGGCGCACCTACAGACGCAGCGCTGCTGCGCACGACGGGCGCAACCGACGTCAACTGGGAAACGCTGACCGTGAAGAATGGCGTCGCAAGCGAAAAGCCGCTGACGCTTCTGGAAAATGCGAACGGCATCAACATCAGCGGGCGCACGGGCGACGCCGCGAGATCCGAGCTGAACACCGACGCCACGATGGAGACGAACATCGACGTCCGCCAGTCGGGCAGCAAAGTCACCGCCATCACCTACGAAGGATACACCTTCAGGGGCGCGGCGAAAGCGACAACTTACGGCGCAGATACCTGGGCGGGACGCTCCAAGGCGGGCAACACGACGCAGGACAACAAGCTCACGCTCAGCGATGCCAGCAAGACCTACGCGAACGTCTACGGCGGCTGGACGAGCGGCACGGGCACGAAAGCTGTCGCTGATAAGCAAAACAACAGCTTGAACAACACCGTCGACTACACTGCAGGCACGGTCACAGGCACGCTCTACGGCGGCTACGCCGCAAACGGCGAGGCCTCGGGCAACACCGTGAACCTCGGCACAGTCACGACCGCTGCCCACATCTACGGCGGATTCGGCGCAGTGACGAAGAACAACACGATCAACCTCAAGGGCGCACGCGTCACGGGCACGGTCACAGGCGGCTCACAGGCAAACGGCACGGGCAACACGCTCGCCGTCTACAAGCCATCCGAAGTGCACGACTTCGCAGGCATCCAGAACCTCCACTTCTACACCGACGAGATGGCAACGGGCGCGGCGACGCCCATGCTGAAGCTCGGCACGGCGACGAAGGACATCCGCGGCCTGAACATCGGCGTCGCCAGAAGCGGCACCGCGCCGAAGCTCAACAAGGGCGACAAGATCCTGCTCATGAAGACCGCAGGCGGCGCACTCACGACGGACGCCGCGATTCAGAACAAGGTCGAAGGAATGCAGGGCGTATCGCGCCGCTACGAGTACGAGATCAAGCAGGAAGCGACGGGCGAGCTGACGGCGACCGTCACCAAGGCTGGCTTTGCCGAGCAGGCGAAATCCCTCGTCGAAACGCGTGCAGGACTCGCCGGCTTCGTCAATCAAGGCGCCGACTACCTCGTGCAGGACGGCCTTGCCGCCGCCCAGATGTCCGTCAGCGCAAGTACCTCTGACAAAGGCAAGAACGCCCAGCGCAAGGCGGCCGCCTCTGACGGCGCAGCCTACCAGCTCTGGGCAGGTGCAGGCGCGAACAGCATGCGAGCGGAAAGCGGCTCCTACGTCGACTCCAAGGGTTGGAACCTCGGCGTCGGCTGGGCGCGTGAAGATGTCCAAAAGGACGGCGCGAAGGTTCTCTTCAGCCCCTTCGTCGAATACGGCCGCGGCACCTACGACTCCTACCTCGACGACGGCACGCACGGCAGCGGCAAAGTCAGCTACATCGGCGCGGGCGTCCTCGGCAAGCTCACGCAAAACGACGGGCTCTGGCTCGAAGGATCTCTGCGTGCAGGCCGCTCCAAGAGCGACTACAGCGCCAACCTCAGCGGCACGGCAGCGAGCTACGACGGCTCGAACACCTATTACGGCGCGCACCTCGGCGCAGGCAAGACCTTCGCCATCAAGGAAGACTCTTCCATCGACGCCTATGCACGCTACTTCTGGTCGCACCAGAACAGCATGACGGCGACGCTCAACACGGGCGATGTCTACGAATTCGGCAGCGTCAACTCGCAGCGTCTGCGCCTCGGGCTGCGCTACAGCCTCAAGGACAAGACGACGGGCGAATTCTACGCAGGCCTCGCCTGGGAGCATGAATTCGCGGGCAAGGCGGACGCGACCTACCAAGGCGATGCCGCGCCCAGCCCCTCGCTCAAAGGCTCAAGCACCATGCTCGAACTCGGCTACCGCTTCATGCCTAAGAACAGCCGCGTGAGCTACGACCTCCACCTCAATGGCTGGCAGGGCAAGCGCAAGGGCATCACGGGCGGCGCATCCGTCAAGTGGGCGTTCTGACAAAACAGCAAACATGATGCAGCACTAGGAAAAAACAAACAGCTAGAAGGGCAGTCCCTCTCGACCCCCGTCGAGAGACTGCCCTTCTTATATTTCCATATAGGAAAGAACGCCTTGCGCCGCACTTTTCCCTTATTGACAATCGCCCCCTTCTTACCAAAAATTAGAGGATTCTCACCCATTTCACTTCCGTCTTAAATTGACAATTCACCTATATCGATGCTAAGATACTCATGTGTTTTAAAAATGAAATCATAAATATTATTTATGATTTCATTCTGTGGAGAATCAATACCGCCGTTCGTTAACTTCTATCATCACGAAGAGGTGTTCATTTTGAAAAAGGCCAAAATCCTTTCCGCCCTTGTCGGCGCTGCTATGCTCACCACTGCCGTCCCCGCCTCTGCTCATGGTGTCTGGTTCGCACCGCGTCTGGATCAGACCCAGCTCGTCCTCGGCGAAGGTTACAAAGACAATGCTTATGACCCAAAGGATGTCACGATGCTTGTCGGCTTCGATAAAACCTATACGCGGGTTCCTCTCGAAATCATTGACGGCGGCAATCACATCACGATCAATCCGTCTCAAAATGTTTCCGTCGCTGTCGTCTATTTTGACTACGGCTATTGGTCGAAAGGGCCGGACGGCAAATACGTCAACAAGCCAATGGATCAAGTCCCCGGCTCGACCATAGGCACGCATGCCATCAAATACAGCGTCAATTATCTTAAAGGCGTCGACAAGGTGGCTCCCTTGCCGGATCTGCCGTACCAGATCGTTCCCCTGAAAGATCCCACCAAGCTCAACGTCGGCGATTATCTGCCCGTACAGGTACTGCACAACGGCCAGCCGCTGCCAAACGCTGAAATCATCCCCGACGTCGTCAATCACCACACCGTGACAATGACTACAGACAAGGACGGCAAAGCCAATGTTCTCGTCGCCAACGGCAGCATCAATGTCATCGGTCTCGAACTCGCAGAGGATTATCCGCAGTCCGACGGCAAAGCGACACGCGACAAGATCTTCAGCAGTCTGAGCTTCATGATTTATCCGCCGGAAGACGACTGATCCGGCACAGCCATAGGCACGAATACGGGATTTCATAAGCGAAAGCCCGCCCATTTCCTTGAATGCCCGTCAAAATTCTTACTCAGACGAAGCATGTTTGAGTAAGAATTTTGATCGCACGGAAAAGGGCGGGCTTTTTTAGCGCGAAAGTCCGAGAAGTCAAGCCGAAAGCGCAGGCCGCTGTTCCTTTCTGTTGATTGACCTGTCGCTTCAGCGCGGCGCGTACATGATGACAGCGACGCCCGCGAGCGCGATGGCGCTGCCGATGATGTCGAAGCTGTCGGGCGCGATGCCGTCGACGCGCCAGCCCCATAGGAGTGACAATACGATAAAGACGCCGCCATAAGCGGCATAGACGCGCCCGAAACTGCCCTCGGGCTGCAGCGTCGGCACGATGCCGTAAAGGATCAGGATGACCGCGCCGAAAAAAGCATACCAAAGACTCGCGCCGTTTCGCAGCCACTGCCAGATCAGATAGCCGCCGCCGATCTCGAACAATCCGGCCAGAAGGAAATACGCAAGAGATTTCAACACAAGCATGATTCTGCCTCCTATTCTAGGGAATCACTGATAAATTCAGCGCTTCCCTAGGCAAAGATTCTCCCTGCCTACTCCTTTTCCCTGCCCGACGCTTCCCTTTGCTGCAGGCAGGAAGGCGGCCTCCCCTGTTCATACCCCTAGAAGAACTGGCAGAAAATCATCAAGATATGCCAGTAATCTTTCCGCAAAACAACAATATCTAGTTTCTCAGACGAAAATCCGGCATTTTTCATTTGCCAACGAATACCCTTTATTCTATAATAGACGCTAGCGTTTTAAAGCGAGCACATATTATTAGGAGGAACATCATTGGAAAAGTGGTTTGACACGGAAATCGGCAGGAGCATCCTGCAGGCAAAATATTATCATGCGGGAGAGACAGAGCCGCACGAGTTCATCGAGCGCGTGGCAGGCATCTTCTCGTCCGAGGTGCGCGAAAAGATGCGCTCCTACCTTGAAGATGGCGCACTCTCGCCTGCGGGGCGCACGCTCTACGCAGCGGGCGCGAAGGGCAAGTTCAAGAGCAGCCTGTCGAACTGCTACATCATGCCGTCGCCGACGGACGACATCGAGTCCATCTTCACCGTCAACCAGCAGATCGCCAAGATCTTCTCCTACGGCGGCGGCATCGGCGTGAACATCAGCGGCCTGCGCCCCAAGGACAGCCGCGTGAACAACGTCGCGCGCAGCTCGACGGGCGCTGTATCCTTCCTCAAGATCTTCAACACGACGGGCGAAGTCATCAGCCAGAACGGCAGGCGCGGCGCGATGCTCGTCGCGCTCGACTCGGAGCACCCCGACATCTACGAATTCCTGCACATGAAGCAAGAGAACGAAAAACTCGCCTCGATGAACCTCTCGATCCTCTTTTCCGACGCTTTCATGCAGGCCGTCATCGACGATGCCGAATACGAACTGACCTTCGACATCGAGGCAACGGGCGAAAAGATCCGCCGGACGATCCGCGCCGCCGAATTCTTCGATGAATACTGTCAGACGCAATGGGATTGGGGCGATCCCGGCGCACTCTTCAAGGACAGGCTCAACGACTACACGCTGCTCTCGGGCTACGACGAATACAAGATCGAAGTCACGAACCCCTGCGGCGAGTTCGGCGGCAACGCCTACAACTCATGCAACCTCATGAGCCTCAACCTCTATTCCTTCATCGAGGACAAGTTCGGCGATGCGCCGCATCTTGCAGAAGAGGAGTTCCGCGCCGCCGTCCGGACGGCGGTTCGTGCGCTCGACGAAGTGCTCGACTACGGCTTCGACACGCAGCCTTTGGAAGAGAACCGTCAGTGCATCCGCGATTGGCGCAGCGTCGGACTCGGGCTCTTCGGCGTCGCCGACGCTTTCGTCGCCATGAAACTCGCCTACGGCAGCCGCGAGAGCTGCGACTTCATCCAAGGCGTGCTGCGCACCATGTTCACGGAAGCCGCACGCACTTCCGCCGCTCTCGCGAAGGAAAAGGGCGCCTTCGGCAAATACGACTGGGAAAAGACGAAGAAATCGCCGCTCATCCAACGTCTCGCCGCGGAAGCGCCCGAGGTCTACGCCGAGATCAAAGAGTACGGCCTTAGAAACGGCACGCTTCTTTCCATCGCGCCGACGGGCACGATCTCGCTCCTCATGGGCGTATTCTCGGGCGGCTGCGAGCCGCTCTATCAGATCAGCTACGAGCGCACGACGCACAAGATGGAGGAAGGAAGCGGCTCTTTCCGCGTCTACGCACACTCCGTCAGCGATCTGCTCGACTATCACAAGCTGCCGCACGATCTCACGAACGAGGACATCAAGAAGCGTTTCCCGTGGGTCATCGAAAGTCACGACGTCCCCTACCTGCACCGCGTCGAACTGCAGGCGGCCATGCAGAAGTACGTCGACAACTCCATCTCCTCAACGGTGAACTTGAAGCATGCGGCGACGCCCGCCGACATCAAGAACATCTACCTCGCGGCATGGAAATCGCGCTGCAAGGGCATCACGGTTTTCCGCGACGGCTGCAAGCGCGGCAACATCCTCGGCGTCAAAGAAGCCGCCGAGCAGGAGATCGCCTACGACACCGTGCGCCCGCGCCGCCGCGACAACATCGCGCGGCTCGAAGGCGTGACGCTCCTTCGCCATACGTCGTGCGTCGACAAGATGTACATCACGGTCAACAAGACCTCCGACGGCGACGTCTTCGAGCTGTTCACGAACACCTCGGGCGGCTGCCAGTCGAACATCGCGACCATCACGCGCCTGACCTCTCTCGCGCTGCGCTCGGGCGTGCGCGTCAAGGACATCATCAAGCAGCTGACCGTCAGCCGATGCTCCGCCTGCCAAGCCCTGATCCGCAGCGGACGCAAGGACATCTCGCTCTCGTGCGGCAGCGCCATCGGCACGGCTCTCGCTGAAATCTACAACGAATGCCAAAAGGACGAGACTGCGAAATACAAGGACAAGAGCGACGACAAGGCAATCAACAAGGAATGCCCCGAATGCAAGCGCCACACCCTGCGCCCCGAAGGCAACTGCGTGACCTGCACCTACTGCGGCTGGTCGAAATGTGAATAAGACCTCTGAACAAGAACAGCACCTCGCTGTGATGCCGCGCCAAAGCAAAGGCGACATAAAAAGCCCGCCCTTTCCCCATACATGCAGGGGAAGGAGCGGACTTTTACTTCTATGCCTTCGGTTCGATCACGCCGTTCTGATAGGCGATGAGCAAGTTGTAGAGGTCGGCGATCTCCTCCTGGATGTCCTTGCCCTCGTCCGTGTCGCCGAGCGTCGTGAGCTTCGTCTGCAGTTCGACCGTTTCGGAGACGGATTCGATGTCTTTGTTCTCCTTCAGCGCCTGGCGCACGTCAGCGACCTGCTGGTGCATGAGGAGGCGGAAGCCGCGCGAGTTGGAGATGAGCGTGAAGCCCGAAATTCCCGTTTTCTTGTGGTACGCCTGGCAGAAGCCGCCGTCGATGATGATGGCCTTGCCGTGCGCCTTGACGGGCGTCTCGCCCTTCTTGACCTTGACGGGCACATGACCGTTGATGATGTGCCCGCTCTCGGGCAGGCCGAATTCCGCGAGGATGGAGCGGCAGAAGTCCTCGTCGTCCAGCAGGCGGTAGTAGGGATCGGCCGGCTCTTTCCATGTGCTCTCATCCTCTAGGAGCGAGCGCTCGAAGGTCTTGACCTCGCGTCCCGAGCATGGCGACGTCCTGCCGCACCACAGGAACCACATGAAGTCGAGATCTTCCTGCGCCCGGAAGAGGTAGGCACGGCGCGCACGGCGGTCGGCGTAATCGAAGTAGGCGCGTCCCTTGTAAGCCTTGCCGTCGAAGATGACGTCGCGAAGCGAGCCGTCCTCGTTGACGGGAACGCAGCCGTGGTAAAGAAGGTTGCCGTTGCAGCACTTGTAGAGGCTGCCCTTCTTGTAGAGGAAATCGACGTGCTTCTGCAGCATCTCGCTCTCCGTGAAGTACGATTTGAGGTCGGCGATGATGCGCTCCTCCTCCTCCGAGAGCGCGAACGGATCTTTCGGATCGATCGTCGGGAAGTAGGCGCTCTCCAGCTCATAGCGGCGATCGCCGAGCATGACGTAGGAGGAGTTGTAATTGATCTTGTCGAGGAGCCGGCGGCTCTCCATTTCGAAGTCGGGATTCCTTGCGATCAGCTGGCCTTCGAGCTTCAGCATGATCATCGTGATCGCCTTCTCCGAGGCGCGGATGGCATTGGAATCGGGATAGATGCGCGTCGAAAAGAGCGACAGGGGACGCAGGCTGATGCCGTAGCCGCGCTCTAAGACGTCGGTGTTGTGGTAGCGCAAGCTGTTTCTCACGACGCCCGCGATGCAGACCTCACTGCCCGCTGCCGCGCCCATCCACATGACGTCGTGGTTGCCCCACTCGATGTCGATATCGTGGTAGTCGAGGATCATGTTGAGAATCGCGTCGGGACGGCTGCCGCGGTCGAAGAAGTCGCCGACGATGTGCAGATGATCGACGGCGAGACGCTTGACGAGCACGCAGAACGCTTCGATGAAGCCTGCGCCGCTGTCGATCTGCACGATGGTCGCGAGGAGGCGGCGATGGTACTGCGCCTGCGCCGTGTCCTCCTCGGGGCGCGTGTAAAGAAGCTCGACGATGACGGACTCATAGCGCTTGGGGATGAAGCCGCGCACCTTCGCCGCCGGGTACTTGTAGCTCATGAGCTTCGACAGCTCCAAGAGCCGCGCGAGGTTCTCGCGATACCAGGCGGGCGTGTCCTTGCGCTCGGCATGCATGCGCTCGATCTTTTCCTTCGGGTAGTAGATGAGCGTGCAGAACTCCGCCTTCTCTTCATCCGTCATGCGGTCAGCAAAGACGTATTCGACCTTCTCGCGAATGACGCCCGAGCAGTTGTTCAAGATGTGGAAGAACGACTCGTACTCGCCGTGCAGATCGCTCATGAAATGCTCAATGCCCTTGGGCAGACCGAGCTGCGCCTGCAGGGAGATGAGCTTTTCGTAGACGGATTCCAGCGTCGGGTACTTCTCGGCGAGAAGCCCCAAGAGCTTGTTCTTCTTCTGCGTGCCCTGTTCCATCGTGATCCCCTCCAATGTGACCTCTTCTCCTATGCCTATAGACTTCCCCGCAAGCAAGGCGCTTTCCTTCTTGCCTGCGGCGGTGCAAAAATAAATTTCTCCTATAAATATAAATTCATAAAATCAATCGTCCGATTCCATAAAAGAAAAGGACGAGGACAAGCGCGAGGGCGTACTCGCCGAATGAGCCGACGCGGAAGAGGCGCACGCCGACCTTCTTCTTCGGATGAAGGAACGGCACCTTGCCGCAAAGCGCATCCTCGGCGATATGAAAGAGTGCGCCGAGGAGGATGAAACGCCCCGCGAGAATGAGAGAGCGCGCGTCCTCACCCAGTTCCTCGCCGACAGCGCCCAGAGCGAGAAAGCCGAGGATGTAGAGGAGCGGCCAGTGCGACCAGCCGCGATGGGAGAGGAGTCCCGCCCACGGCAGGCGCACGCCGCCGCCCTTGCCCTCGATCCAATCGGGAAGCACCGCGCCCGCCATGGCGCATGCCGTCGGCACGAGACTGCCGGTCAGCGTATAGACCGCCATGCCCGTCACAACCTCATGGCTGACCCATTTCATGCCCGCACCTCCTGCTTTCGTTGACATATATGCTATAATAGGACGATAAGGAGAATTTCTATGGACGATTATACTTGGCGGCTGCAGCTGCGCGCCCGAAAGATCAGCTCATACAATCGCACGCTCACGATGCTCGTCATCGTCTTCTTCGCGCTTGCCGTCGGCTCCGTGCTCTGGTACTTCTTCATCCACGCGAGAAGCCCCGAATACGCGCTTGCCGAGATTCAAGAAGCGGCGGAGAAGCACGACGCCGAAAAATTCGAGCGCTACGTCAACGTCAGCCTGAGCATGGGCAGAATCTATGACGATCTCACGCGCAGTCTCTTCGCTGCCGACACTTCCCTGACGAGCGACGAGCGCACGGAAGCCGTGCGTTTCTACCAACTCATCAAGCCGCAGGTCACGGCGGGGATGCGCACGACGCTCACAGGCCGCATCGAGACGGGCGAATGGCAGAAGCCCGGCGGCCTCCTGCAGGGACGCCAGCTGCGCATCGACTTCGAGAACCTCTTCGAGCGCAGCCTCTTGAAGAACATCACCATCGTCGGACTCGACTCCATCGACCGCGACGGCGCGACGGCGACGGCGCACGTCAAGGCGAAGGACGAACTGACAGGAACGGAACTCACGCTGCTCCTCGCCATGGAGCAGGCGGGCGACGGTCATTGGCAGGTCTCCTACATCAAGAACTACCGCGACTGCCTCGACCGCCTGACACCGCTCCTCGAAAAGGACGTCGCCTCCTACCTCGAAGCGTCGGCGCCCATCGTCGAGCAGTACAACAAGCGCTTCGCCAAGGAGCAGCAGCGTTTTTCCGCGCTGACCGACATGCCGTGGGACGGTACGGGACTTCTCTCCAGCGCACAGAAAGACGGGCTGAAGAAGCTCATCCGAACGGAGATCATCCCGACCCTCAAGGAGCGCCAGCAAAAGCTCTCGGCGCTCTCCGTGCCGCCCGGCGCACGCTATTTGAGCCAGCTGCGTGCAGAATCCACCGAGCTTTCCATCACGGCTTGGGAGCACTTCGCCAACGCGCTCGAAACGGACGACTTTGCGGAGTTCGACACGGCAGAAACCGTGCACAAGGAAGCGCTCGACATCGAAATGCGCCTCGAAGACCTCCTGCACCACGCGGCCCTTTGCAGCCAGCCGCCCGAAATGCCTTGAATCCTGAAACGTGAGAATGCGCCCCGAAGAACTTCCTCTTCGGGGCGCATTTTCGCTAGATCTCCGTCAGCAGAAACGCTCCCTCGCCGCGCATCGTGTAGTCGCCGAAGCTCGCTGGTATGAAGTACGAATCGCCCTTCTCCAAGATCTCCTCGCCGCCCGACCAAGAAAGCTCCATAGGGCCTCCGAGCGCGACGATGGACTGGAAGCTCGTGCGTCCCGCCTGCAGGTGGCAGCGACCCTTGAGGGCGAAGTGATAGACCGTGAAAAACTCGGTTCGTGCGACGACCGTCATCTCATGCTCGGCGAAAATGGAGAACTTCTCGCCACGGTTCACGTCATACGCCGGCGGCGCGAACGAGAGCACGTCGAGCGCCTTGTCGATGTGCAGGTCGCGCAGCCTGCCGTCCGCGCCGCACCGCACATAGTCGTAGACGCGGTACGTCGTGTCGGAATTCTGCTGGATCTCCGCAAGGAAGATGCCGCGCCCGATGGCATGGAGCGTGCCCGCCGGAATCACGATGGCGTCGCCCGCCCTCACCTTGACGCGCCGCACGACGTCCAAGAGCGTGTTCTCCTCGATGCGGCGGCGGCACTCTTCTCGCGAGATCTCTTCCTTGAAGCCGTAGATGATCTCCGCTCCAGGCTCGGCATCGAGAATGTACCACATCTCCATCTTGCCGTACTCGCCCTCGTGCTCGAAGGCGTAACTGTCGTCTGGATGCACCTGCACCGAGAGATCGTCGTGCGCGTCGATGAGCTTGATCAAAAGCGGGAAATACGGATAGCGCGAACCGTGCGAGCCGAGCGCAGCGTGCGCCCCTTCGCGCGCGATGTACGCTTCCAGCGTCAGACCCGCGTCCGCGCCGTTCTCGATGATGCTCTGATCCTCCTTGTGACACGCAAGCTCCCAGCTCTCCGCGACCTTCGCGAGAGACGTCTTTCTGCCGTACTCCGTCTTGAGGCGCGTGCCGCCCCAGAGGTAGTCCTTGAGCGGCGCTCGAAGCTTCATCGGGTATATCATTCGATCCATCCTTTCTCCCGGGCTTGTATTCCTGCCGTGCGCATGTTACGATACATGCACGATAATGAAATCTTCGCGATTCAGCAGGACAAGCCCTTGCCCTGCTGACCGAATCCAGCAAAAGAGGCCTCTCATGGACGAAAAACTCTTCCGCATCCTCTACGTATTCAGCGACCTCGCCGCGCCCCTTCTCGCGGGCTACATCGCCTATCAGCGAGGCCGCATCTCCGACGCGCTATGCAATGCCCTCATTCGCTTCAACATCATCGTCATGGCGACGCTGCTCGCCGTCTTGAGCTTCTGGGTCATGCCGCTGTCGAGAAGCCTGCTTTGGCTGCCGCTCTTCAGTGCGCTCTTCATGCTCGTGCCTGGATCCATCGCCTATTTGACCTTCGCGCGCCGCCACAAGGACGCCCTTTCGCGCGGCGCCTACTACATGAGCGCCATGCTCACGAACATCGGCACGATCGCGGGGCTCTCCGCCTTCATTCTCTACGACGAGACTGGATTCGCCTACGTGCAGATCGTCTCATCGTTCCAAGTCGGCCTCCTCGTGCTCGTATGCTTCCCGCTCGCCGCGATGTTCCGTGCGCAAGGGGCGAAAGAGGGGGCTCGCGTCCACCTGTCGCTTAGGGAACTCTTTCTCACGCCGAACCAGGTGCCCGTGCTCGGTCTCATCGCAGGACTCGCACTCAACGTCTTCGGCGTCGAGCGCCCTGCCGTGCTAGCCGCAGCGTTTCAAGCGCTCGTACATATTGGCGCCTGGACAGCGCTCTTCCCCGTCGGCTGTCTCGTCGACTTTTCGCGCGCGCGTCCCTACATCAAAAAGACTGCCGACCTCATCCCCTTGCGCTTCCTCCTCACACCGCTGATCTTCTTCGGACTCTGCCGCCTGCTCTTTGCGGACTCTGTTCTCATCGGCAGCGTGCTCCTCATCGCTGCCGCGCCGACGGCGATCAACGCCGTCCTGACCGCGCGGCTCTACAAGCTCAACGTAGACCTGACCGTCGCAAGTTTCCTCGTCACGACCGTCATCTACCTCTTGCTCTTCTACCCGCTCTTCTTCCTCTACGTGACGCACGGCGGCAGCTTCTGAGGCAGAAGTGATACATACAGCGCTTCCTAAAAAATGGACGTGGATCACTCCACGTCCATATTAAGAAACCACAGATAAATTCAGCCACCCATCTTCACACATCTGGGCGACTTCATTTTATCAGCGCTTCCTTTGCCTTCTGTTGGCGGCTGCGGCGATAGCGCCAGTAAAAACCGGCGACGATGATGCAGCTTACAATGACGAAGGCGATGCTCACCTCATGTCCGACCTTGAGCATGATCTGCCAGCTCTCGCCAAGCGCCATGCCGACGCCGAGGATCAGCGCCGTCCACGGCAGAGAGCCGAGGAACGTGTAGAGGAGAAACTTCTTCATGTCCACATGCGCGAAGCCCGCCGGAAGCGAGATGAACGTGCGCACGACGGGAAGCATGCGGCTGAAAAACACCGCCTTGACGCCGTACTTGTCAAACCAGCGCTGCGCGATATCGACGTGCGACTTCTTCACGAAGAAATACTTGCCGTACTTGTCGACAAAGGAACGCCCGCCGTAGCGCCCGACGAGATAAGCGAAGATCGATCCCGCCATGCCGCCGACCATGCCGGCAATCATCGCCCCGACGAAACCCATGCGGTCGGCGAAGATCAGATAGCCCGAAAATCCGAGGATCAGCTCGCTCGGAATCGGTATACAGGCATTCTCCGAGGCCATCAAGACGGCGACCGCCACATAACCCCAGGCATCAATGAACTCCAAAAATGTCTGCGTGAACTGCTCCATACGCCCTGCCCTTCCTCAAGAGAAACAATCATACAGCTTCATTATACACTACCGCAGACGGAATTGCCATAGCTGCATTCATTTGCCCGATATTTTCCTTGCGAATTTACGCGAATTTACGAATTTATGACATCCGCACACTTTCGCACTCCATCCACTGCGCGACCATCTCCCGCGCCGCTTTCTCTGCATCCGCTGCCGCTGCGACGGCGGAGATCACGAAGAAGCCGGCGGCGCCTGTCGCCTTGATGCTGGGAAGATCCGCCGCCTTGACGCCGCCGCCGACGATCACGGGCACGGGGCTCTTTTGGGCGAAGGCGGCGATTTCCGCCAGGCTGCGCGTGCGGAGGCTGCCGTCCGCCTCGATGCCGGCATCGGGCTTTGACGCCGTCGCGTGCAAAGGACCCGTGCCAATGTAGTCGGCAGCCGCCAGATCCTCAGGCGCAAGCCGAGGCAGATCCTGCGGATGCGCCGACAGGCCGACGATCGCCGCTTCCCCGAGAAGGCTGCGGCAAATGTGCGCGGGCACGTCCTTCTGCCCCACATGCACGCCCGCGACGGCAACTCCCATCTCGCGCGCCGCGAGCGCGACGTCGAGGCGATCGTCAACGAGGAGCGGCACACTTGCTGCCGCGCCAGCCGCTTCAATCGCCCGCGCCGCCTCGCCGAGCAGCGCGATCTGCTCGCGTGCGCTCTCCACCTTTGCACGAAGCTGCACCGCTGTGAAGCCTGCCCGCACCGCAGCTTTGACGATCTCGCCGACGCGCCGCCCCTTCGTATCACGAGGCCCGATGACGAGATACGCCGTGACCGCGAGATGCGAGCGCAAAGTCATATCGCTCACGGAAAAGCCCATAGGAGCGCCTCCCATCCCTTATCCATACAAAAAGAGAGCCTTTCGGCTCTCTCTTCCTTACTCCGCAGTGAACGGCAGCAATGCAATGTTGCGCGCGCGCTTGATCGCAAGCGTCACCTGGCGCTGATGCTTCGCGCAGTTGCCCGAAATGCGGCGCGGCAGGATCTTGCCGCGCTCCGTGATGAAACGGCGCAGCTTCGCGACATCCTTATAGTCGATGACATCCACCTTGTCCACGCAGAACGTGCAAACCTTGCGGCGCGAACGTCTGCCTCTGTCACGTCTGATCAAATCAATTCCCTCCCCTGTTTAGAATGGGATTTCCTCATCGGGTATGGAAGGGCCGAAGGACTCCTGTCCGGCAGGCGGCTGATGGCTCGGCGCACTGCTCTGCATCGGCGTGCCCGGCGCACCCGCGCCCTGCGGACGCGATCCGGCGAACTCGATATCGCTTGCGACGACTTCCGTCACATAGCGCTTCGAGCCGTCCTGTGCATCGTAGCTTCTCGCCTGCAGACGCCCCTCGACGAGGATGCGGCTGCCTTTCGTCAGGTAGTTGCCGCAGAACTCCGCGAGCTTCTCCCATGCGACGATGGAAATGAAGTCTGCCGACGGCTGTTGCCCGTCGTTCGCCTTGCCGAAGCGGCGGTTCACGGCGAGCGAAAACGAAGCGACCGCCTTGCCGCTCTGCGTGTAGCGCACCTCGGGATCGCGGGCGAGATTTCCGGTCAAAAGCACCTTGTTCATGGCATTTCCTCCCTCAGCTTACTCTGCCTCGCCGGCTTCCGTCTCGGCCTCAGCCTTCTCGCCGGCCGCGATGAGCTCCTCCGCGCGCACGATCATGTGCTTCAGAAGATCGTCGGTGATCTTCATGACGCGGTCACACTCCTTCATGCAGGCAGGCTCAGCCGTGACATTGAGCAAGCAGTAGTAGCCGTCCGTGTAATCCTTGATCTCATACGCCAGACGCTTCTTGCCCCAACGGTCTTCCTTGTCGATCGTGCCGCCGTTCGTCTGAATCAGCTTGACGAACTTCTCGATAACAGCGTTCGTCGCTTCCTCCTCCATCGGCTTCACGATAAAGATAACCTCGTATTTTCTCACAAAAACACCTCCTCTATGGTCTGTGGCTCCCTCGGGAGCAGGGAAGGCTCAAACTAAAATATTCGAACCAACTGTCCTGTGACTGAATGATTATATCATAAGAAAAGCCTTGGGGCAAGGAGAAATTCCCATTTGACAAAGCGCAGCGCCTCCTCTATATTTGATGTAGCAGATATTCAGGGGGAGGTGCGTCATGAAGCATCATTACAGCACGATCAACGGCATCGTCACAACATTTTCCGATATACACCAATCCGCTCAAAAGGGCGAAAGCATCTTGGTCTATATGGAGCGTGCAGCAGAAAACGGCTTTGATACGGCAGAAATCCTGCTGCCAAGCATCTCTTTCGTAAGCTACAGCGGCTTTAGCGAGGACGAGCGCACCGAGCTGCTCAATTTCGTTCAGCGAAACAGCGCTCTAATCTGGGAGATCGCACGCGAGGATGGTGAAGTCATTGCCGACGTGGGGTGAGTTATTCGGTTTTGTCGCTTGTGAGCAATCCAGATACTAAAGAAATTCCTCCCACCTTTCGATATACTCAATGAAACGGTATATTTTCTCGTGACGAATCAATGCTATCTTACATTCTCGAAAGGAGCTGGCCATCATGCCAACGATATATTCCATGACGCAAGCGAACTACGGCATGTACCGCTTTGCACAGAAGAGCGGCTACTCGCTTTTCGGCGGAATGGGCACTGCGGGCAATTCGCTTTTTGGAACGCAGTCCTCCCGCGCTTCCAAGGGGCTTTCCTCGCTCTTAAACTCGCAGGGCTTCGGCTCGAACGCCTACGCCCTGATGAACCTCAAGGCGAACACGCGCGCCGTGCTGAAGTCTTACCACGAAGCCTCCGACGGCTTCTACAAGACATTCGATACAGCGATGAACTCTCTTTCCAAGACGTCTGCGGCACTCAAGAACACGAACTTCAACGTCACGGGCGCGACTGAGGCGGACACGAAGAAGAACACGGAAGACGCGCTCAAGAACGTCAAAGACTTCGTTTCCGATTACAACGACACGATCAAGATGTTCGGCGACTACTCCGACGTCTCAAGTCGTGCTTCGGGCATGGAAAAGCTCTTCGGCGACGCTTCATACAAGGCGGACACCCTGCGCCAAGTCGGCATCACGGTGAATTCGGCGTCGGGCACGCTCTCCGTCAATGACGCGGCGCTGACGAAGGCGCTCAAGGAAGAGCCGAACCGCGTCGAGAACATCCTCGGCAAGAACGGCCTTGCGGGTGCAACGGAAAAGAAGGTCGACTTCGCCAAGACGCAGCGCGACAAGATCTTCCCGTCGGCGCAGCAGATGCTCGGCCCCAACTACCAGCGCGCGCTCGCCTATACGTCGGCAGGCTCCTTGACGAGCATGAATTCCTATGCCAATGTCGGAACGCTGCTGTCGATGTTCTTCTAAGGAAGCACTGATAAAATGAGGTTGCACAGATGCGCTGATCCGTCAATCATTCCACAAGGCGCGTCCATTTTCGGATATATAAAAAGAGGCTGTCACTTTCATGCGACAGCCTCTTTCGTCGTTCAATAGCTTCAAACTTCCGCCGGACGCACCTCTTCGTCGTCGAGCGTTCCTTCGAGATCGTGATCCGTCATGGCGCAGACGGCGGCATCGGACCAAACGTTCTCCGCCGTCTCGATCATATCGATGACTGTATAAATCGGCAAGATCACGCCCATCAGCCCCAGAGGCGCACCGAGCGACGACATCAAAGAGAGCGTCAGGAAGTAGCAGCCCATGGGCACGCCCGCATTGCCGACAGCGGCGAGGACGGCGACGAAGAGCCACGTGACCATCGTGCCGAGCGTAATCTCGAAGCCCGCATTCTGCATGACGAAGAGCGAGGTCACGAGAATGAATGCCGCACAGCCGTTCATGTTGATCGTCGTGCAGATCGGCAGGACGAAGCGCGAAACAGTCGGATTCACCTTGAGATTCTTTTCCGCCGAAGCCAGCGTCACGGGCAGCGTGCCCGCCGAGCTCTTCGTGAAGAGCGCCACGGCGACAGCCGGTGCCATCTTGCGGAAGACGTGGAGCGGATTGAGGCCGCGCACGATGAGGAAGAGCGGCAGGATGATGAAAAACTGGATGAGATTGCCGCCGATGACGACAGCCGTGTACTTGCCGAGCGCGCCGACGATGACGCCGGCCTCAATCTGCGCCGAAAGCTGAGCGGCAAAGGCGAGGATGCCGACGGGCAAGACGTAGAGAAGCGCACGGATCAGCGTGAAGAGAAGCTCCTGTGCACCATGGAGCGCCTTCAAGAGCACGGCACGGTTCTCCGTCTTGGGCATGAAGGCGAGCGCAAGGCCGACGGAGGCCGCAATCAGCATGACCGAGAGCACGTTTCCCGAAAGGAACGGCTGCAGCAAATTGTTCGGAATGACCGAAAGGATGTGGTCATAGTAGGAAAGCGTTCCGAGCTTCTGCGGTACGTCGGCCGTTCCCGCCCCGATGATCTCGGCTGGCAGATTGCCCGGCGCTATCCACACATAGAGAGCGAGTCCGACGGCTGCCGCGGAAACGGTCGTCAGCAGCGTATAGGTCACGGCATGGGCGAAGATGCGCCCCGTATCCTTCTTCGCACCGAGTGCTGCAAGCGTCGTGATGACGGCAAGTGCGATGGTCGGCACGGCAATGAACTGGAAGAGACGCGTGAACACCGTCGCGACGAAGTCAAACAACTCGTTCAGCGGTCCGATGTTCAGCCAGCCAAGACCGGCACCGACAAGGAGGGCAAGAAACCACAGGATGAACTGCCTGCCCTGCCCGTTTTGGCGGCTCTTCGCAATCGCCGCCTGTGCCGTCTCCTCAACGGCGGTATGATTCTTTTCTTCCGACATGATACCCCTTCTTTCTGCACCCCCGGAAAACCTCCCGAAAGCGCCGACAAACCAAACGCCGCATCTTCGGAAGGCGGCGGATGATAATCCATATAAATCTAGTATGATTTATATTATACGAACCCGTTCGTCCGTTGTCAAGGGGGAAAGAGGAATTCTTTCGATGACAATGAGAAAAGCCCTGGCAAAACAAAAGCCGATGCACGAACTTTGCCATGCATCGGCTCTTCTCTTTTCCGCTTCGGCTCAGAGCGCAGCGCCCGCCGCCTTCTTCTGCTGTGCATCCTGCGCAGCTGCCGCGGCATCCTTCGGCGCAGCAGCCTTAGCCGCATCCGCCTTCGGTGCATCGTCCTTCTTCACGAGCTTGTCGAAGCGCCCCATGATCTCGTCGTATGTCTTGCCCGTGATCTCCGGCATATCCTTCTTGCCCGTCATCTGCTTGAAGTCGATTCCCGCCTGCTTGAAGCCATCCTGCACCGCAGAGCGCAGGGCTTCAAGCTTCTTCGGATCGTCGCCCGCGATCGACGTCGCCATGCTCATGATGCGGTCAGCCACTGCCTTGACCGACCAGTCACCGCCGTCGGCAACCGCCTTCGCCGCTTCCTCCGGCGTCGTCGCGACATCGGGCAGAGCAAACTGCGCCGTCAGCACCTTGCGCCCGTCGAAATTCAAGAAACCCACGCCATCCTTCTGCCATGCCTGAAGCTGTGCATTCTGCTCCGTCATGGTCTTGATGAGGATATTGTAGCTGTTGTCGATATCATCCTGCAGAGCCTTGACCTCGTCTGCCGTCAAGCCCTTCGTCTTGCCGCCCTTCGCCGGCTCGTCCGTCTCGGCGGCTTTCGCGTCCGCCGCCTTCTTTTTCGCAGCGTCAGAAATCTTCACGTCAAAAGCAGCGCCTGCATCCTGCGCCGTCTTCGCCGCATCTGCCGCGCCGCCTTTCGGCATTTGCGCCGTCTGCACGCGCTCCGCCTGCGGCAGCTTCGCCGCACTCTGATTCATGGCATACGCCATCTTGCTCATCGCTGTTACATCCATGTTCATTCCTCCTTGCATATCTCCAAAATGCCCCATCCTATGGGCATCTCTTCATGTATCGTCATTTTGACGGAAAAAATAAGCATCGCACAGCGAAAGACCATCTTCATCCTAATCGGCCACGAAAGCGGAAATCTCATAAATCTTCCCCGTGCGATCCGCTTTGAACGTCAAGCCGATGTACCAGCTGTTCGCATAGTTCACTCCTATGCCGCCCTGCGGCAGGGAATATGTATACGTCTTGCCGTAGCGCCGTATGACCGAAGAAATGTCCGACCCCACCGCAAAGCCTGCCGGCGTAGCCAAGCCGTTGTTGCCCGTGGTCGTTATGCGCCACGCCCTGCCGTCATCTGCATCGAACACGATGAAGAAACTATCGCCGTAGCGAAAGGTCTTTTGGTTGTGCGGCTGTGCACGCTGCCAAGGTTCGTATGTGATCTCATCCGGCTCCCCGTATACGCTGCGCACATACTCCTCAGAAGCGAGCGTATCGATCCCCCCGATAGCAATTTCCCTGACCGGGATCTCGGTCGGCCGCCCGGCAGAGCACACGGCAAAAGACGCGGCAATCATGAGCACCGCCAGAAGCAAGATTCGTCTCACGATGGCACCCCTTCCTCTTCCAACTTTCGCAAAATCTCCTCACCGAACAAACTGCGAATCTTCTCCCGCGCTTTCATCTTAATTTCATCGGTGATGTACATCTGCGCCAAAAGCAGCGCCGTTCCCAAGGCCACCGCATCATCTGCGTATCCCGCAACAGGCGTGAAATCCGGAATGAGATCGAGCGGGGAGATAAGGTATCCCAGCGCCCCGTAAATGGCCGCCTTGACCTTCGCCGGGCATTGCGGCGACTGCGCGACATAGAAAAGCTGCAGCGCCTTGTAAACGAGATTCGCGCCAATCGCCGCTACATTCCCCTGGATCTTCTCCCAAAGCCCCTTCTCCGAGTACTTCTCCTCGAATGTCCCCATATCAATATTGTTGAAATCTTCTGCATTCACATTTTTCCCAAACACGATTCTTCCCTCCCCAAGAATTTTAATTTCCCTCAAAACTCACTTCTCGCATATTACATAAAATTCTCTATTTTTCACCTCTTTCCTGCCACAGTTCCACCTTTCTGCGAGATTTTCTCTCTGCTGCAAGTATAACGGATTGACACGCACTTGCGGTCGCCCGTCGTGCGACATCTTCTCTTTCAATATAGCAAACGGCATGGACAGGTTTTGTCCATGCCGTAAAAGTTCCTATGCAATTCTTATCCCTTGCGCACCTCCAGCACCTGCACTTCCTCGCCCTGCGTCCGTAGCCACATTTCGATGCCCTTTCCGTAACTCTCCGCCGACAGCGTATAGACGCCCGCCTCCTCCTTGAGCACGCGAAGCGTCGGCAGGCGGTCGCGGATCGCCTCCAAGGAGCAGCCGCTGTAGGTGAACGTGATGCGCCGAAGCTCCCCCGCGTACATGAGCTGAATGCGCTTTCGGAACTCGCCTTCCTTAAATCGCTCGCGATAGGGCACGGAAAAACGCTCCTTCTTCACGCTGATCTTCTCCATGCGGTCGATGCGGAAAACGATTGGATAATCCGCCGAATCGTCTGCATAGTAGGCAATCAAATAGAAGTAAAACTCCGAAAAAAGAATCGCCACGGGCTTGACTACGCGCTCATGGCAGACACCGTCGAGTCGCGTATAGCGAAACGAAGTGATGCGCTGCTCGCGTATGGCGGCGGCGAGCCGCCATAGCTCAGGAATCACATCCCTGCCATGCTGCGGCTCCGTATAGTGGTGCGTCGCCTGCGCAATCAACTTCTCCACGACATCGCGCTTCTCCCGCGACACCTGCGACAAGAGCTTCCTCAAAACCTGCTGCATCACCGTCTTGGGAAACGGGCGGCTCTCCAAAAGAATCTTGCAGACCGCAAACACTTCCTCCGGCTGCAGCCCCTCGGCACTCTCACGAGAAATGCGATAGCCGCCCGCCCCCTTGTCATAGACGACCTCCAGATACGACTGCTCCCCCGCAAGATACTCGCGCAGCCCCTCTGTGGATTTCTATGAAAGTTTCCGTAAGTCCAGATTCCAATTCATAAATAACACTGTTTCAAGCAACCTTTGAGGATATATGTTCAGCCATCATGCGGAGCGGCATAATATGCACTTCAACCCACTCACAACGATAGCAGCTCTTTCCCGTCTTCATTTTCCTCCACCGCCCCCTTCGGGCCTCCTGCCTTGAAATTGTAGATGGGCTTCAAAACTTCGATGACGTCGACGGAATCGCGGAT
>ERZ773022.297-NODE-297-length-43418-cov-4.792127_pt1 | contig 43418 bp, 37 predicted proteins | sample MGYA00580839_ERZ773022 | MGnify/ENA primary metagenome ERZ773022 (study PRJEB29015, sample SAMEA2738020) | human oral metagenome | biome: human oral; feature: human-associated habitat; material: dental | place: China | collected 2044 ... | reverse complement strand
TTTCCGCGAGCGCATGGTGCGCTCGCGGAAAGCCCGCCGGTCGGCCCGAATCGCATCGGCCTTTCGCCGCTTGGCCGGAAGCGCCTCAGCGCCTCCGATTCACAGCGGTTCCGAAATGCGTCCGATGCCTGCCTGCCGGAACCTTTGCAGTTTCGGCGTCAGCCCTTAAGTTCGGCCTCAGCCTTGGTTTTCAGCCCTTGTTCCTCTTGCGGAGGAAGACGAGGGCTCCGCCCACAGCCACGGCGACCAAGCCGATGACTCCGAGCCAGAGCACCGCCGCGCCCGTGTCGGGAAGCGAGGGCGTGGAGGGCGTTTCGGTCGGCGTGGAAGGCGTCTCCGAGGGGGTCGAGGGAACCGGGGGCACGGGGGCGCCCGGCGTCGTCGGCGGCGCAATCGGCGTCGGCGGCGTGGTCCGCGTGGGAGGCGTGGCGACCCGGTTCGCCTTGTTCGTCACGACGACGGACGTGAGCGTCCTGTCGCCGACGGTCACGACGGCGCTCTTGCCGTCGTCGGCCACCTTGACGTTCGAATCCTTCGAGGAAAAGACGGGGTCGCCCCACGCCACTCCGTCGTCGGTCGGCTTGATCTCGGACAGGGTGACCTTCGTGCCCTTGGGGAGGGAGCCGATCGTCTTAGCGGGGCCGCCGGCCTTGAGGCTGAGAGTGTCGGACTTCTCCTTGCCGTCGACGGTGTAGGCGGCCTTGACGGTGTACTCCTTCGCGGCGTCGACCTGCGAGGCCGCGTCGCCCGTGAGCGGCGCCTTCGTCACGCTGATCGAGCCGAAGCCGGCCCCGTCGAGCCTTCCGGCGCCGAGGGTCACGATGGCGGCGTCGCTCTTGACGTCCGAGCCGTTGATGTTCGCGTGGTTCTGTATGGCGTCGCCGGCTTTGACCTGCGAGGGGTCCTTGAGGACCGTGTAGTACCCGAGCTCGTAGACGTAGCCGTCCTGGCGGGGCCAGCTCGCCTCAAAGCCCTTCTCGTTGGGCTGGAAACGGAAAGTCCCGCCGTCGACGCTCTGGCCGACATTGATCGTCTCGTCGGCGTCGGCCCCGGATTCGAACTTCTTCGAATCCTTCCACACGCGCAGAACGGGCTGCCGCCCGGACTCGTCCGAGAGCTTGTACCCGCCGTGGTCGTCGCTGAAGGTGTCGTTGACCGTGATCTGCCCGCTGTTGGCGTAGGCTCCGGCGTTGACCCAAATCCTCCAGTAGAAGAGGTTGGGGCTGACCTCGCCCTCGACCCAGCCCTGCTTGTACGCCCTCTCGGGCAGCCCGCGCAGGTCGCCGGGCTTGATCATTCCGCCCGGAATCTCAACGACGATCGGGTTTCCGGGAACCTTGAACGTGAAGTTCTGAACCCCTTCGGACTTGGAGATCTGGGTCCGAACCCAGCCTCCGCCCTTCATGTCGGGGTGGGAATTGACGTAGTCGGTGAAGGTGCAGGTCAGCGTCTGGCCGGCGCCGCCGGGGACCGTGCACTTGGCGACCTCGGTCTTGCCGTCGTTCGCGTACATCGGGAACGACGTGATCTGGGTGCGCATCGAGTCAGGCAGGCCGATGGTGAAGGTGTCGCCGGCCTTTGCACCGGATCCGGTCGTGTCCACCGTGAACTTCACCTTGGTGATGTCCCACACGTGGTGCGGCGTCGACTGGCCGTCGCGCGACGTGTTCTCGACCGTGATGCCGGTAACAACCTTGACTTCATTCGCACTCGCCGCGGTGGGCATGGAGAGGAGCGCACCAAGGCTCAGCGCGAGCGTGCAAATGAGCGTGAGGATCCCCGGCACTCTCCGGCGGACCCCGACTGGTGAGGAAGTTGTCATGAAATTGTCCTTGCGTGTTGAGCCATGGGCGTTGTTCAAATGTGGGCACGTGTGGGGAATGATTCCCATGGCATAGGTCAATCGTAGATTAAGCGGTGTTTTCCAGCCCCTCCGGGGCTATGGGGAACTCTACCCGTATGTAAAGTCGGCCACAAGGCGCCTGCAAGAATTCCGAACAGTCTGCGAGGGAGGCCTTCCCAGGCCCCGCGGGGCGACGTCGGAGATCCCGCCGCCCCGCGGCCCGCATCCCCACACGGGCCGCGGAAGGCCGCTCCAAGTGCGTGAACCGGAGCGACTACGTCAAGAGTAAGGAAAGCAAAGGCTTCACCCGTCATCCCGCAAGCCGAGCCGGCCAGCCACTTCGGGTGGACGCCTCGAAAACGCCCAGAAGAAAAACAGGGGCTTTGCTTGATTTAATCGTCAACCTCGGGCGGCGGCGTCGGATTTTTCGCAGAAGAAATCGAGCCCCGCGGCGGCAGTGACAATCGCCACCCACGGGGCCGTGAGCCTTGTCCCTCAGAAGTCCCAGTCGTCGTCGGTCGTCGCCTCGGTCGTGCCGATCACGTACGAGGAGCCCGACCCGGAGAAGAAATCATGGTTTTCGTCCGCATTGGGCGAGAGCGCCGCGAGGATGGACGGGTTGACGGCGGTCTGGTCCGGCCCGAACAGGGCCTCGTACCCGAGGTTGTTCAGGGCCTTGTTCGCGTTGTGGCGCAGGAACATCTTGACGTCCTCGCTCAGCCCCATCTCGTCGTAGAGAGACTCGGTGTAAAGCTCTTCGTTGTCGTAGAGGTCCATCACCAGGCTGTAGGCATACTCCTGCAGCTCGTCGCGCCGCTGCTGCGAGGCCTTGGCCAACGCCCTCTGGTACTTGTAGCCGATGTAGTAGCCGTGGACGGCTTCGTCGCGAATGATGAGGCGGATGAGGTCGGCCGTGTTCGTGAGCTTGGCGTGGGCGGACCAGTACATCGGAGCGTAGAAGCCCGAGTAGAAGAGGAAGGATTCGAGCATCGTCGAGGCCACCTTGCGCTTTTCGGCGTCGTCGCCCCGATAGTAGTCGAGGATAATCTTTGCTTTCTTTTGAAGATGCTCGTTCTCTTCCGACCACCTGAAAGTCTCTTCGATCTCTTCCGTGGATATAAGGGTGGAAAATATCGAAGAATATGATTTGGCGTGAACCGATTCCATGAAGGCGATGTTCGTGAGAACGGCTTCCTCGTGAGGAGTGACGGCATCGGGAATGAGCGAAACGGCCCCCACGGTTCCCTGCACGGTGTCAAGCAGCGTCAGCCCGGTGAACACGCGGGTGGTCATCTGCTGCTCGTGGGGCTTGAGGGTGTTCCACGAGGGAATGTCGTTCGAGAGCGGAATCTTTTCGGGGAGCCAGAAGTTGCCGGTGAGGCGATCCCAGACCTCCAGGTCCTTTTCGTCCTCGATTCTGTTCCAGTTGATCGCCTTGACGGAATCGACCAGCTTGATCTTCGGCGGCGTCATGATTCTCCTCGTTCAGGGTTGCCCGCTTGTACCCCGACATTCTTCCACGTCGCGGCGCCCAATGGAACGGACGCGCCAGCCCGGGCGGCCCTCGCCCCGCCGGCCTGCGCACGCAAGCCTTAGCCTTCATCCCTTTGGCTCCCTTAGACTTGTGCCATGAGCATCACCGAGCCCGCTTCGTTTTCCTCAAACGGCGACGCCGGAGACTCCGACGCCGCCGCTCAGACGCAGGCCTCCCTGCCGGAGGAGCAGGCCGCTCTCAACCCGCAAGATTCTGCGGCGGACGCCTCGGGCGGCCGTTCCGCGGCCCTGAGCGGGGAGACCGCCCGGCGACCCGGGCGGATCGGCGGTTTGGACATCGCGCGAGGCTTGGCGGTCTTGGGAATGGTCTACGTGAACTTCGCGCCGATCGGCGACGGCGACGACAGGTGGTCATCGACCCACTCGATCTTGTCTGACATCCCCAGCGGGCGCTCCGGCATCCTTTTTGCCCTCGTCGCCGGGGTGTCGCTGTCCCTCCTGACGGGCAGGGACGCGCCCTACACCGGCGAGCGCATGGCGACCGCGCGCAAGCGCATTGTCGGGCGGGCCTTCATGCTCGTCTTTCTCTCGATGCTGACGTCTCTGCTCAATCTGCCCGTCATCGTCATCCTCGGCTATTACGCCGTCTGGTTCGTCTTGGCTCTGCCCTTCACATCGTGGAGCGCGCGCAAGCTGTGGACGGCTGCTGCGGCAACGGCCGTCGTCGGCCCGATTGTCTCCGTGGCGATCGTCTGGTTGACGGCCTCGCTCGGGCTTGCCGCGCAGGAGAACGACCCGTTCCTGTGGACGATGCTCATCGCCGGGAACTACCCGGGGCTGGTCTACATGGCTTTCATCTTCGCGGGAATGGCGATCGGCAAGTCATGCATCGCCGAGACGAGGCGCCAAGCGAAGCTTGTCGCTTTGGGCGCGGTTTTGATGGCCCTCGGGTACGGGGGAAGCTACGTCCTCACGCACACTTTGTTCGACTCTGGCGACGCTCTGCAGGTGCGCGGGGCCGTCGTGACGGATGAAAGCGAAGGGGGCCGCGCCGCCGCTCCATCGGGCGGCGAGACAGACCCGCCTCCGGCCGACCCCGACAGCGATCAGCGCGAGCATGCCTTCGACTGGGCGCCGGTCGCCTTCGACCCGGCCTCGCAGCTGATTACGGCCAACCCTCACGCCAATACGATGTTCGAAGTGGTCGGATCGGGAGGCTTCGCGATCGCGCTGACCGGGCTTTGCCTGCTCATCGGCCGGGCTTCCCGCAACGTGCTTCGGCCGCTTGCCGCAGTCGGCTCCATGTCGCTGACTGTCTACGCAACCCACCTCGTGGTCCTCGGAACGATGCCGGGCCTTGCGAACAACAGCTGGGAGGCCGTGCTGTGGATGTCCGTCGGCGCCCTGATCGTATGCGGCCTGTGGCGTCTCTTCTACAGACGCGGGCCGTTGGAGTGGGCGATGTGGCGGTTCTCCTACTACGTCGCAGGCCTGCTCTCCGCGAAACGAATCGCACCGCCGGGCGGATCCGACGGCGCGGGTTCGCCAGCCCCGGTTTCCTCAGCCGGGGCGGAGTCCTAAATCTTTCTCCCGGACTGCCAGATTCTTCTCCCGGCGCCGCCCTTGGACCGGCGCAGCATTCTCGGCCAGCGACGTCAGTCGCGGCGGCCGAAGTTGGAGTCCCGGCCGAACAGCCTGTCGAGCTCGCGCCGTTCCTTCTTCGTCGGCCTGCCCGTTCCGGGCTCGCGCCTCATCACGGGAATCCGCACGCGCGGGCGCTCCGGCGTGAGATTCTCATAGCACGCCTGCGCCAAGGGCGCGCTCGTCCGCTTCGAAATGACCCCCGTGACCTTGAGAATCCGATCGAATCCCTCGTACCGATAACGCACCTCGTCGCCGACTCGGACGGGAGTGGAGGGCTTGGCCGTCTCGCCGTTGACCCTGACGTGTCCGGCTTTGCACTCCGACGTCGCCAGCGAGCGGGTCTTGCATTGGCGCACGCTCCACAGCCAAACGTCCACGCGGACCTTCGTCCGTTCGCCGCCGCTTGCGTCAAGGCTCTTTCCGTTCATGCCGGCCTCTCTCCGCTTGCGCGACCTCGGCGCAGCCGCAGCCGTGCCTCAATCCCTCGCCCGTCGGGTCGCAGCTCCGTCATTTGCCCTTCCCCGCGGTTCGATACACGCCTATGACCGCCTCGGTCAGGTCCGTGTAGACCAAACGGCTCCCCTGCCAGGCGAAGCCGTACGGCCGCAGCACGTCGCCTCCGTTCGCCTCTGAGAACAGCCGGTCGGCGCGTGTCTTGTCGATTCCGGCGAGCGTCGCGCCGTCGCCGTCGACGAGGATCGACGAAACGATGGCGGGCGCCCTGGATTCGCCCGCAGACTTGCCGCGGGTTTCGACGTTGACGACGGCGATGTCGTGACTGAGGTCCACGCCCTTGACCCGCGCCTCGCCGATGGCCACGCTGCGCTTGCCGTCGATCGAGAGCTTCCCGTCGCCGGCGGAAAGGAGCACCGGCGCCTTCGGACCCGCGGCCAAGTATCGTTTGCCCGGGGGAAGGGGGGACGCCGTGTCACTCGAATCGGAGGAGGCGTCCTTGCCCGCGGCGTCCCTGCCGGCTGCGTTCTCGCCTGTTGCGCCTTCGCCCGCAGTGCCTTTGCCCGCTGCATCGCCGCCCGCTCCGTCTGACGGCGTTGGCTGCGCCGAAGCATCTGGGCCCTCGCCCGGCGCCGCGTCGTCCACGCCATTGGCCTGGCCAAGCCGCGAGCGCATGTCCGCTTCGGCGTCCGCAAGGCTGGAGTCGGACTCGACGGCCGAGCTCAGCACGGTCACGTCGGCTTCGAGTTCCCACGCGTCGTCCGCCCCGGCGCCGATGCCGACCAGGCCCGATTCGGTTTCGCAGATCACTCCGTCCTTGAGCGCCGCGCAAGCGCCGTCGAAATCCTTCTTGACAAAGCGATTTCCGCGGGTGAAGTAGACGCCCGACACAGAGTCCGTCCGCACGACGAGGTAAGAGCCGGTCATCTGCGCGCGAATTCCCGTGGCTTGGGAGGCCGGAGGCATGGTCGCCGGCTTGTGCGCGGATTTCTTTTGCGGCGACGTGCCGACGGGAGCGCCGTTCGACGACGGGCCGTTCGAAGGCGAAGCGACGTCGGCGGGAGAGCCGGACGAACCGGCGCGCGACGGCGAGTTGCCGCGCGACGGCGAAGCGCTCGAAGCCCGAGGCGTCTTCGGCCGCTTGGCGGCGGGGGAGGCTGCTTTTCCGGTGGTCGGCGAAGCCTTTTCGCCCGGCGACTCCGAGGGCTTCTCTTCAGTTCCCTCATTCTCTGGCGCGGCGGTCTTTGGGGCGGCGATTCTCAAGTTCTTGTCCGCGACGGGGGCGCCGTCGGCGTCGAACCCCGTCACGTGGACGTCTTTCGTTCCGTCCCAGGTGAGGAAATAGGCGACGCCTTCGCGCACGCCGACGAATTGGAAGGTGCCGGCGGGGCCGACGCTGAGGTCTTTGAACCGCCCGCTGGCCGGATTGAGGATGCGCGGATCGCTCACGGACCATTCGCCGTCCTCGTAGTTCGAGGTCAGGCACACGGTGGGCGAGTCTCCGACGCAGTCGACCCAGCCGTCTGCGGTCTTCTTCCACGAGGCCTTCGCCTCGCCCGGCGCGTATCCGGCCAGCTCCGAGCTTTTCGCTTTGAAGTCATGGCGGACGGAGACGACCGTTTTTCCGCTGACGACGACGCCCGCGAGTTCGCCGGGGCCGCTCTCCTTGCGTTCGAGGAGAGCGGCCGTTCCCGGAATTTTCGGTGCGTATTTGAGGGCGGCAAGGGTGGGCGCGGGGGCGGTCTCCGTCGTGGAGGCTCCTGCGCCGGACGGCGACGTCGGCTTCGGCGTTTGGCCGCAGGCCCCGAGGGCCATGAGAAGACCCGCGAACGCGGCCGATGTGCGCGCGAACGGCCTACGGGTCATTCTCATTCTCCTTCCGGGAGGACCTTGCGAGCCGACCTCCCTACTGTTTCACGGTCTGCAACAAATTGCGAACCGAATCTCTGGCGACGGGTCCCCAAACGGGATGCGCCGCCCTCTGGGAGGGACGCGAAGTCCGGGCATGCGAGCCGGAAATCAAGTCAGCCAAGGGCATTCGGCCGCCTGCCGACCGATGTCCGCACGGACGTCGGCTGGCCGCTGTTCTATCGGTCACTGCCCGGCGGCCGCCCATCCGATCACCGGCTGACGGCTGCCGATGCGGTCACCGGCTGAAAGCCGCTCGTCCGATCACCGGCTGACGACCGTCGTCACGTCGGAGGGCGTCGGCTTCTTGCCTGCCTTCACATTGGCGAGCATGAGCACCCGCGATCCGCGCATGTCGATGACGACGTCGGAACCCGTTCCCTCGGCGTCGAAATCGCCCGCCGCGAGCGCCTTGACCTGGCTCGGATCGATTCCCGCTGCGCGAATGTCGTAGGGCGCGATGCGATAGACCGGGAGGGCGCCCTTCGGATCGTCGTCGGTGATGAGCCACGCGGCGGACCTTCCGCTGCGGTCCTTGCCGACCACCATGACGTCCGTGAGGCGGCCGCCGCCGAAGTCCCCCGCTGCGACGACGCCGTCGATCCCGCTCGCCAGCGGGCCGTTCGCGCCGCCTTCACCGCCGACCAGGCCTTTGAGGCCGTGGACGGGCCACGGCTTGTCCCTGGTCAGTCCGTGTTTGGACACGTGAAGATAGACGCTCGTCGTTCCGTCGGCCCACACAACGAGGAGGTCGTCCCTCTTGTGGTCGCCGTCCGGGCTGAAGTCGCCGCCGATGATCTGGCGTGCCTGAACCCATTCGAGCGGATCGTGGGGGTTGAGATGCATCAGCCGGCGGGGCCCTCCCGAGCCCGGGTCTTGGAGCAGCATGACCTTCCCGTCCTGCCCAAGGGCGACGAGGTCGTCTTGGCCCGAGCCGTCGAGGTCCGCGGTCGTGAGCATCCGCGGCGGCAGGTTCGACGACGACCCGCGCGAGGCCCTCCGGGAGGCCATGAACGGGAATGTGAGGCTGCCCGAGCCCAGGAAGACGTCCACCGTCCCGTTGCGCCAGGAGACGACCAGGTCGTCGACGCCGTCCACTGCGCCGAAGTTGCCGGCCGCCATGAGCTGGGCGCCGCTCCAGTCTCCGGCTTTCGACAGGTCGAAGGCTTCGGCCTTCGCGATGAGCTCGGCCACGAATCCGGACATGCGCACGCCCACGGATTCGTCGTCGGTGTATCCGCCGCCGTCCTGGCCGCCGCCCGTGACGGCGACCATGCACCACTTGGTCACGCCGTTGACCGTCTTCGGAACGAGCCACGGCCCGCCGGAGACGCCGCTGGCCATTCCGGAGCATTTGATGTTGAAGAAAGACGTGCCCGCTTCCTGGTATTCGGAGGTCGAGTTGAGGCAGTGGCGGGGGTAGGCGGCGGTGTAGGTCGAATTGTCGGAGTCGTCGGCCGGATAGCCGACGATCTCCACCTTCGGCTGGGCGATCTGCGCGTCGAGGGAGATGTCGAACCCGCCCGTCACCTCTTGGATCGTTTGGTTGGCGACGTTCGGGGCGACGCTGAGGACGGCGACGTCGTAGGCGACGCCGTCGTCGCCCTCGCTCTCGTAACGGGGGTCGATGTAGATGGTGGAACCGGACATTTCCCAGACCCCGTACGGCGTTTGGGCCCTGCCGTTCACCCACGAGAATTGGGGGATGAACACGACCGACTGGGCGTTGACGTTGTACCAGCAGTGCGCCGCGGAGACGACGATCGTGCCCGAAGCCGAGTTGACGACGGAGCCGGAGCATGTGTGGTACTCGGCCGTTGAGCGCGGCCCCGTGCGGTAAAAGAAGGTTCCCGTCTGCGGCAGTCCGATGAAATTCTCGCCGACGCCCACCGTCCCCTCGCCGAGCTGGACGTTCGAAAGCTTGGGATCGTTCAGGGCCGAAGCGGGCAGCTGGGTCGCCTGGGCCGACGGCTGCTTCTGCCCAGGCTGCTTTTGTTGGCCCGGCTGATTCGAGGACGGCGGATTGGCTTGGTCCGGGTGACCGCCCCTGACTGCTTGGGCGAGCCTGTCTCTGGTCCAGAAGCCGTTGCCGCCCACGTGGCCCTTGGCGCGGGAGTCGAGGGCGACCCGCCCGCCTTCCGAAAGCGGGCGGGGCACAGGCGGCTTGAGAATGGGGCGGGAGCAGCCCGCCAGCATAAGGCATGCGCACACCACGGCGAGCACGATCCGTCCGCACCCTGTGATTCTCGCCATCTACCCTCCTGTTTGGACGCCACTGGCTTCAACGTCGCGCATGCCCGAGGAATTCCCCGGCAGCGCGCGTCGGCTTCGCAAAGCGAATTCGCGGCGTCGTGCGGCGATGCCTTCCCAGCGATCTATTCTAGGCCTCCCCTCGACCCGCCGACGCCTCTCCCTTGGGTTTGCGTGTCTCCCTCAGGCTGCGCGTCTTGCGCGCCCCTTTTTTTGGCCTTCACTCCCTCTCTCCGTCTGCGCACCCTTTCTTGATTTGCGCCCTCTCGGTCTGCGCACCCTTTCTTGACCCGCCTCCCTTCTTGGCCTGCACCCCCTTCTTGGCCTGCACCCCTTGGCCGGTGCGCCTTCGGAGCGGCAGTTTTCTCTGACCGAAACGAGCGTGCAAAATATCCTTGGTTGCTGTCACACCGAAGCAACGCACCGACCGTCTGGAGCCCTCAGTGTTCTTCAACAACTTTGTGAGCGTCTTGCAGCTCATCGCCTCGCCGCTGTTCTTCGCGACGGCGGCCGTCGCGTTTGTCTTCCTCACCGTGGCGCTCGTGAGGCTGTTCGGGGCGCAACGCAAGCTGGCCCGGGCTCGCAGACTTCTGATCGAGGCGGACCTTGCCGAACGCGGCGTCGGCGTTGGGTCGGCTGGAAAGCTTGATCGCAAGGGCGGAACGACGGGCAAAAGTCTGAGGTCAGGAGCCGAGCAAAAGGCCGGCGACGACGGGAAAGCGGAGTCTGCCGACGCCTGAGTCCGCCGTCGGCGGCGCGGAGCCTTTCGGGCCCTAAGCGGAGAAGGGAGCCCTTCAGACCGTCGGCGGAGCGGGTCTGAATCCGCGCCAGGACGCCCGCGAGCCCTTAGCAGGCGTCTTCAGACGCTCAGTAGGGCGACTCCAAGCCCATCGACTCGTAGTGCCTGCGCAGATCCTCGAGCGTCACGCCCGTGCCGATCGGCTCGGTCCACCGAGCACAGTTTTCCCGAGAAAAATGGTCAATGGGCTCGTCCCAGAATTCCATCATGTTGCGGCAGGCAGATGTCGCGGCCTCCGTCTTCTTTTGAGCCGGGGTGAGTCTTTTGTAGTCGATCCTTTGCTCGCCTTCGGCCATGGGGAACAGGCCTTCTCGCCAGCGAGGGTCTTTCCACCACACTTCGCCGCTCCACTTGACAGGGGTCAGGACCTCACGAAGCGCCCCCGCGCCCGGCCGTGTGCCGTACCGCGCTTCTTCATCCGGCCACCGTTCGACGTAGATCGTCCTGAGCCTCCCACGCTCTGTCTGCTGCGGGCGCTCCACTTCGTCTCCGATCTCCAGGAAATCGCCGTCTTCGTAGCGCCACATGTCCACATCGACCCAAACGGACGGCACACGAGAATAGCGGGCATGCGTCGAAGCGGCCCACGGCAGGCCGTCGGACCGGAGGGCAAGCCAGATTTCGCCGTCACTCGCAAATTCGAGGGCGGAACGCCGCTCGCCAACGACCTCGTGGCGGCCTTCGATTCTGCCTTCGAGGACGTTTCCCTGCCTGTCCGCCAACGCTCGGCACAGGTCTATCGGCATGAACCAGCCCAGTTCGCAAGGGACGTCGGGCACAGGAGCGGGGATCCGCGGCGGCGGGTCCACGATTCCGTACAGGCCGCGCATGTGGGCGTCTACTCGCGCCACCTCTTCGCGTTCGGCTTCGCTAAGCCGGCTCCAATCGAGCATCCCGTCTTCGAAACGCACAGGAAAGCGATCGTCGAACAGGAACCACGGCTCTTCCTCGACCCATATCCGATTGCCTTCGAAGACGCCGTTGACGGCGACGGCGTCGCCTGTGCGCCTCTTCGGCGTTTCTTCATTGTGAGACATGCCGCACGCTTTCCCTTTCATTCGAATGATCCGAACTCGCTTGGACTTCCGCCATCCGGGCCCGGCCAGCCTGATCGCCGCCGTCTGGGCAAGCCCTATCATTCAAGCGGAGAAATGAAGCGATCGCAATACTCCTTCGGAACGGCCAGTCCTTTGTCTTTTGCCTGATCTTTTGCCTCCGGAATCATCGCAGCGACCATGGCGATCACCTCGTCCGGATCGATTCCCATGGACACAGGCTGCCCGCTCTCATCGATGATCCATTCTTCGTAGACTCTCACGTTGAGATCGTCGAGCGTCTCGACCGGATAGCCTCGGAATATCCTGCCAGGTGCGTACGTGATTTCCTCCGCTTCGGGCGTTCCCGAAAACGCACCGATGTCACGTCCGGTGCGTCCGACCATCACACCGAGGTCCGACGTCGAAAAGCCGGCGGTGGCAATCGCCATGTCAACCGACGCGGCGGTGATCAGTCGCGTCGCCACATCGACGGCGCCGAGGTCGGCGGGGTGGATCCATCCACGGAAGCTCACTCCCGGAACGGGAGGAAGGCGAAGAAGGATCTCAATAAAGGAATCGAGATTCGAATTGTCGCTCGACATTTTCAAGCTCCTTTCACACAAGTAATCAAGCGAAGACATTCAAAACGTCTTCGAAGCATCATTACCCCTTCCTCTCCTCCACCATAGTGACCCTCCATCCCTTACGGCCATAAAATTCATCCTGAACCATATCAAGGATCTTGAACTTTGTTCCAGGCAAGAAAACATGCTCGGCCTGTGTTTCATATGCGGAGAGAGATTCAATGGTGGGAACCGTGCTGCCTTCGATTGTAAAACGGACTGGGACTTCGCCAGCCGCATTTCCTTTCATGGCTATTTTCTGCATCATTTTGGCAACCGAAGGTTTGCGTGACGCAGAGAGGAAGGCAGGGTCCGAGAAGGTTTTGTCCCTTAACATGGCATCAATTAACTCTCGAGGAAGTGTCGTGCCTCGATAGAGATCGACCGGTTGAGGATACGAAGGAAGCCGGTTGATGCCTTCTTTTGCGTCATCGACCAACTTTTGCACCCTATCATCCATTTTACCATCACGTAAACCTCCGTTCATCTCGTTGTACCCCTGGTTTGTAGTGTAGTGATGAAGAGCCCTAATCGAGTCATCGGGAAGTCCGGGGTTGGCGTCGGCAACCCTTCCGACCCAATCATCCACTCTCCCTTCCCACTCCTCTCTGGTCAAGCCCTCTTGCTTCGCCGCTATCCGGAAATCGTTCGGAGCTTTGCCGACGCCTTTAAGGTCAAGTTTGTCAAGCCTCTTCACTCCGGCTGCGGCGTCGTCGACGCCTCGAGCTGCGTGTCCAACGTCGGCAAGGTCGTCGGCGTGCGTACCGAGCTTCGCCAAGATCGACGACGACTTTGAAGCGGCTGTGCCCGTCCCGGCCGTGGCGATTGTTATGACGGCGTCTGGGACCAAATGGCCGATGGCCCGTGCAGGATCGTCGGCCCAGGTGTCCCAGTCGAGTATTCCTTTGCCGATCTCGACTCCAACGCCGAGCGGGTCCTTCGTCAAGGCTTGAAAGAAAGCCACGGCCGTCTCACCTTCGATCTGCTTCTTTGCGGCAAATTCCTCAAGGGTCAGTTCCCCGCTGAGAAGAGAGAGCACCGTGTCTGTCAACGAGACGATCGGGCTCATTTTCAACAGCAACTCAGCCATGTCGCCAAGTGCCTCGAGTGCGCCCCAGACGATCCCTCCTACGAAATCCAAACCGGTTTCGAGCCAGTTTCGCTTATCGGGGGCGCCCTCACATGAGCCTCTCAGCAGATCGGCGCAGGTTTGAGCCGCAGCCTCAAGGCCGACTATCGCCTCGTTGAAAGTCGAGACAGCTTGCTGCCGGATCGGTTCGCCGGGATCGGAAAACGGTTCGATCGTCAGATCGAAAGTTCCCGGGCCATTCTTAGCTTCCCACTCTCTCTTTTCTCTTTTTCCCCGTTCCACATCAGCGTCATAGTCTTTGCGAGCCTGTTCGCTGACGCGATTGCCTTCCTCGTAATCGATCTTGCACTGCGCCGCCGTGCGCTGAGCATCTTCGAGGGCCGTGGCGTAAGCGTCAAGGCCGTCTGCCGCACTTGAGAAACCCCTCGCTGCCTGCTGCCATCTTTCGGGCTCCACTGAGAACTTTTCGCGAAAGCGATCGGCCGCGCGACCGGTCCACCCGTCCGTCGAGAGCGAAGACAACGAGTCTGCGATGGTCTGGTACTGACTCGAAAGAGTGCGCATCTCCGCAGTCTTCGCCCGAATAGCCGAGGGATCGCCCGAGACGGTGAAGTCCGGCGCACCTGAGTATTTAGCTCCCAACGTCAACGCCTTCCAATAGATTTGTCGTTTCCAACAGGCCCGTCGCGTCTACGAACTTTTGCATGCGCTCTTTCGCCTTGTTGTCGAATTCCGCATAGTTCATCGCAACCTTTCCGAGCCGCCCGGCGACCTCCTCGATATCGTCAGTCATATCGTTTATCCCACGTTCCCATCGATCTTGGAACTCGTCGATCGCGTCCCACACGACGTCGTTCGCCACATCATCCTCCTTGGGAACATAGTCTTCAATATCATGATCTTTCTTTTGTTTGACAATGTCTGTAGCTGTTTTAGAGCCATTGATAAGCGACTCTATATCCACCTCAAAATCGTAGCTAGGCATGTTTCAACTCCTTCAGTCGAGTACGGCGACATTGCGCACCTCGGCTTGATGACCAAGCTCGTTTACGTCGTGTAGCGCCTTGGCCGCCTCGTCCAAGGCGTCCGTCAAAGCGTTTGTGCGGGCTTTCAAACGTTCGTCAAAGCTGAGCTGCGCCTGCCGAGAATCAGATTTCTCGCTCCAGCCCGCGATATGGGCTTCGGTTTTCGTTCGCGCATCGGATATCAGCCTCTCGACGTCCGCACTCATGTTCTTGACCGCGTCCTCCAAGTCGGTCAGTGAGGATTCGCTGTACTTAAAGGTCCTTTTGCTCATTGCGCGCCTCCCATCAATGCTGCTATGTCGGAATAGACCGAAGAAAAATCCTCAGCAGACTTTGCGTCGGTCTGCGCCGTCGTGGAGTCAACGGCGACCAAGGCTTTGGAATAATTTCCAAGCCCTTCGGGAAAAGGCTTCGCAGCCTCAAACCAACTTTTGATTCCCTCCCCAAAGGTTGCAATCGCCGAAAAGGCCAGAGGCTCCAAACCTTCCTCCAGCCCTTCGCCAAAATTCTTCAAAAGATCCGACAAGTCATTGGCGGTTTCATTGACGACGTGTGCGGCTTCGGTCTGCGCCCCAAGAGTGAGGCCAAGTTCCGTACCCATGGACAATCACGTTCCTTTCGAAAAATGGTTGGCGCTATGAGGGAGCTTTTATTTCAATACAAAGATTCCAAACATCAAACTGACTATCAAGATGACGAAAGCCACAGTAAACGCAAAATTCAAGAAAACAAGCACTTAATAGACTCTGGAGAGCAGTCCCCCTTTAGAATTGGACAGATTACATTTACTTGGGTAAAGAGAAAACTCTTCCATGCATCGGGGCCCGTCCGGGCTGACTTCGTGCCCAACGCCGGTTCGGCTCGCCTAGCTCGCCTTCAAAACCATTTTAATCAGCCCGACCAATCAGCCCAAGCCTTTGCCCTTGAGCCAATCTTTGGCGATCTTCGAAGCGGGCTGGCCGGATTTGACCGAACGGGCGTTCATCGCGCGCAGGTCTTCAGATGTGAGCTTGGCGGAGACGCCGTCGAGGGTCTTGGCGGCGCGAACGGGAAGCTTCGAGGAGACGAGTGGAACGACGTGCGAGGAGAGGAAGAGGTTCTTCGGATCCTGGAGCACCACGAACTCCCCCGTGGAGAGCTCCGGGTTCCCGGAGTACAGATCGACGACCTGTGCGCGCCCTTCGCGCAGCGATTTGATCGTCAGCGGGCCTCCCGAGTCTTCAATGGGTGTGAAAGAAACGTCCACCCCGTATGCCGATTTCAGGCCTTTCGGGCCGTACGGGCGTGATTCGAGCTCTGAATTGCCGCCGAGCACCAGCCGCCCCTTGACCTTGGCGAGGTCGCCTATGGTGCGAATCCCGTTCTCCGAGGCGAACTTCGCGGTGACGACGTAGGAGTCCTGGTCCGCGGCCGGCGCCTGATTGAGCACGGTGAGCTCGCGCGGAAGCTTCTTCTCTAGTGCGCGGTATACGGGCTCGGGGGCCGTCACACTCGCCTTGGAGTCGATGTACTGAAGGAGATTGCCCGTGTATTCCGGGAAGACGTCGATTGAGCCGGAGCGGACCTCGGGCATGTAGACCTCGCGCTGGCCGATTTTCATCTGTCGCTCGATTTTGTAGCCCTTCGCCTCCAGCGCCTGCGCGTATATCTCCGCAATGATTTCGTTGGAGTAGTAATCCTGCGAGCCGACGACGATCGTTTCGCCGGCCCGGTCCTTTCCGTCGGATCTGCGCAGAGGATCGGCGTTGGAGCAGCCGACGGCGAGGGCGACGGCGCCGAGCGTCGCGACGGCCTTGGCGAAGCGCGGCGCCCTCGCGGACGCGTTGCACGGCGCGACGCGCGATCCGGCGCCCGTCCGACGGGCGGGCGCGGTTTGGGACCGTTCGGCGGACATCACGTCGGCCCCAGGCGCGGACATCGCGTGGGCGCCAAGCGTGGGCGTCGCCTGAGCCCGTTCGGCGGACGCGGCCTGCACGGCACCCGCAAAGCGGCTTTCTTCCAAGCGGAGGCGCCTGAGGCCGCTCTTCGCGGCGACCCTTCGGAGAATGCGTGCGATGAAAGACAATGTCACTCCTTCGAAGCGGCGTGGGCGGGCGCGGCGCGGCGCGCGGTTGCCCGCTGCAAAGCGGACAGGAGCAATTCGCATACGATCGCGAGGGCGATGACTGCGAGCGATCCGCCGAGCATCAACGGGTAATTGTGGGACCGCAGGCCCGCAAAGAGGAAGCGGCCGAGACCCCAGTCCGCGACGTATGCGGCGAGGGTCGCCGTGGACACCACCTGCAGCACGGTCGCACGCAGTCCGCCCACGATGACGGGCAGAGCCAGCGGCAGCTCCACGCGGAAGACCACTTGGGCGGGGCTCATCCCTATCGCCGTCGCAGCTGCGGGCACGGCGGGGTCGATGGATTGGATACCCGAATAGGCGCCCGCCAGAAGCGAGGGAATCGCCAGGATGACGAGCGCGATGATCGGCGCGTCAAGCCCGATCCCCAAAATCAGGCCGAAGATCGTCAACAGGCCGAGGGTCGGGATCGACCGCGCGGAGCCGACGACGGCGCCAACGACGCCCGCGCCCCGCCTCGTGTGGCCGACGACGATCCCGATCGGCAGGGCGATCGCGGCGGCGATCCCGACGACGCCGAGAGTGAGGATGACGTGCTCAAGGAGCCTCGCGCCGATGCCGGAAGGGCCCCACCAGTTGGCAGAGTCGGCAAGCCATCTGAGGGCCGAGAGGAAATAGTTCACGCCTGCTCCCCCTTCGCGCCGGGGGCCTTGCCGGCCCTCGTCCACGGCGTGAGAAGACTGCCGAGCAGGACGACGAGTCCGTCGACCGCGAGCGCCAGAGCGACCGTCGCGACGACCCCCGTCACGACCTCGGCCGTTATCCCCCGCTGAAAACCGTCGGTCAGGAGCGTGCCGACGCTGGGGATTCCCACGAGCGCCCCGATCGTCACAAGCCCCACCGTGGAGACGGCGACGACCCTGATTCCCGAGACGAGCACGGGCAATGCGAGCGGAAGCTCGACCGTCCACAGGAGCGTCCTGCGCGAATGCCCCACCGCCGTCGCGCCGTCGATCACGGTTTGGTCCACCGAGGAAAAGGCGTCGCTGGCCGTCCTCACAAGAAGGGCCATGCCGTACAGGCCGAGGGCCGCGATGATGGTCAGCGGCGAACGCAAAGGCGTTCCGATGACGAGCGGCACCGCCACGAGGAGCGGCAGCGAGGGGATCGCGTACATCAGTGTGGCGCCGGAGAGGATGACGCCGCCGACCTTGGGGAAGCGATGCGCGAAGCGGCCGATCGGAACAGACACTAAAACGGCCAGGGCCGTCGCCGGAAGCGCGATGAACAGGTGAGCCCGCAGAAGTTCGCCGACCCACCGCCAGTTCTCGCCCAGCCAGCTCACACCGGGCCGCCTTCAGTCGAATCGCCGGATTTGCCTCCGAGCCTCCACCGGGCCTTCGCCTTGCGCAGAGAACTCCGAGCGGCGTCCAGGGCATGCGGCAGGCGGGGCTGCGCCGCTTGTTTGCGGGAGCTCTGCTCGCGGGCGGCGTCGTCCCCCGCGCCTTTCACGCCGCTGACAAGCCCGTCAAGCCCTTCAATGACCCCCACCTGGCGCCCGTCTTCGCCGACGACGACGTTGCGCCCGGCGACCTGGCGCACGCGCAGCGTTTGGTTGGACTTCGTCCCGCCGACGAAGGTGCGCACGAAGTCGCTTGCCGGAGCGGCCAGAATCTCTTCCGGCGTGCCGCTCTGCGCGATTTTTCCGCCCTCGCCGAGCACGACGACTTCGTCGCACAGGCGGAACGCCTCTTCGACGTCGTGCGTCACGAAGACGACCGTTTTGCCGATCTCCCCTTGCAGACGCACGAGCTCGTCCTGAAGCTCGCGGCGAACGATGGGGTCGACGGCGCCGAAGGGCTCGTCCATGAGCAGGATCTCGGGCTCGGCGGCCAGAGCCCGCGCCACGCCCACACGCTGGCGTTGGCCCCCGGAAAGCTGAGCCGGGTATCGGGCGCCGAGCTCCGGGTTGAGCCCCACCCGTTCGAGAAGCTCCAGCGCCGCGGATCGGGCCTCGCGCCTCGGCGTGCCGTTGAGGATCGGCACGGTGGCGACGTTGTCCGCGACGGTGCGATGCGGCAGAAGCCCGCCGTCTTGAAGCACGTATCCGATGGATCGGCGGAGTTTGACGGGATCGGCTTCTCGCACGTCGACGCCGTCGATGAGCACCCTTCCCGACGTCGGGTCGACCATGCGGTTGACCATGCGCAGCAGCGTCGTCTTGCCTGAGCCGGACGAGCCGACGAGCACGACGGTTCGATGTTTCGGCACCGTGTACGTGAAGCCCTCCACGGCAACCGCGCCGCCGGGATACGTCTTTCCGACGGACTCGAATTCGATCACGTGTTCAGCATATCGGCGTTGGGCCTGCTTGCAAAAGAGGCTGCCGTGGCCTGTCGGTGAAATTAGAGGGTTTTCAGAAGCTGGGTTTTCATGAGCCAAGTTTTCAAGAGCAGTCAAGGCCGAGTTTTCACGAACCGCCAGGGCGGGTTTTATGAGCCGCTGAAGCGACCCATTGGGCAAGTTTGCTCAACGCTCATCGCCGCGCCATCGCCCGGATCGCCATTTGAACCGTCCCCGCGGCAGGATGCTGTCAGTCGGTGAGCAACGTTTGTCTTATGACAAGAGACATGTTTCCTGCATGAGAATGAAGGGACGCACTAAACTAGAAGCACGACGAACCGCCAGTCGGGGCGTTGACTGCCGGGGGCCTATAAGGCCCCCGAGCTTGTTTACGGACTCCGCTTGCGTCTCTGGAGCGGCCTCGGAAGCCTCCCCGACGATTGACAGATTGACAAGCCCGGCTCGCTTTTAGACGGTTGGAACCAGGCTTCAAAGCATGAACGACTTGTTTCCCATACCGACAACAAATCGGCTATTTGGCTGGCAACTCCAGCCGGCCCGCAGGCCCTTCCATGACAAATACGGGACATGTTTCATACATAACTTTAGCGGAGCCCCACGGACGCTGTTCCTCGGCTAAGAAAGTGCTAGAATAATTCCTACTAGGCGATCGTCGGACGGTGGAACAAAATGGCGCAGACAGACATAACACAAGAAAAGATAGATGAGTTCAATGTCAAACCTAGTGACATCGTGTTTTTAACAGGTTCGGGGATTTCGCTTGATTCAGGCCTCCCGGATTGGGCGACCTTTGTAAAGAACCTATTAATAGAATCAAAAACTATGGACTCTGATGATCTTGCAGAACTTTTCGTCAGAAGACAGAGCAATCTTCTCGTTATCGCCGACGGAGCACATCAGAGCGCGAAAAGCAACAACTTGGAGTGGAAACAAATTGCTCTAAAGGGTCTGTATGGCACCGATATAAACGAAAAGCCAGCTTCGCAGATGCATGAGATCGTAGCTCGCTATCAGTTTGAGTTTTCATGCCCTGTCCTCACGACCAACTTCGACGTTCTCCATGAAATAGCGGGCTTGAAACATTTGGAACATCTAGTTGAGAATGGCTGGAATCCCGACGAGAATGCGGATCCTGATGAATTTATACCAAAGAGTCACGACGAAGATCGCCATGACGACGAAGGAAGAATCGTTGTTTCACACCTTCACGGAGTCCTCGACCCCCGCCCAGATGGGCTGATCTCTGAGGAAAAGAGTCTAATTATAGGCCAAAGCGACTATAACAATCTTTTCAAAAAAGATACATCTTGGCAGAGTGAGGTCATAGATGATTCAGTTAGACGACATAAGACATTTGTCGTTTTAGGCCATTCTCTCAATGATCAAGACATACAAAATTGGTTCCATAGGCGCTCTGGAGACAACTTTACCGTATATTTTTTCGTCGCAAGGGAGAGCTTAGGAGTCGACAAGGAGACCTTTGGGAGACTATTTGATCCTATAAAACAGCAGTGGTCGTCCATTAACGTGAAGACAATTATGATCGACGACTATGTAGACGCCAATCAGATACTATTAGAGATATACTACATGAATAAAGAGCGTTCAAACAATAGATACAATCCTCCTGCCACCCGCATAAGTTGCTTATATTCAAAGATAGAAAACGACACACGTAAAGCATCTGAAGATACTCTGATGTGGATTGAGTCCGTAGAGAAACCTTGCGATGCCAATATTGATGATTTCGATGTTTCCGTATGGATTGCAGACGGGAAAGGTTCTATTCACCGTTTTTCGTCTTTAAATAGAATCTTCTTAAAGATAGACCCTCTAAAATCTATCGAAACAGGATTTGACTCCGAGTATCTTGCGGGTCGCGCAATTTGTTCGAACTCAGTGATGCTTGAGGATGGTTCTGACGGAAAATGGAATACGATCATGGCAAGGAGCTTCAGCTGCGAGTTTGCGGACGGACCAGAGCTTTCTATCGGAGTCGTCACAGTGGCGGTCAAGTTCAAGGATCAGAGTTCCGATTCTTCCCTGGAACAACGTGTTTACATACTGGAACAGCTACGTGTTTACATAGATACCCTGCGAGAAATTCTATCTTGTGAGTTTTCACGTCTGGTTTCGTCTTTGGCAGAATGATATTTCATAGCAAATCACAGAATCACAGATGTTTTTCGAATTCGCTTCTGATAAGCTTGCGATTAAGCAAATAAGGAGCGAATTATGTCAACCGCACCAACATTTGAACTTATACCTACCAGCTTTGGAAGTTCTACTCTGCGGCTTGTCCCTGTCGTCCCCGCGACCAAATCCGCACGCGAGCAGCTTGCAGAGGCACGGAGCCGCAGAGCCAAGAAGACAGCAAGCAGCAGCGTTCCTCCGTCGTCGGAGACTGAGAAACTCACTGAATCCGACAATTAAGCCGCAATCAATGTTCTGACGGCCTCCTTTGCTTGGAGGCCGTCTTTCGTTCTGCCAGACCCCGCTAACCAGCCGCCCGTCCTGTGTTCTCTACGCCGACTACCTGTGTTCTCTGTGCCGATTGACGGCGCGAAAAAGCCGACAGCACCATCTTCGCGCACTCCAACCGAAACGCTCAACGGCAGAGAGCAAGGCTCACGCAGTCTTAGCAGAGTCGGCGAGCCGTCGATACGAAACGGAGACATAGCCCTGGGAATCTACTGGCGAGACGACCGCGGAGGGCCTCCCATACGGGGCAGAGGCAACAGCCAGAGCGGACCCAGGCAGGTCATCGGGGCACGTCCGGCATGCGCGAGACGCAGCCGGCGACCTCCGTGCCGCGACGGTCACAGCATGCACGAGACGCAGCCGGCGACCTCCGTGCCCTCGAGCGCCTGCTGGCGGATTCGCATGTAGTAGAGCGTCTTGATGCCCTTGCGCCAGGCGTAGATGTAGTTGCGGTTGACGTCGCGCGTAGTCACGGTGTCCGGGTAGAACAGCGTGAGCGAGAGCCCCTGATCCACGTGCTGGGTCGCTGCGGCATAGGTGTCGATGATCTTTTCGGGGCCGATTTCGTAGGCGTCCTGGTAGTACTCCAGGTTGTCGTTCGTCATGTAGGGTGCCGGATAGTAGACCCTCCCGATCTTTCCTTCCTTGCGGATTTCGATCTTGGAGACGATGGGATGGATCGACGACGTCGAATGGTTGATGTACGAGATCGACCCCGTCGGCGGAACCGCCTGAAGGTTCTGGTTGTACATGCCGTATTGCCGCACGTCCTCGCGCAGCGCCGCCCAGTCCTCGCGGGTCGGGATGTGGACGTTTGCGAACAGCTCGCGCACCTTCGGCGTCGTCGGCTCCCACGCGCCCTCGACGTACTTGTCAAAGAACTCGCCCGTGGCGTACGTCGAATCCTCGAATCCGGCGAAGCGCTCTCCGCGCTCGCGCGCGATCTCCATCGAGGCGCGGATCGCGTGGAACAGCACCGTGTAGAAGTACATGTTCGTGAAATCGAGGCCTTCCTCGGAGCCGTAGAAGACCCGCTCGCGGCCGAGGTAGCCGTGCAGATTCATCTGGCCCAGGCCGATGGAGTGGCTCATGGCGTTCCCGCGTTCAATGGAGGGAACCGAACGAATGTCCGTCATGTCCGAAACGGCGGTGAGGGCGCGCACGGCGGTCTCGACCGTCTTGCCAAAATCGGGCGAATCCATGGCCTTGGCGATGTTCATCGACCCCAAATTGCACGAGATGTCCTTGCCCACGTGCGCGTACGAAAGGTCCGGGTTGTACTCCGAAGCCTCGGAAACCTGGAGGATCTCCGAGCACAGGTTCGACATCGTGACCTTGCCCTTGATCGGGTTCGCCGCGTTCACGGTGTCCTCGAAGACGATGTACGGGTACCCGGATTCGAACTGAATCTCCGAAAGCGTTTGGAAGAACGCGCGGGCGTTGATCTTCGATTTGCGGATGCGCTTGTCATCGACCATCTCGCGGTACTTCTCGCTCACGGAGATCTCCGTGAAGGGCACGCCGTAGACCCGTTCGACGTCGTAGGGGCTGAAGAGGTACATGTCCTCGTTGTTCTTCGCCAGCTCGAACGTGATGTCCGGGATGACGACGCCGAGGGAGAGGGTCTTGATGCGGATCTTCTCATCCGCGTTCTCGCGCTTGGTGTCGAGGAAGCGCAGGATGTCCGGGTGGTGGGCGTGGAGGTAGACGGCTCCGGCGCCCTGGCGCGCGCCCAGTTGGTTGGCGTAGGAGAAAGAGTCCTCGAGGAGCTTCATGACGGGGTTGACGCCCGAGGACTGGTTCTGGATTCTCTTGATCGGGGCGCCGAGCTCGCGCAGGTTCGACAGGTTGAGGGCGACGCCGCCGCCGCGCTTGGACAGCTGGAGCGCGGAGTTGATGCCGCGGGCGATCGACTCCATGTTGTCCTCGATGCGCAGGAGGAAGCAGGAGACGAGCTCGCCGCGGGCGGCCTTGCCCGCGTTGAGGAATGTGGGGGTCGCGGGCTGGAAGCGCCCCGAGATGATCTCTTCCATGAGGTCGACGGCGAGCTTTTGGTCGCCGCGGGCGAGCGTGAGGGCCACCATGCACACGCGGTCCTCATAGCGCTCGAGGTAGCGGGTGCCGTCGAAGGTCTTGAGCGTGTAGGACGTGTAGTACTTGAAGGCGCCCAGGAAAGTCGGGAAGCGGAACTTCTTCGCGTAGGCCGCCTTGTAGAGCGACTTGACGAAGTCGAAGGGGTACTGGTCGAGCACCTCTTTCTCGTAATACCCCTCCTTGACGAGGTACTCCATCTTCTCTTCGAGGTCGTGGAAGTAGACGGTGTTCTTGTTGACGTGCTGGAGGAAGTACTGGCGCGCCGCGGCCCTGTCGGCGTCGAACTGGATGAGGCCGTCGGCGTCATAGAGGTTGAGCTTGGCGTTCAGGGCGTGGTAGTCGAGGTTCGGGTCCTCGTAGCTCTCCTCGCCCGTGTCCGTCAACGTGCTTGCTGCCAAAACTTCTCCAAACCTTCGCGAACCCGGGCCACGTCCAAGGGCGTCCCGAGCAACTCGAATCTGTACATGTGCGGCACATGGCATTTGGCGGCGACGATGTCGCCGGCCAAGCCGTAGGCCGCGCCGAAATTCATGTTTCCCCCCGAGATCACGCCGCGGATGAGGGAGCGGTTGTGTTCGTCGTTGAGGAACTTGATGACCTGTTTGGGGACAGCGCCTTTGGCGTTGCCCCCTCCGTATGTGGGGACGACGAGGACGTACTCCTCGTCTACGCGGAGCGGCCCTTCCTTCGGGCGCAGCGGAATGCGGCACGCGGGCATGCCTAGCTTCTTGACGAATCTTTCGGTGTTGTTCGTCGCCGATGAGAAGTAGACGAGCTTTGCCATCCGAGGCCTGCCGATCTGTGAAGGGCTCCGGACGGGGCCGGCGATGCCGCAGGCGCCGCCCGGCCCCCGTCCGCCGTCACGCTGTGACAGCCGCCGAATCTCGAGCGGCCGCCGTCAGCGCCTTGATCTTGTCAGGGCGAAAGCCCGACCAGTGGTCGCCCTCGGCGAAAACCACGGGCGCGGATTGGTAACCCATCGCCTTGACCGTTTCCAGCGCCTCGGCATCCTGAGTCAGGTCCACCTCGCGGTAGGCGAGCCCGGCCTTCGCCAGCGCCCGCTTCGTCGCGTTGCACTGAACGCACGAAGGCTTGGTGTAAACAGTGACGCTCATAAGAGCCGCTCCTTCCGATCCCTTGGGCGGGTCGCCTCCGACCAACCCGGGGTACGCATCAAATCCATGTCGCGCCGCCTGAGCGGCACACGCGAAGACACTACACCTTGTGGTCGGTTTTCGGTTAGACCACAAGGGCTTGTGTCTGGGTGATAAGTGACACCCTTGTCATTCGCCCTGTGGACCACCTCTCCTTTCTGGTGGAGAAGCTGTGCACACAGACACGTCGCCCGGCCGGCTTATCCCCTTCCTTTCCACACCAAACCGGGTGCTTCGGGCCGCCCGACGGACGGCTGAAACGATTCTCCCCCGCGCCTCCGACACAAATTCGGCTCCGCAAGAGCCCCTTAAGAAGCCTCTTCGCGAAAGCCGACGCGAGTGCGGCCGTTGCGGACTCGACGCCGCCGCGGCGCACAGCGCCCACGAAAGCCCTTTCGCCTTCGCTGAGAGAAGGCGACCCGTCGAGGCAAACGATCCAACGAGGCGAAGCGGTCCGCCGAAGTGAAGCCTGACGGCTGCCTTTCGCAGCACCGGATGAACGGGAGTTTTCCACACGTGTGGATGAAACGAGTCCACACGTGTGGAAAACTCCACCGAACTGTCCACAAGCTGTGGAAAAGACTCCCCCGCTTCCCCGATGGGCATCTTCTCCCGGATCGGCGTGTCCGGCTCTGGCGTGTCGCGTTTAGAGCGAGATCGCCGACGGCCTCCCGTCATCGACTGCCTCGCCCTTGCCCGCCGCCTCGCGCCATCAGCCGCCTCCCCTTTGCCCGCCGCCTCCCGTCATCAGCCGCCTCCGCCCTTTTGTCTTCCACCTCCGGTCACTTCCCGCCTCCCGGCATGCTCATGCGGTTTTCGTCGTAGTCTCCGGCCGTCGCGGTCACGACTTGCTCGCCGTCGACCTTGATCGTGTACTTCTTTCCCTTGACGACGTCGGGCGAGGAGAACACGAAGGAGCCCGCGTTCTTTGCGAGCGTGTAGGAGGCGATCTGCTTGCCGTTCGAATCGAACACAGCGAAAGTCGAGCCTTTGCTCGCTTGGCCGGTGACTTTGATCGAGGCCTGCGCGGAGGACGTCGCAGGCGCCTGGTCCATGCCTTGGGATCCCGCGGCGAAAAGGGCGCCCCCGGCCATCGTCAGGCCGCTTTCGGCGTCGATGGCGCCGTTTCCGCCGGCCGTCGGCCCCCAGACTGTCATCTTCCCGCCGCTCATGTAGCCTGCGCCGTTCGAGTCGAATCCGTCGCCTTGGGCGTTGACCGTCCAGTCGCCGCCGGTCACGGACAGCCACGGCGAGTCGCCGCCGGTGGCGTTCAGCCCGTCATCGCTGGAAGTTATGGCCGCCGAGCCTCCGGCCAGGAGGATTGTGGCGCCCTCGACGCCCTCCTGCGATTTCGCCACCTTCGTCGAGCCTCCGGCGAGAATCACGTCCGACGTCGCGTCGATCGCGTCGGAGCCCGCCGACGCCGTGACGTTTCCGCCCGTCACGAGCACGTATCCGCGGCCCGAGGCGGTCTCGTTGTCGGCTTTGACCGCGTCTCCCTTTGCTTGGAGGGAGAGGGTCCCCCCGGCTATGACCACGTAGTCCTGGCCGCGCACGGCGTCGTCGGCGGCCTTGACGTTGATCTTGCCGCCCAGAATGACGAGCCCGTCCGAGCTGGAGACGCCGTCGTTGCCGTTGCCGGTCACGTTGAGCGTCCCGGCGCCGCCGAGCGTCAGGTCCGCCGAAGAGGCGATCGCAGCCGTGGGGCCGCTGGAATCGGCGTACTTCGAAGTGTCGGACACCGAGTTGACGGTGCCCTCGGCGGCGATGACCACCGCTTCGTCGGCGCTCTTCACGCGAATCGCGGCGTCGGTCGAAGACGAGATCTCGGCGCCGTCGAGCACGATTTTCACCTTGTCGGAATCCGCGGCCGTCACGAGGATCTGGCCGGTGAATTTGCCTGAAAGCACGTAGGTTCCAGCCGAGGAGATCGTCACTTTGCCCTCGCTCGCCGCGGCGCCGGAGCCTTCGACCGAAGCGGACGCGCCGTTCAGCGAGACCTTGGTCGCCGAGGCGGCGTCGTACTGCGCGTCGTTCGAATCGGCGTGCGGCTTCTGGTTCTCAGCCATGACACTCTCGACGGTCGCCTTGGCGGCCGTCACCGTCGTCGAATACACGTCGCCGGAGGGAACAGACTTCTCGGACGCGTTGCGCAGGGAGTCGAGCATCTTCAAACCGTCACCGTCCGTTGCGGCGACGTTTGCGGAGCCCGCCGACGAGTTCGAGGCCGCGCCGACCTCGGAGGCCTCCGAAGAGCCGACTTTGCAGCCGCCCAGAGGCGCTCCCGCTATGAGCGCGACGGCCGCGAATTTCCTTCTCAGATTCTTCTTCATGTTCTTTCGTCTCCTAGTCTTTTCATCGCCCTGTTCCAACGGTTGGAGGGCAATTCGGGATGGATCGACGCGACGCCGAGCGCGTACTTCGAGATCCTCAGCGGGCGGTGTCCGCTGCGCCACAGCCACCTGTCGGCGGCGGAGGCCCGCCCGGCGGACTTCGTTTCGACGACGACGCCCGGAACCTCGACGCGCACGCCGCCCGAGGGCGCGCAGAGGACGAGGCCGCGATCGGCCGTCAGCCGAGAGCCTTCGGGAAGGCAAAGGGTCGAACGCGTGTACACCGATCGGACCGCCGGGATCAGGCTGGCCGCGACCCTCAGCGCCTCGCGGCGGCTTTCAGCGATCCCTCTGTCCGCCAGGCGTTCAGCCAGCCATTCGCGCACTTCGGGCCGAATGAGCAGATCGGGGCGTTTCACGCTGCGCCCATGGCGTAAGGCCGCGCAGGCGCTCACCGGGACGTCCTCCAAACGGAGCCTGTCTTTGACGTTGTGCCCGCGCCCCGAGCGAGTCTTCAATTCGAGGAAGTGCGTCCCCGAATCGAGGTAGACCCGGGAGCGGAGCTTGAAACGCCGGCGGCGCTTCGTGGCGGCCGCGCGATAGAGGGAGAAATCGGGCGTGTCGTCGTAGTCGGACAGGTAGCCGAAGGCCGACTGCCCGTCGATGGCCAACGCGCGCGCCCCCTTTGCCGCCAGCGAGGCGACGAGGTCTGCCGCGACGTCGGCCTGAAGAAGGTATTTGCGATCGATTCTCGTGAGAAGCGAGGCGTTGGCGGAAAGCTCGTCGAGGGCGATCTCCGGCAGCCGCGCGAAAGATTCGCCGACGGCGTCGGCGGTCCGCATGTCCGGAACCGCCATCAGGCGGCCCTCAGGTTTCGGGGCCGAGCGCTTTCGACGGCCGCTTTCCCGCCGCATCGCACGTCGACCGTTGTGGAATCGTTGACGTAATCGAGCCTGACGATGCTCACTTCGCGCACGGCCATGCCCGTGCGCGCCTCGATGAACCGGGCGAGCTCGTCGGCGTCGTCGATAGCGCGGTCGACCACCATCGCCATGTGCCGGGAGCCGGACATGACGCGGCTGGAATCGACGACGCCGAGCGCGAGAACGACGCCGCCGATCAGAGCGGCCGCCGCCGCGAACGGCATTCCCGATCCGAGGCCGCCGATGAGCCCGATGGCGAGGGCGGCGAAGTAATACGCAACCTCGACCTGGCTCAGCTCGGTCGAGCGCAGGCGGATGATCGAGAGCACGCCGAACAGGCCGAGCCCCAGCCCCGCGCCCACAGTCGCCGTGGACAAAGCCGTGGTCACGGCTAGCACCCCGACGTTGACGCCCACGAGGGCTACCGCGAGGTCCTTGCGCCGATGGCGCGGATAGTACAGCGCGAACGCGAGCGCGCATATCGCCGCTATGTCAAGGGCAAAGAGTCGGACGTCCATACTGCCTCCTTCTTGCGAGCCCCGCACGCCCGGACGCTCCGAGCCGCGGGCGTTGCCTCGCCGACCCGTCAAGAATGAGAAACGCAGCTCGATTTTTCCAATGTTTTATCCGAAGCTTTTCTGAAAATAGTCTCGAACTTTGTTTTACGTTGGCCAACGCGATTCGACCCGGCCGCACCAAACACGCCTGCAATCGGCGGCGTCAAAAAAGGCGAATCCCGCGGAACGCCTGGAAATGTTCCGCGGGATTCGCGTCTGGAAGGCAGGCGGCGGGCCGGGCCCGCGCAGATTCGCCCTACTTGAACTCGCCGGCTTTGGCCTTGGCGATCTCGTGGCCGTCGACGACGATCTTGTATTCCTTGCCCTTCGCCAGGTCGGCAGAGGAGAAGAAGATCGAACTCACGTCCTTCGTGAGGGTGTGCTTGGCCAGTTCCTTGCCCCCCGATTCGACGACGGTGACGGTGGCCTGCGCCTTGACCGCGGCGTCGACCTTGATCGCCGTCTGAGACGAGCCCGACGACGGCGTTTCGTCCATGCCCGAGGGGCCCGCGGCGAACAGGGTGCCGCCGTCGATTTCAAGGCCGGTCTCGGCGTCGAGCGAGGCCGCACGCGTGTCGGTGGGGCCGTAGATCGTCATCTTTCCCCCGCCGATGTAGGCGGCGCCGTTGGAGTCGAAGCCGTCGCCTCCGGTGTCCAGACGCCACTCGCCCCCGGAGACGGAGAGCCAGGGCCTGACGCCGGTGGCGTTGATGCCGTCGTCGGTCGTTTTGACGTCGGCCTTGCCCCCCGCAAGGAGGACGTGCGCCGCCTCGATGCCCTCCTTGGAGCCCGCAATCTTGATATTGCCGCCGGCGATGACAATCTCGGTTTTCGCGTTCACGGCGTTGGACGAACCGCCGTTGATCGTCAGGTCGCCGCCCGTGACGAGCACGTATCCGCGGCCCGACTTGGTCTCGTTTTCGGACTTGATGCCGTTGCCCTTGCCGTTGACGTCGAGCGTGCCGCCGGCTATGACCACGTAGTCCTGGCCGCGCACGGCGTCGTCGGGGGCGCTGACGCTGATCTTCCCGCCGGTCACGACGAGGCCGTCGGAGCTGGAGATGCCGTCGTTGGCGTTCCCGGTGACCTTGAGCTCGCCCTTGCCGCCGACGGTGAGGTCCGCGGACGACGCGAGGGCGGCTGACGGCCCCTTCGCATTGCCGGCGTAGCTCGACGTGTCGGACAGGCTGTTGGAGGTGCCTTCTGCGGCGATGACGACCGCCTCGTCGGCCGTCTTCACCCGAATGGCCGAGTCCTTGGACGAGGAGATGTTGGCGTTCTTGAGGACGATTTTCACCTTCGCCGTGTCCGGCGCCTCGACCGTGACCGTCCCGTTGAAGGAGCCTGAGAGCACGTAGGTGCCGTCCTGCTTGATGGTCACGGAGTCCTGCGTCGCGCTCGCGCCCTTGCCCGAAACCTTCGGCGTGCCGTCGAGCTGGATCGTCGTCGCGGAGGACTCCTTGTAATCGGCGTCGTTGGAATCGGCGTGCGGTTTTTGGTTCTCCGCCATGACCGCCTCGGGAGTGGCCCCGTTCGGCTTGACGGAGGACGCGTAAATGTCGCCTCCCGTGGGGACTTTCTTTCCCGAGACGTTGCGCAGCGAATCGAGGATCTTCAATCCGTCGGTCTCGCCAGAGCCCACAATCGACGACCCCTTGGACGTCGATTTCGTTCCGTCCGGGTCCGACTTCCCGTCGCCGCAGCCGGCCAGGGCGAGGCCCCCGACGGCGAGGACCGCCGCCGCGTGTCTATGGATTTTCCCAGTCATCGGATAGCTATCTCCTTATTCCTAGTTTGGTCATTGTCGAATGCCAGCGGTTGGCTGGCAGCTCGGGATGGACGATTGCCGTGCCAATGGCGTATTTGGACACTCGGGACGGCCGTATGCCGCGGGACCACAGCCACCGGTCGACGTCGGATGTGCGTCCGCTGGATTTGGTTTCGACCACCACTTCGGGAAACTCGAACCCGGAGTCCTCTCCGGGGCCCGCAAGCACGAGGCCCCGGTCGATCGTCAACCTGGAATCGTCTGGGAGGCAGACCGTCGAGCGCCGGTAGTACGAGCGGCTCGACGGCACAAGGCTCTCCAGGGTTCTGAACCCCTCCCTGTGAGTCGCCGTGACGCCGCGGCGGACGAGAAGCTTGGCCGCCCAAGGGAGCACCTCCGAACGCGTGAGCGGTTCGGCGGGGTCGCGGCGGTAGGAACGGTCCTTCGAGCGGACGTCTTCCAGCCGCAGACGGTCTTTGACGTTTTGGCCTCGCCCGGACCGGGTCTTGAGCTCCATGAAGTGCAGCCCCGAATCGAGGTAGATCCGAGAGCGGAGTTTGAAACGCCGACGGCGCTTGGTGGCGGCCGCGCGATAGAGGGCGAAGTCCAGTGTGTCGTAGTAATCCGAGAGGTAGCCGAAGGTCTGAAGCCCGTCGATCGTCAAGGCGCAGGCCCCGATGTCGCGGAGAAAGCCGACCATCTCGGCGACCGTCCTGTCTGGAACGAGGTACTTGCGGTCGGTTCGTTTGAGCAGCTCGGCCCGTGCAGACAGCTCATGGAGAGAGATCTCCGGCAAGCCGAGCAGCTCGAATCCGTCCCTCTTCGGACTCGACTTGGCCTCTGCTTCGCTCGCACCCGTCATAGACATCACCGCCATCAGGCTGCCCTCAACGACTTCGTCTCCCGGATCTGGGCCCGCCCCTTCGAGCAGCGGACGTCGACCATGGTGGAGTCATTGACGTAATCGAGCCTGACGATGCTCACTTCGCGCACTTTCATGTCGGTGCGACGCTCAATGTATCGCGCAAGCTCTTCCGGATTGGAAAGGGCCCTGTCCACGACCAGCGTCATGTGGCTCGAACCCGTCATCACAAGCTTCGAATCGGCCACCGCGAGGGCGAGGATGATCGCGGCGATGAGCAGCGCCGCGATGCGGAGGGACATGCCTTCGCCCATTCCGCCGATGAGCCCGATGGCGAGGGCGGCGAAGTAGTATGCAACTTCGACCTGGCTCAGCTCGGTCGAGCGCAGGCGGATGATCGAGAGCACGCCGAACAGGCCGAGCCCCAGCCCCGCGCCCACAGTCGCCGTGGACAAAGCCGTGGTCACGGCGAAAACTCCGATGTTGACGCCCAGGAGGGCGACGGCCAAGTCTTTGCGCCGGTGTCGTGGATAGTACAGCGCGAACGCCAATGCCCCGATCGCTGTAAGGTCGACGGCGAAAAGGGGATAGTTCATGGTTATCTCCTGTCGTGGTCTTTCATCGCCGCCCCTCGCGAGGCGGAGGCCGGACCCAGAAGCTTGCGTGGTTTTCTTCTGCGGTTTGCCGCGACGCCCGACGCCGTCGAACGGCTCAGGCTTCTCGTTGCTTGACCCTTTCCGAACTCGCGGCAGGTGCGCGCAGAGACGGTTGACGTTGCGGCGACCGCTGAAGGTGGGAACGAAAGCCGCACGCCTCGGATCCGGCATGGTCGCAATGCGATGAAGTTATTTGAGTTGTGGAAGTGTGGACCGCTTCAATCCAGATAAAAACAGCGTGCCAGAGATCCACTTCGTTTTCTAGTGTTTGCGACACACTGAGTTTGCGCAGGCAAATCGGCGGTTCTTCCCCGACGGCCAGAATTCATTGATACTTCGACAATTTAGAGGTTGATTTCGACATGAGCGAAAAAACCGATGTCGCCGATTTGCGACACGGCTGTCGCTGGCGGCCTGACGCACCGGGCCTGTCTGAGATTCGGGCAGGCCCGAGGATGCAGGCTCACTTGAGCCGTCCGGACGCAAAAGCGTTGCGCATGGGCACGGGCGCGGGCGGAATCGAACAGTATCTCAACTTTGCCCCTAGGGGTCTTCACGCTACTATGAGTTTGCACTTCGAGGCCCTTCGCGCCGGCGGGCGTCAAGGCGCTGTCCGAGTCGCCGCAAGGCCGGAAACATCGAGAGAAAGGAGAACAATGTCGTTGCCAAACGAAGAACCAGAACAGAAGTCCTCGCCAAACGGGAGCCCACAGGAGGGCGGCCAAGGCCTTCCACAGCCGCAGACGCCTAATTTCGCACAGAACCAGGGGGCCTTCCCACAGAGCCAAGGGGCTTTCCCACAAAACCAAGTACAGGCGCCGCATTCGGCGGCCTACGGAAGCCGCCAGCCGGTCGCCAGCGGGATGAACCCTCTGGCAATCGCCTCGCTGGCGTGCAGCATTCTAGGCATCGTGTCCGCCTTGTTCGGAATCGCCGCCCTGGCCCTACTCCTGCCCATAGCGGGCGTCATCCTCGGGCACGTCGCTCTCAACGACATCCGAAAGACGGGCAAGGGCGGCAAGCCCGAAGCCATTGCGGGCACGGTCATCGGCTACATTGCGGCCATTCTCGCTGTGCTCGTAATCATGGTTTTAAAAGGAATCGCGGACATACTCGGATAAATCCCACGCGGCGTCGGAGGCGCAAACCGCCCGGCGCGCTCACGGCAGTCCGGTTCGGGGCGCTTACACCGCCGCGTCCGGGCAATCAAGATTCGCAATCGGTGCGGGGCCCAGAACGGCACTCTGGGCCCCGCACCGCATTTCCCGCAGGCCGCACCCAACCCTCACACGTCCGAAACCGCCACGGGTTCCAACCAACGCATTCCCGCCTTTCGCGAGACTCGTCACGGGGCACGCCGCGAATGCCCTCGTCGCCCTTGTGGCGAGCGGCATACACGCATATCATCGTCCTGACAACATTTCCGCGCGGCAAGGACAGGAGCCCCCTGCCTCCGGGACGGAATCAAGCGACGCAGCGACAGCGGCGCCAAACGAAAGCCCTGTTCTCATCGGCAAGTCAGCCGAGGGAGGCGAGCCAAGGCCAAAAAGGGACGATCGGTTGAATAAAGACGGCGTCACGATGGCCGTTTGCGGCATAGCTGCATAAGTAACAGAATTCAAAAACCACAAACATATAACCAAAATTAAGAAATCAAAAATAAGGATTTCACCATGTCAGTTCCAAACGAATGGAATTCAGAGGCAGATACAAACAGCGAATCCTTTTCTTCGTACGAAGAGAGGAGCAACGGCACCGACTCGGAGATTCATACCCAGAGCTGGGCTGATCTGTCTCAAAGTCCCCAAATGCAAGATCAATACATCCAAGACATTCAAATGCCTATCCAGGATGTATATAGACAGATTCCGCCCCCTTATGGCCCCGCCACCGACAGCCATTGGCCTGCCCATGACGGCTACGAACAAGCTCAGGGGCCGCAGGCGGGCCACTGGTCGAATTTGCCCTACGGCACGGCGCCGCAGCCTTGTCAACAATGGGGGTTCGGCCCGCCGCCCTCACGGAAAACGAGCTCGCTCGCCATCTGCTCGCTCGTCTTCAGCATATGCGGATGGATAGTTGCCTGGCTCGTCTTCCTGCCCGCAGGGATCGTCTGCGGGCACTGTGCGCTGCACTCCGTCCGAAAAACCGGCGAGTCGGGAGAGGGCATGGCCCGCGCAGGCTTGACACTGGGGTACCTAGGGCTCGTCGTCACGCCGCTTCTTCTCAAATGGACACACTTCCAGTAGGGGCAACGCCCAAATGGACATACTTCCAGTAGGGGCAACGCCGAGGAAACAGACGCCGAATTGAGCGATGCGGCCTCGCCCCGCAGTGCGAGCGCCGCGGCGAACCATCTCGTGCATTTCCTCCTCAGGCGTGCGCGCGCTATTCTGAATCAAGCTCGGACGGCGATCACGCTCCCAGCCTTTCCGGCCGCGGTCTATTCGTCGAACGATCACGGCATTTGGGAGAAAGGACATCGATGTCGGCGCCCCACGACGACCTCCAAGACGTTAACCCCGCGCAATCGTCTCAGGTCCCCGATTCTGCCGCTGAGCAAGCAGCCTCGGCCGTGGACCAGTCAGCCTCCGCTGCCGAGCAAGACGAGTTTACTCAAGGTCAAGCCCCTCAAACACCGGTTCGCGGAGGCCCCCAGCCTGCCGTCCCGAGAAATCCCTTTGCAACGGCGTCGCTGACGTTCAGCCTTCTGAGCCTCGGAGCCGTCGCGAACATGTTCGCGTATTTGATAAATTTTTCCCTCGGCTTCGTTTTTCCCATGCTTGTCTCTATATTGGGGATAATCGCCGGCCACGCCGCACTGAGCAACGGCAGAAAGACGGGCAACACACGCAAGGCCTTCGCCTGCACGGCCCTCGCCTACGTCGCAGCCGCCCTCGCGATAGCCTTGGCCGCCCTCTTGACGTACCTGTTCTCCGACGGTCTTCGATGAGACGCACGAGGCCGACGGCGCCGACCGGCTCGCGCCCTCTCGACGGTCCTTCAATCGCCCAAGTCCTCAGCAGCTCAAGTTCTTGGCAACCCGAGTTCTTGGCAACCCGAGTCCTCAGCAGCTCAAGTTCTTGGCAATCTGGGTTCTTGGTAATCTAGATTCGCGGTCGATGGGCGGCTGTCGAAGCCGACCGGAACGCCGTTCCGGGCCGTGCATTGCGCTCGCCGCAGGCGCCTGAAACCGCATCGATGCTTCAACGACCAGGAGAAAGGCGTGCAGGTGGCCAGAGAGTTCGACTTCGATTCGTTCATTGACCGCGAGAACACGGAGTCGTTGAAATGGGACGCCCGGGAGCGCCGCGGGTACCCCGAGACGGTTTTGCCCATGTGGGTTGCGGACATGGACCATCGGACGGCCCCCGCCGTCGTCCAGGCGCTCCACGATCGCGTCGCCCATGGAATCTTCGGGTACACGAGCCCGGACGCATCCTATTTCGAGACGGTCGCCGCCTGGCAGTCCCGCCGCTTCGGGTGGGACGTCGACCCGATGTCGATCGTCGCCACAGGGGGCGTGATCCCGGCTCTGACATACGCCGTCAGGGCGTTCACGGAGCCCGGCGACGGCGTGGTCATCGAGGAGCCCGTCTACTATCCTTTTCGGTCAATCGTCGAAAACAACGGCCGCATCGCGGTCAACGCGCCTCTCGCGCGCAATGGGGAGGGGCGATACGTTCGCGATCTCGCCGCCCTCGAGGCGACGTTCGTCGATTCCGGCGCCCGGACGATGATCCTGTGCAACCCCCACAATCCGGTCGGCCGGGTGTGGACCCGCGAGGAGCTGCTCGGGCTCGCCGACCTCGCCGCAAAACTCGACGTCATCGTCCTCTCGGACGAGATCCACGCCGATCTGACCTATCCGGGCATCCGCACGACGCCGTTCTCCTCCCTGCCGGGAATGTCGAATCGAACGGCGACATTCACGTCGCCGTCGAAGTCCTTCAACCTCGCCGGGCTCCAACTCGCCAACATCGTCGTCCCCGACCGGAAGCGACGGCAGGATTTCATCCGCGAGTCAAACGCCGCGGGCTACAGCGAACCGAACGCCCTCGGCCTCGCCGCATGCCGCGCCGCCTACGACGAGGGCGAGGAATGGCTCGACGCCTTCCGAGAGCACATGGCCGAAAACCTGGAGTTTCTGGCGGCGGCGCTCGAGGGAATCGACGGGATCGAGCTCGTCGAGCCCGAGGGCACATACCTTCCCTGGCTTGACTGCCGCGAGCTGATCCGCAACCTCGGGATCGAGGCGGGCGAGCTTGACGAGTTCATGGTCAACGAAGCGGACCTTTGGCTCGACGACGGCGCCATCTTCGGAGACGAAGGCCTCGGGTATACCCGCATCAACATCGCCTGCCCGCGGAGCACGCTGAAGGAGGCGGTCGATCGGCTCAGGCGCGCCGTCGAAGCGCAATCGGTGTCCGACGACGAGCCCGCTTCGACTCCGGCGACGGCCACATTCGAAACGGCGCCGATCGACTCTGCGGAGCCGATCGGCACGGAGGAGTCAGCCGGTCCTGAGACTTCGGACGATTCCGGAGCTTCGGCCGGCTCGGCATCGTCAACCGACTCTCAGTCCCCAGGCGATTCTCAGGAAGCTTCGCGGGCCCGGCAGAACGAGGCCGCCGAGCGGACGGAGGGGGATTCGTGAGCGTCCGCGACGAAGCCTCCGGCCGCGAAAGGGCCTCCCGCCGCGCCGAGACGGTTCTGGCGCATATCGGCACGTCGAGCGACCCCGGCACCGGCGCGCTGACCACGCCCATCTACCTTTCCACGGCCTACGCCCACCCGGGACTGGGCGCCTCGACGGGATACGACTACACCCGCACGGCCAACCCGACCCGCGACGTCCTGCAAAGCGCGCTCGCGCAGATCGAAGGCGGCACAGCGGGATTCGCGACGTCGTCGGGCATGGCGGCGGCCGAGCTGGTCGTCTCCCTGGCGGCCCCCGGCTCGCGTATCGTCGCCGCCGAAGACATCTACGGCGGAACGTTTCGTTACTTCGACGAGCTTGCCAGGACCGGCGTCTACGACGTGGATTTCGCCATGGGCGAACAAGGCTTGTGCGACGCCCTGGCCAAGCCGGCAGACCTCGTCTTCATCGAGACGCCCACCAACCCGATGATGGTCGAAATCGACATTGAGAGAATCGTCGATCTGGGCCATCGGGCAGGCGCGATCGTGGCCGTAGACAACACCTTCTACACGCCGATCTTTCAAAGGCCTTTGGAATCGGGGGCCGACGTCGTCCTTCACTCCGCCACGAAGTACCTGGGCGGGCACAACGACGTCTTGGCGGGCGCCGTGATCGTCTCCCGCGAGGACCTCGCCGAGAAACTTGCCGTTCGCCTCAACATGACGGGCGCAACCCTCAGCCCCTTCGACAGCTGGCTGCTCATGCGCGGAATGAAGACGCTCGCCCTGCGCATGGAGCGCCACCAGGACAACGCGCGAAAGGTCGCGGCCGCCCTCGAAAAGAGCCCCCTCATCGACCGTGTGCACTACACCGGCAGGGGCGGAATGCTGAGCTTCGTCCCGAACGAGTCCGTGGACATGTCGAAGGTCCTCGAATCGGTGCGCATCTTCACCTTCGCCGAATCCCTCGGCGGCGTCGAATCGCTCATCACATGCCCTGCCGTCCAGACGCACGCAGACGTCCCGCGGGAGAGGCGAATGGGCTACGGGCTGACAGACGACCTGCTCCGCCTGAGCGTCGGCCTAGAGCATTGGCGGGACCTCGTCGACGACCTCCTCGGAGCGCTCGAGGTCAGCATTCGACGACGTTGACGGCCAAGCCCCCGCGGCTGGTCTCCTTGTACTTGGAGAGCATGTCCTCTCCCGTTTGGCGCATGGTCTCGATGACGGCGTCAAAGGAGACCGCGTGCCGCCCGTCGCCCCACAGCGCCATTCGCGCGGCGTTGATCGCCTTCACCGCGGCGATGGCGTTTCGCTCGATGCAGGGGATCTGGACGAGCCCGCCCACCGGGTCGCACGTCAGCCCCAGGCAGTGCTCCATGGCGATCTCCGCGGCGTTCTCCACCTGCCGCGGCTCGCCGCCCAGAGCCTCGGCGAGGCCGGCCGCCGCCATCGCGCAGGCCGATCCGATTTCGCCCTGGCATCCGACCTCGGCGCCCGCGATCGAAGCGTTCGTTTTGATGAGGCCGCCGACGGCCGACGCCGTCAACAAGAACCGGCGCACGCATTCGGCGGAGCCGCCCCTGCGGCGTATGTAGTAGGCCAGCACCGCCGGAATCACGCCGGCCGCTCCGTTGGTCGGCGCGGTCACCACGCGGTGGCCCGCGGCGTTCTCTTCGTTGACCGCGAGCGCGTAGAGGTTGATCCAGTCCATTCCGGCCAACTCGTCGCCGTCGTCCGAGGCCTGCCGGGCGCGCAGGTCGGCCAGAAGCCGAGGGGCGCGCCTGCGCACTTTGAGGATTCCAGGCAGCAGCCCCGTCGTCGTGCAACCGGCTTCGATGCTCTCGCGCATCGCGGCGACGATCCCGTCGAGGGCCGCCCGCAGCTCGTCTTCGCCCATGAGCGCGAGCTCGTTGGCTTTGACGACGTCGGAGATCCTCAGCCCCTCGCGCTCGCAGTGGCCGAGCAACTGGGCAGCGCTCGAATACGGATACGGGGGCGGGGAGGCCGCCGGGCAGTCCCAGGCTGCGGCGAGCGGGCGCGCCTGGGAGGCCCTTTCGGCGTCGCCGCACTCTTCCATGACGAATCCGCCGCCCACCGAATAGTATGTGCGCTCGCCGAGGACCGCCCCGTCTTCGGCGAAGGCGCGGACAGTGAGAGCGTTGACATGGAAGGGAAGGATCTTTCCCGGGAGGAAGAGAATGTCGCGTTCGGCTGCGAATCCGACCTCCCCCGCTCCGGCCACGCTCAGCAGGCCGGTGCGTTCGACGTCGCCCATGATGGCGTCGACGACGTCAATCGGCACGCTCTCGGGAGAATGGCCGGCGAGGCCGAGCATGACGGCCCTGTCCGTCGAATGGCCTTTCCCCGTGGCGCCCAGGGATCCCATGAGCTCGACGACGATGCGTCCGAGCCTCGCCTGCGCGGGGATTCTCAGATGTTCGGCAAAGTGCAGGCCCGCCCTCATGGGGCCGACCGTGTGAGAGGAGGACGGGCCGATTCCCACGCGAAACATGTCCCGGACGGACAGCGGGCGGGAAGCCTCTTCGGCGGAGATCTGGCCTGAGACGACCGCGGCCGGGCCGTCGGGCAGACCGTGAAGCGGAGCCATTGCATTCCTTCCAATCGACGTGCGACACGCCGCCGCGGTGCGGACGTGTCACGCCCGTGGGTCTGCCGGCGGAACCGACGCCGACGGGTACCCAAGGGCTGACGCAAGCAACTACAATGCTACCGGGACAGGCCTTCGCATCCCCACCGGAACTCCACGTCCCCATTGGGAGCTTCCACTTCACTGCACAGTGCAAACAATCGAGAGAGAGCCGCAGGAGCGATGAGAGACTATTCGAACACGCTGCGCGATGCGGGGCTGCGCGTCACGGAGCCGCGTTTGGCCCTTCTGCGCACAGCGCAAAAGGGCGGGCATTCCAGCGTCGAGGCCCTGCGGCAGGGGGTCATCGACCAGATCGGCTCGGTTTCCGTCCAGGCCGTCTACGACATCGTCCACGCTCTGACGACGGCGGGATTGCTGCGAGAGGTTCGTTCGGCGGGAACCGTCACCTATTACGAGATCAACCGGAACGACAATCACCATCACGCCATCTGCCGGTCGTGCGGGAGGATTGAAGACGTTCCTTGTGCAAAAGGAGAGAAGCCCTGCCTTCACGCTTCTCACACTCACGGATACACAATCAACGAGGCGGAGGTCATTTATCACGGCTACTGCCCGGATTGCCAGGCAAAGCAAAGGAAATAGCAAATTCGCGGATCCGTTCTCGCGCAGAGCAAGCGGGCGGCGATCCACGCATCGCCGCCCGCCAATGCTTCGGCCTGAAGGGATTCTCGCCATGCCGAGAAAACCGAAGCTATTCTCTTGTACGAGGCGCATGTCCTTCGCCCCGACGGCGGGTCCGGGTCCACGAAATCCCGGGGTGTCCGCCTGTGCTTCCATCCTGCCCAGCCTTTCTGAGCCAACCATGAGGCGACCCTGAGAAAATCCGGGGTGCGATTGTTTCTAAAGTTGACGACCACGCCCGGCAAGAGCCGGTCACAACCGAAAGAATCCGACGCATCCCTCAACGATTGAACTTTCACGCCAACGCACCGTCTCACAAAATGAGAAACACCGACCAGTTTTTTCAATGCCTTCCACCATATACGATGTCGTATGTAACATAATGGTAGACGCTGGCCGCAAGAAGCGTCGGCATTTTCAACGCTTGCCTGACCAGAGGAGAATCCGATGCCCGATCAACGAGAACGAATGAACGTAGAGTCCTTCAATTTAGACCATCGCGCAGTTCACGCTCCGTTTGTCAGAGTCGCCGACGTCAAACGACTGCCGCATGGCGATGTGCTTACCAAATACGACGTGCGCTTTTGCCAACCCAACGTAGAGCATCTAGAGATGTCTGCAGTGCACTCGATTGAACATTCCTTTGCGGAGTATGCGCGTAATCACAGTGACGTTGTGGTGGACTTCTCTCCGATGGGATGCCAAACTGGCTTCTATCTCATTCTCGCTTCCGAGCCTGACATCGACGGGGCAATTTCACTCATTTCCGCCACTTTTCAAGATATACTGCGAGCAACGGAAGTCCCAGCCGCGAACGAGGTTCAATGCGGATGGGGCGTACATCACTCACTTGAGGCGGCGCAACATGCCGTCCGCTCTATGTTGAAGCAGCGCGAGGTATGGAAGGATATTGAGGCGTGACCACCGTAAACGCCATTGTGCTGGCTGCACAGGATGTCGAGGTACAGCCCTTCCTCGACATCCTCACCAAGGCGCCCTCTCGTGCACGCGAGCTCGCTGAAAAACGCCCGGGCATAGGCCGCTCTCTGCTCGGCGCCGCGTCTAGAATCACTCAAATCCCCATTCCGACGGGGCAGGCATGGTATGCGCAGACGTCCAGCGGGCGAATTGTCGTCATGCGCACGGGCGTGGGAACGGTCGCGACCGCAAGTGCCTTGGGTTGGATACTCTCGGAGTACAGCCCCAGATGCGTCGTGTCCATCGGCTCCGCCGGCGGGTTGGCGACCGACGTCAACGTGCTTGACCTCGTCGTCGGATCGACCTACGCCTACGGCTCGGCAGATGCGACCGCCTTCGGTTACAAACTGGGGCAGATTCCCGGCCAGCCGGACATGTTCGCCGGCGACGAAGAGCTGCTCTTCCACTCCGGCTCGGCTTCTCGCTCAGGTCAGGTGCTCACGAGCGACTCTTTCGTCACGTCCGACAAGGTGGAAGCCGTGCGTGCGGCATTCCCCAACGCCATCTCAACCGACATGGAGTCGACGGCGGCGGCGCAGATCTGCACGACGTGGGGAATTCCGTTCGTGTCTCTTCGCTGCGTCTCGGACCTGTGCGGGCCGGCGGCTGATCAGGATTATCATGTGGCGATCGAGGAGGCCGCCGCGGTCAGCGCCGTGGCCACAGCGGCCATGCTCTCCGGCTACTTCAACCAGCACACAAAGGGCCGTTCGCCGCTGTTCAGCAAGGCGGCAATCGACGGCGCCCTGCTGCTCATCCTCGCCAGGACGCTCAAGCTCGAACCGGCCGAAGACATTTCGAACATCCCCGACGACATCGCGACCGCCGTGCGCTCCCAGCTCTCGGGCAACGCCGCCGCCGTCGCCGAGGCGTTGGGGCACGTCTCCGCCGCGCTCACGGCGGTGCGCACTGACCCGAGCATCACCTTGACGGCGAAGAAGTACGACGCCGAACGCAGCAACTACGTCACGACCCTCGGCCTGACGTCGGACCGCGGGCAGATCGCGTGGCCTCCGACGTCGCAGACGGTTTCAAAGCGGTCGAACGGCTACTGGAACGACGCACTGGCCGGCCTCGGCATCCAAGTCAAGTCGGGCCGCCAGCGCGGAACCGTCAAATTCACCGAGCAGGAGTACCTGCAGGCGCTGCGCGACTTCCTGCTGTGGGCTGAAACCAACGGGTTGAGCCCGTCCGTCGCCGCCTACGGCGTGTGGTCTTCCGACGGCGGCAAGGGCCAGGTCCCCGGTCGGCCGTCCTCCGCTGCGATTCGCCAGCGTTTCAACACGTGGCGGGCAGCGATCATGACGGCCAGGGAGTGATTGCAGGCGAGCGGCGCCCGACGCGACGCGCCTCAGTCGACGGCGGCCGAGCGCGCAACGGGCAGACCGATCGCGGCAGTCTGACGGCGATCCGCGCCCGGGCGGCGTACGCGCCAATCGGAAGCTGACCGCCCACCGCTAGGGCGGCGGCGAAACGGCGCTCGGGCAACTGCGAAGATTTGCCTTCTGCGTCGTCCTGCCTCGATGCGAGACCGCCGCAAGCTCACCCTGCGTCGATCTGATCGAGCATCCAGGCGATTTCGAAGGCGCGCTCACGCCAGGCGTCGTAACGCCCGGATTTGCCTCCGTGGCCGGCAACCATCTCGATCTTCTCGAGAATCGGGCGCGCCATCGGGTCGTTCGTGGCCCGCTCGCGCAGAATTTGGATCCACTTCGTCGGCTCGACGTAAAAGACGCGGACGTCGTTGAGCGAGGTGGTGGCAAGAACGGCCGGATATTCGCGCCTGCCGACGTTCTCGGTGGGCGAATACGTCTGCATGTACCTGTAGACTTCCTGCGATTCGATCGGATTGCCCCACTCTTCCCATTCCCCCACCGTCAGCGGCAGCTCTGGCTTGAGGATGGTGGTGAGGGTGTCGACGAAAGGCACTCCGGCGTGGATCGCCCTGAACTCGCTTGGCGCCAGGTTGGCGACGGCCCCCATGAGCAGCCCGCCGGCGGACCGCCCTTCGGCGGCCAGGCGGCCCTCGGCCACCCAGCCGGACGTGCGAAGCCAGCGGGCGCAGGCGATGAAATCTGTGAAAGTGTTGCGCTTCTTGAGCAGGCGGCCGTTCTCATACCACGCCCGCCCCATCTCGCCGCCTCCGCGCGGGTGGGCGAAGGCGACCACGGCTCCGCGCTGCAGAATTGAGATGTACGAGGCTCTGAACACCGGGTCCAGTGAGACCTCGTACGAGCCGTATCCGTAGATGTATCCGGGATTCTCGCCGTCCGGGGCGACGTCGACTCGGTGGACCACCGTCATCGGCACGAGCACGCCGTCGTCGGCTTTGACCCACACCCCTTCCTGGGCGTAGGCCGAACGGTCGTAGTTGGGAACCTCGAGCTCTTTGAGAAGCTTCGTCTCGCCCGTCGCCGGGGAGTAGGAAAACTGGGTCGGCGGCGTCAGGACGGATTGGAGGGAATACACGACGTCGCTCGCCTCCCACACATAATTCTCGTCCACCTCGATGGAGGAGAGGTCCTCCGACGGGACGACGACCGGGGCCGACCACGGCGAGGATTCCGCTTCTCTCCTTTCCTCTACGGGCGACTGAGCTTCTGCCTCCGCCGTCCGGGCCGATTCGGACCCCTCCCCGCCGTCAGGCGCATCCGGCGACCGATCGGCCAACTCGGGCGGCCGGCCCGCTGCGCCGGACGATTCATGCGCCCCCGTTCGCAGCATGGACCGCAGCTGGGGCTGGCCCCCTGAACGCATGGAAATCACTGCGAAGTCGCGAAAAGCATCGACTCCGAGAACCCGTTCGCCGGCCCCGGGCGTGAGAAGGGGAGTCCATTCTTCCGGCCCCGACTGACCGATCGGGGCGTACGCGACCTCGAAGTCGGCGACATTGGCATTGTGGACGATCAGGAGCAGGTCTTCGGCGGGCTCCACGGAGTAGTCGAGCCCCTGGCGCCGCGGGCACACGACGATCGGCGGAGCGTCGATGTCGGCGACGTCGAGCACAGCGCAGCCTGCGGCGCGGGCGGCGGCTGACAGGCCGAGCCCGATGTCCGCCGTTTCGACGCGCCCCGCATACCT
>ERZ773022.291-NODE-291-length-43947-cov-9.077372_pt1 | contig 43947 bp, 36 predicted proteins | sample MGYA00580839_ERZ773022 | MGnify/ENA primary metagenome ERZ773022 (study PRJEB29015, sample SAMEA2738020) | human oral metagenome | biome: human oral; feature: human-associated habitat; material: dental | place: China | collected 2044 ... | reverse complement strand
ATAAGGGCTATGCCCGAAAATGAAAAACCACCCGCTATGCGGGTGGATATTTATTGTTGCAGAAGGACAAAGCGGCTCTATCATAAATATTACGAAAGAATGCAGACTGCAAAAGCAAAAATCTTTCATCCGGCAGATTTTTTGTGCTATACTGATATTATTCAATGGAAAGCGAGGTGCTGTGCCATGACGATCCTCTACTACAAGGCGGCAAAAAAACTGCCGCCCCCGCCGGCGTTCGGCGACGCACTCCGCCTCATCTACATCGGCTACAACGACCGCGAGGAAACCCTCATGCCCTCCGCCTTCCATCGGCATGAACACAACCTCGAACTCCAACTGATCTGTCAGGGGCGCGGACACATCCGCATCGGCAGCCGTATGTATGACGTGCAGCGCGGCGATGTCCTCGTCTACAATCAGGGCGTCCTCCACGACGAGAGCGCAGATCCCGCGACGGGACTCTGGTTCTACAACTGCGGCATCAAGGGAGTGCAGCTGGAGGGACTGCCCGAGAACTGCCTCCTGCCGGATACAACAGCTCCGCTCCTCCACGCGGGCGATCTCATGCCGACGCTCCGCTCCCTCTTCCGCATCCTCTACGGACAGGTGCAGCAAAAGCACACGGGCAGCGATGCCGTCACCCGCTCCATCCTCACAACACTCCTGCAGATCCTGCTCTTCCAGCTCCTGCACGAGCCAATCGCCCCCGTACGCGAAAAGGATTGCCTCTTCATCGCGCTCAAGGACTACATCGACCGTCACTTTATGGAGGAGCTGTCCGTCGACGATCTGAGCGCGCGCGTCCACATGAGTACATCGGGGCTTTCCCATCAGTTCAAGAAACGCTTTGGCTTCGCCCCCATCCAGTACATCATCCGCCGCCGCATCGGCGAGGCGCAAGCGCTCCTCGTCTCAACGGATCTCTCCATCACCGAGGTGAGCGCACGCATCGGCTATGACAACATCAGCTATTTCAACAACCAGTTCAAGAAGTTCACGGGGCTGTCCCCACAGAGCTACCGCAAATACAAGATCGGCATGAACCAGTACAAGCAGCTCGGCGAGATCGCAGGGCAGGAGCGCCGCCGCTAGTGTGCCGAAAGCAGCACGCAGAATTTTCCCTGCAGCCTCCCCTTTTGCAGAAAAGTGCAAGTCCCATGGCTTGCACTCCTTTTTTTTCGGAAAAACAGGCAGAAACGGGAAAGCGCGAACGCTGCACCTGCGCTACAATAGAATCACGATAAGAAGTGGACAGCTTATCATTGGTTTTCATCATCTGAAAAAAGGAGCACGGACTATGAAGATCAGCATGAATCAGGCGACCTGCCTGGAGAAATCCAGTCTCGAGAAAGACATGGAACTCTGCGAAAAGTACGGATTCGACATGATCGAACCGCGCACGATGGACGGCATCCCGAACTATCTCAAGAACCACATGATCGAGGATCTTGCCGCCGACCTCAAGAGGCACAAGCTCGAACCGCTTGCCTTCAACACCCTGTGCTTCTTCAACAACCGCAGTCCCGAGGACTACGCAAAGGTACTCGACGAGCTGCGCCAGATGTGCGAGTGGGGCAAGGTGATCGGCTGCAAGACGGTCATCACGGTGCCGACCGTCGAGCTGAAGAAGGTCACGATGCAGGAGATCCACGACTCCGCTGTCAAATGCCTGAAGGAGATGGGTGCCATCGCCGCTGAGTACGGCATGCGCATCTCCGTGGAGTTCCTCGGGCATCCTGCGGCATCCATCAACACCTTTGCACAGGCATACGGGATCATTCAGGACGTGGACAGGGACAACGTAGGTCTTACGATCGACTGCTTCCATTTCTACGGTATGGGTTCGCGTCTTGAGGATCTCGCGCAGGCGGACGGCAAGAAGATCTTCATCGTCCATCTGAACGACACGGAAGACTTCCCCATCGGCTCCCTGCTCGACGAGGATCGCGTCTGGCCGGGCACGGGCTGCATCCCGCTCGACGACATCCTCCAGACGCTCAAGAAGATCGGCTGGGCGGCGGATGCCGTATCGCTCGAACTCTTCCGTCCCGAATACTACCGGATGGATCCCGAGGATGTCTACCGCATCGGCAAGGAAAAGGTCGACGCTGTTATCAAGCGCAATTTCTGACAAAAAGGGTTCTATGAATGTTATGGGGCAGACATGTGATGCCCCTAAGCAAACCCTAGTGGAGCAAGCGGCGAAGAGTGTGCGACCCGCCCCCTGCGGATTTTAATCGTCCAAGCGAAGCGCGTTTGGAATCCGCAGGTATTTAGGCGGACGAGCACACGACCGCTTGCGCAACGAGGGTTCTGCGTGGGGCTCACACTTGAAAGATTCCGTAACATGTTCCAGAGAACAAACGAGGAGGAACTACCTATGTTGAAAGTTGGAGTCATCGGCTGCGGCGGCATGGGCCGCGACCACATCAAACGTCTCGTAGAGCGCACACAGGGTGCGACCGTCACCGCCGTCGCCGACATGGTGGATCAGCTGCTCGATCAGGGCGCAGCGATTGCGGGTTCCGGCTGCAAGAAGTTCAAGAATGCGGACGACCTCATCAACTGCCCCGATGTCGACGCCGTCTTCATCGTCACTCCGGGCTTTGCGCACAAGGACGCATTGCTCTCCGCCATCCGCGCGGGCAAGCGCATCTTCTGTGAGAAGCCCCTCTGCACGACCGCCGAGGACTGCCTCGAAGTGATCAACGCAGAGGTAAAGAGCGGCAAGCACCTCATCCAGCTCGGCTTTATGCGCCGCTATGACAAGGGCTATCTGCAGATCAAGGAAGCCATCAAGTCCGGCGAGTACGGCGCGCCGCTCATCGTCCACTGCACGCACCGCAACCCGCTCGTGCCCGACAGCTACACCACCGAGATGGCGGTGCACGACACGGCGATTCACGAGATCGACGTCATTCACTGGCTCGTCGACGACGACTTTGTCTCCGCACAGGTGCTTTTCCCGCGCGTCACGGGCGCGGCAGCGGCACATCTGAAAGATCCGCAGATCATGCTCCTGCGTACGAAGAGCGGTATCTGCGTCGACGATGAGGTCTTCGTCAACTGCAAGTTCGGCTATGACATCAACTGCGAAGTCGTCTGCGAGGACGGTGCGCTCAAGATGGCGCAGCCCTCCTACCCCGATGTGCGCAAGGGTGCAAAGGTCGCGACCACGATCGACACCGACTGCTTCGTCCGCTTCCACGACGCCTACGACGCTGAGGTGCAGGGCTGGGTGAACGATGCCGCCGCCGGCGTCATCCAGGGACCTACCGCATGGGACGGCTACCTCGCCGCCATCACGGCGGATGCCCTCGTCCGCGCGCAGAAGAGCGGCGCCATCGAGGAGATCAAACCCGCACAGGAAAAACCTGATTTCTATAACTAAGAGAATCACGGCAACGAAACACAACACACAAAGGGACTGTTGCACGAAGCTAGAAAACTTCATGCAACAGTCCCTTGTTATTATGTCAGCGGTATCGCTACAAGCGCCCCTTCCACCGCTACGCGGTCCCCCTCCCCCGTGACGCACGGGGGAGGCTGGAATTATGGCATCTTAGATTCGATAGACTAAGAGCCAATCCGGCTGGATGTGGCATTCCCGCAGCCCCTTATAGTTCCTCGAATTGACAAGAGCATGACCGCGATAGGATGGAGGCAGTTCCTCTTCCCTGCATAGGAGGTCGATCACCACTTCCAGCCTTTTTCGGTCACAGCCGCGTCTCATCGCCAGCTTATAATCCCGTTTGAACTGTCCTGTGAAAAGCGGTCTAAGCATCCAGTGCCTCCATCAGTTCCGAGACACTGTCAAAAGGACCGTACAGTTCCTCACCCGCTTCCGCAGCCTGCATCGCCGCATACGTCGTCTCATTCGGCTCATCCAACCGCACGTCGAAGGGCAGACCGCGGCGGCGCAGTGCCTGCCTGTAAAAAAGCCCCGTTGCCGTACTGAGATCAAGCCCAAGCTCTTGAAAGAGATTCGCGGCCCGTTCCTTGAGTTCCGTATCAATATGCAGCGTCAATGCCTCTGTATGCGCCATTGCAATCTCCTCCTTTCTTTCAATTATATCTTCATCAATTTTATTTTGCAATCACATATCCCTCTCAGAACTCCAGTGCTCGAAATGCGGTCGGCATCATGCCGTTCACCGCCTTGAATGCGCGGGCGAAGTGGGAGGCACTGATAAAATGAAGTCCGCTAGATTGGCGTAGATTTTTCGTCCGAACAAGGAGGCAAACCGGACGCATAGCAGGGCTATGTGGAGGATCGAGGGCACAGTGCGGGCAAAAAAGATGCGCTAAGATGACGGGGCTGAATTTATCAGTGCTTCCTTAAAACCACAGGCATCCACGATCTCCTCGATGGAGTTCTCCGTCGCCTGTAGGAGTCGCTTGGACTGGCGCCGTCAGAATACGGTCGATGCGATGGGAGTGCAGCATCTCCCCCTGCATCGTGTACTGCCCCGCCGCGAGGATGTCGACAAACTTTATCCGACAATTATGCGTGATCTGATTGCGCGCGACCCAAAGAATGCGGTATAATGAGCAGAAGGAGGTAATTCACATGAGAAAAAACACCGTTATCACCATCAGCCGCCAGTTCGGCAGCGGCGGCCGTCAGATCTCACGTCTCCTCGCAGAGAAGATGGGCGTCAAGCGCTATGACCAGACGGTCGTCGCCATGGCTGCGGAGAGCCTTGGTGCCGGCGACCAGATCGAGGAGGTCATCAACCGTTCCTACTCGGTGCCAGAAGCTAGTCTCGGTGCGATCAGCACAGCGTCGTTCGACCGCGTGCCCGCATACAACCAGCTCTACATTGAGCAGGGCAAGATCATCCGCGCCATCGCGGCAAAGGGTGAGGGTGCTGTTTTCCTTGGTCGCTGCGCCGATGTTGTCCTCGCGGGACAGCCCGACGTCTACTCCTTCTTCATCTGTGCCGACGATGAGTTCCGCACAAGGCGTGCGCAGACCCATTACGGCGGCATGAGCCTCAAGCAGCTCAACGAGATCGAAAACAAACGCAAGAACTACTACTCCTTCTACACGGGCAAGACGTGGGGCGATCCGCTGAACTTCGACCTCACGATCAACACGAGCCGCGTGCCGCTGGAGAAGGCCGCCGACCTCATCCTCAGCTACGTCGAATTCTGTCAAGGAGAGTAAAGGAAGCGCTGAGAACGCAGCCTCTCCGATTGGTGTAGATTTTTTTCGAACAAGGTGGAAAACCGGACGCAGAGCGATGCTCTGTGGAGGATTTTTCGCCGAAGTGCGGGAAAAAGATGCACTAAGGGACGTAAGCTGAATTATCAGTGGTTTCCTACCCCTCAGAAACAGAAAGTTCCCCGCACTGCGGATATATTCCGCAAGACGGGGAACTTTTTCATGCGTTCGGCCGCTGCCGATAGACGCCGGGGCTGACGCCGACGACGCGCTTAAAGAGCTTGCAGAAATACTGGTAATCCGCGAACCCCTCCGCCTCGGCGATGTCCTTGATGCGCCCGTCCTCGGCGCACAGCCGCTGCTGCACACGTCCGATGCGCAGACGTGCAAGATGCTCGCTGAAGCTGACACCCGTCATTTTCTTGAAGAGCGTAGAGAAATACGCCGCGTTCAGATGTACATGATCGGCGACCTCCGTTTGAGAAAGCTCCTCATGGCAGTGCTCCTCCATATAGCGCAGAGCACTGCGGATCGCAGGATGCGGAAGCCGATGCTCCGCCCCCGTCTTCGTGAGCCATGCGCCGAGTACCGCACGGAGCTGCACGGACATCTCGAACGCTCCGCCCTCCCAGCCCGCCAGCCGTTCCCGCAGCAGGCGCTCAAGTTCCTGCGGCGCGATCCGCTGCGCTTGAAGGAGGGTAAAAAAAGCCTCCTCCTCTGCCCGAATCTCCTCCGCACTGCCTTCCTGCACCGCCCGCACAAGACGTGTGAGCGCCGCCTCATGCACCGCCCCGACTGCCCCCGTCGGCACCAGCGTCTGTGCAGAGATGCAACCCGCTTCTTCATAAAAGAGTGCCTCGCGCTCCGCATAGAGGCGCCGCCATACATCCTGCAGCGCCACGAAGCTGCGTACGGATGCGGCTGTGACGATGATCGTCTCCACACCGAGATAGCGTTCCATCATGTGCCGCAGCTTTGCCGCCATCTCTTGGAGCGCCCGATCGGCGTGCGCGGAGCCGCCGCGTAGCGTGTAGTCCGCAAGCAGCCCCCAGTCTGCCGCCTCCTCGACGGGCTGAAAGAGTTCCATGCGCAGCACCGTTCCGTCCCTGCCGCACAGATCACGGCACAGATCGTGAAACGCACGGCAAAAAGACGCGAATCCGTCCGACGAAAGTTCCTGCTGGCGCCGTCTCCAGTCCCGTATGTGAATGAGCATCGCCCCTGCGAGCTGAATCTCCGGATCGATCCCGCCCGCACGCGCCAGCGCACGCAATTCATCTTCCCCCACACCGCGCGTAAAGGCGGCAAAGAAGTCCTGCCGCAGCTTCCCGCGTCCAATGCGTACGAGATCGTCCGTGCCGAGCGTCTCCGACACTTCTCCCTCACTTGTCTGCACGCAGCGGCTTAGGAACTCCTCCATCTTCTCCGGTGTCAGATCTGTCTTGAGGATGTAGTCGTCGATGCCGAGCTGCATCGCCTCCTTCACATAGGCAAAATCATCATGACAGCTCAGTACGAGAATATGGACAGGACTGCCCGCCGCCTTGAGCGCTTTGATGAGGTCGATGCCGTTCATCACAGGCATACATATATCTGTGATGAGGAGGGTTGGCTGCTCCTGCTGTACAAGAGTCATCGCCTCCTTGCCATTCCTCGCGTCGCCGGCAACGACAAAGCCCATCTCCTCCCATGGAAGCAGCTGCTTCAAGTAGGTTCGTACGAGGAAATCATCATCCGCAATCACGATCTTTTTCATCAGAAGTCCTCCTGCAGCAGATAGTCCTGTGCATTCGCCGCCGTGATGAGCGCATTTGTAATATAACTGTTGGCGGGGATCGTGCGCCCTGCAAGGGCATCGGACACCGCCTCAATCGCCGCGCGCCCCGTATCGTTTCCGTCCTGAGAGATGATGGCATCCATACGCCCGTCGCGGAGCGCGCGCAGCGCATCGTTCTGCGTGTCCACGCCGACGAGGACGGGATGTGCCGCGTGCGCGGAGAGCGTATCGACCGCGCCGAGCGACATGATCGCGCTCGTGACAAACAGCCCCGCGAGATTCGGATGCTCCTCGATCATGCGCTCCGTCTGCAGTGCCGCTTCCCGATACTGTGCTGCATCCATTGTAACTGCAACGAGGCGCAGACCGCCATGCTCTCGCACATAGTCCCGAAAGCCCGCGACGCGCTGTCGATGCGCGTCCTGCTGCGCGACCCCCGCAAGGATGCCGACCGTCCCCCCCTCCGGAATATGCTCTGCCATATACGCCGCCGCCATCTGCCCGATGGCATAGTTGTCCGAGCCAATATAGGGTACGTCCGTGATTTTCTCGTCGATGGTCAGGAGCGGCACCGCCCTCTCCGCCGCCATCCCCACATACACATCCGCTCGATCAATGTCCACGGGAGCGATGACAAGCGCGTCCACATCCGCCGCGAGGAGATCCCGTACGATTTGCTCCTGCTCTGCGTAGGCTGCTTCATTTTCGGGTGCCATGACGATGAGCCGCATCCCCTTTTCACGCGCGGTGTTTTCCATACGCGAGCGCACAGCAAGCCAATGCTCGCTGTCCATCGCCTTGAGCACGACCCCCACCTTGTACTCCTGCGGCAGAGAACGCGCTGAGAAATTCAGCTGCCCGTAGAAAAGGGCGGCAAGAAACGCGACGGTTACCCAAACGCCAAGCACAATCCAACGGCTCATCATACACCTCCTATCTCCCGTATTCGTCCATATCATACGAAACGGGCAGCATGATAATAGCGCGTGTATAGGAACAGCCATCACTCTCATATTGCAGCGTACCGCGCTCGCCGTAGTAGAGACGTAGACGCTCGCGCACGTTTGCAACCCCCACGCCGGACATACCGCCGGGGGAAGACGCATCTGCGCCCGCCATCCGCTCCACCGCGTCCACACGCATCCCCTGTCCATCGTCCTCCACCGTGAGGCGCAACACATCTCCCTCGACCACAGAGCGAACGACAATACGGCAGGAAGGGCGTTCCTCCGACGGCGCGTGCAGGATACTGTTCTCCACGAGCGGCTGCAAGATGAGGCGCGGTACACAGCATGCGAGGCTCTCCTCGGCGAGGTCGAACGTCACGGAGAACACATCCATCATGCGGAACTCCTGCAGAGCAATGTAGCTGCGGAGCGTCGCGATCTCATCGCGGAGCGGAGCAAAGCTGCCCTCGCGGTTCGTACTCACACGCAGTACCTCGATGAAGCTGCCAAGGAGCGCAGCGATGTTCTTCGCCCCCTGCATCAGTGCCGCGAGACGGATCGCATTCAGCGTATTGTAGATGAAATGCGGTCGGATCTGATACTGCAGCGCCTTCAGCTCCGCCTCCTTCTTTTGGACGCGCTCCCCCGCCAACCGCTCCACAAGGCTCTTGATATGCGAGAGCATACGATTGAACGCAGCGGCGAGATAGCCAATCTCATCCTTGCCGCGCACCGCAGCGCGCACATCGAGATCACCTCTGCCGACCGCCTTCATCGTCTCCGCCAGTTCCTCTACGGGCGCACTGATGCGCGCCGAGACCGCATACAGAAAGACGGCGGAAAGCGCTGCGATGACGAGCGCACAGAGCACCGTCATCAGCTGCATGAGCAGGATCTGGTGAAGCAGGCGATCCTGTTTTTCCACGAGCAGGAGTGTCATGCCGGAGAAGGGAAGCTCCGCCCACGCGATGGTACAGCGCTCACCGCCAATCCGTGCGCTCCCCCGTCCCGCCGGGGCATCCTGCACGAGCGCCCCGATCTCTGCCGCCTCTGCCGCATCGGGCAGACGGCTGCCCGACACGATGCGCCGAGTCCCATCGAGCAGCAGGACATCGCGGCTCGCATCTCTGCTGAAATCATCGAGATACGCATAGTATAGTCCGCGTTCACTAACGGTATATGTGAGATCGGCGATCACCGCGTCTCCGCTGTGAACAGCGGCATGATAGAGAAAGACCTTCTTTCGTGCGGCGCCGAGCACATCCTCTGCCGCCAGAGGGCGCAGCCCCGTCTGCCGGGCAATCGTCTCCGCCCACATGGCGCGTTCTTCCGACGGCAGAAGCGCGACCGGACGATAGCCGTTCGCCTTGACGAGAATCCCATGCGCGGGTAGGTAGCAATAGACGGCGTCGACGAGAGGGCTCTGTGCCTTGTACTGCTGCAGGAGCAGTGACAGTTCCTGCAGCGCCGCCGGATCTCCCTGCTCTGCGAGCTCTTTGATGCGCGCATCAAAGGACGCCTCGAGGGCGATGCGGTAGACCGTCTGAAATCCTCCGTCGAGCGCCTTCCCACCGATGTGAACACCGTCATAGAGAGAGTCCGCATACGCCTCCTCAAAAAAGGACGTCGCCCGCTGTTGAAAGAATACCGCGATCACGGCAATGGCAAGGAAGTTGACGAACATGACGGCGGCAAATGTCTTCATACGCAGCGTTCCGAATATTGCCATGGACAGCCCCCCTTTCTCGCGTCGATGGATTTATTATAACACAGAGCGCAGGAAATCCCCGAACAGCATGTGTTCGGGGGATTTCGAAAAAGTCATTTTCAAGGAATCAGAGTTCCCCGCGCGCCTCGCGCTCGATGAGATCCTTCATGATGGTCGGATAGAGCTTATCCAGCTTGTAGCAGAAGAGGACGATGAGCAGGATCACCCAGATCAGGATGATGCCGTATTCATACATGTGGACGATCATGTCGATTGCCGACTGCGGCTGTACCGCATCCGCCGTGCTCGAGGCGATGTAGCCCGACCACGACATGAGTGCCGTGATGAGTGCGCCCGTCGCGCCCGTACCGACCTTGTAGCCGACCGAGCCGCCGGAGAAAATCAGACCTTCCTGACGCACATGGAACTTCCACTGGCCGTACTCCACGACATCGCCGAGGAAGCCAAAGATGACGGAGTTCAGCGGAGCAAAGCCGATACCGCGGATGACACAGCTGAAGACCACCCAGTTGAAATCAAGAGGATTCAGACAGTAGATGAGATGTCCCGCGAGTGCGACCGAGACACCGATGATGGACATATTGCGCTTGCCGAACCGCTTGAGAAGCGCAGGGCAGAAGAGTAGGGTAAAGACGATGGTGACGACCACCTCGAGGAGCAACAGGATGCTAAAGAGAGAGCCATCGTTGAAGATGTATTTACAGTAGTACGGCAGAAGGGTTCCTGTTACCATCTGGATAATACACTGCATCATCCAGATCGTCATCGCCATCCAGAAATACTTGTTCATCAGGAGGCATTTAAGCGCCTTCTTGACGGGGATACTCGGGCCTTTTTCGCGCGCCTCGATGACGACCTTCTCCTCACATTTCCAGAAGCAGAGGAGGAGCAGGAAGAACGCGAGCACCGCCCAGATCGCCATAACCTTGATCCACGCCGCCTGATTGTCACCGAGCATCTTGATGAGCGGCAGTGTCGCAGAGATGGAGATGATCTTGCCGATCGGCGAGAGCGCCATACGCGTGATCGAGAGCATATCGCGCTCGTGTGAAATACGCGTCATCATCGCCGAGAGAGAGCCGTACGGCAGATTCAGTGCCGTGTAGCAGATCGTGTTGCAGAAGTTATACGTGATAAAGAGATAGACGAATTGCAGGAAATCCGACCCCTGCGGTACCATGTAGATAAGGACGATCGAGATACAGAACGGGACACTCGACCAGAGCACCCACGGGCGAGACTTGCCCCAGCGGGAGTTCGTCCGCTCCACGATGAAGCCCATCAGGAGGTCGGACATCCCATCAAAGATACGCGAGAGGAGCATGACGAGACCGACCGTCGTCGGCGCAACCCCCGCATAGTCCGTATAGAAGAATGTGAGAATCGTCATTGCACCCGCAACGATATTCGTCGCGGTATCGCCGAGCGCATAGGAAATGCGTGTGAACCATGAAAGTCGTTCGTTGCCTGCCCCTGCGGGAACGGCAACAGCCTGCTGCGTGCTCATGAGCGTCCTCCTTTCGTCTTAGTCCTTCATAATCGCCGCAACGGCGATCTTCGTATCCGTCTCTGGGAACAGCTCGTACCCCACGCGGTACGTGTAACCGAGGCGATCCAGCAGCTTGTAAATGGACGAATAGTTGATTTCGCCCGTGCCCGGCTCATGCCGCCCAGGGCAGTCCGCGATGTGAATGTGCCCGATCTGATCGAAGTACGTTTCAATCTGATACGATAGTGCGCCCTCGTTGTACTGCATGTGGTAGGCGTCAAAGAGCACCTTGAGCCACGGAGAACCGATGAGGCGCGTGATCTCCGCCGCCATCTGCGTCGTTTGGAGGAAGTTCCCAACATGATCTACCTTGATGTTCAGTGCCTCAAGATTCATGCGGATCCGATATTCCTCCGCGATCTTCACCGCAGCGAGCAGTGTATCGTACATGGAGCAGAGCTTCACCGTGTCCGACAGCTCCGTATAGTGATTCACCACGACGCCGCCCTCGCCGAGCGCATTCGAGTGGATCGTCACCGTGGGTGCGCCGACCTTCTTCGCCGCCTCCATCGACTCCCGCAGAGCCGCCAGATACTTCTCCTTGTGCGTCGGATCGACGAGGGAGTAGTCCGCGTCGCCGTTGAACCCGCTGACGACGATTCCCGTCTTGTCGACTTCCTGTTTTATGCGGTCGAGATCGCGAATCCGCCAATCCCAGAACTCCACCGACTCAAACCCGTCCGCCTTGGCGGCGGCAAAGCGCTCCTCAAACGGCAGCTCCGTATAGAGCGTATCAATACATGCACAGCGTTTCATCGCCCCCGCCTCCTTACTCAATTTCAGAAATCTTCACCGGGCGGCCTTCCTTCAGCGACTTCGTCGCCGCTGCCGCCATCAGCACGGGATAGAGACCGTCCATCCCTGTCACTGGCGTCTCCACATCATTTTCGACCGCATCCGCGAACGCCTTCATCTCCTCGACAAACGCTCGCTCGTAGCGATCCCACATCACCTGGAATGCTGTGCCGCCGACCGTGCCTGCCGCATCGGCGAACGTCGCCGTATTCGGCACATCGTTGCCGTTCATCGCGACACCCTTTGAGCCAAAAACCTCCACGCGCTGATCGTAGCCATAGACCGCCTTGCGGCTGTTGTCGATCGTGGCGATCGTCCCCGAGCGGAATTTCACCGTGACAGCGGCAGTATCCACATCCCCCGCCTCACCAATGGCAGGATCTACGAGCACCGCTCCTGCGGCATAGACCTCCTCCGCCTCATCCCCCGCAAGGAAGCGTGCCATATCGAAATCGTGGATCATCATATCGTAGAAGATTCCGCCGGATACCTTCACATAAGCAATCGGGGGCGGCTCCGGGTCACGCGAACTGATGCGGATGAGATGCGGCTCGCCGACCTTACCCGCGCGAACCATCTCATAGACCGCGCGATGGTTGTGGTCGAAGCGGCGGCAGAAACCGATCTGCAGTTTAACTCCCGCCGTCTTTGCTGCATTGATTGCCTCATGCACGCGCGCAATGTCATAGTCAATCGGCTTCTCACAGAAGATATGCTTGCCCGCCTGTGCTGCCTCAATGATGTACTTCGCGTGCGTGTCCGTAGAGGACGCGATGACGACCGCCTCGATCTCAGGATCGTTCAGGATGTCCGCCGCTTCCTTTGTCACATTTTGGATGCCGAACTGCTTCGCGTATGCCGCCGTTTCTTCATTTGCATACGGGTCAGCGACCGTCTTGATCTCCATGCCGGGAACAAAGAGCGAAATGTTGCGGATGTGAACCTTGCCGATGCGCCCCGCGCCGATGATGCCGATCTTCATTGTGAAAGCCCCTTTCTGTGTCCGGTGATCTGCTGTTCCGCTTTCTGGTTCCATTATAGGGGCTGTGAACACAAATGTAATTTTCCTATTTTTTGAATCGTTGTTTCTTCTTTGGCAATTTTTACGAAGAGCAGACAAAAATAAGACACCCTGACGAAAAACTCCGTCAAGGTGTCTTATTTTTGGATTGTATCAACACAGCATATAGATCATCTGGGACAGCCCCGTCTCGGGATCCTCCGAGATCAGCACAAAGTCATGCTCCTCATAGAACCTAATCAAGCCGACTGCTTCCGTCTTCACATCGACCATAACGATTCTGCCGCCAATCGCATCGTGGGCTTTGCGCGTAATTGCCAATGCAAGTCTCAAAATTTCTTTTCCTGTTACGCCGCATTCACACGCATCATTTTTTGCTAATTGGCCGATAAGCATAACGGGAAGTGCAGGGATTCTTTCTCCGTGCATCTTTCCTGAAAAACCGTCAAGCCTTTTTATTTGCCTGATTGATAGTTCCTCCGACAAATACAGAATCTGCGGGGCGATCGAGAAAAAGGCTGCAATTTCGATTTGATTGTTCTCTAAGGCAGAATCATCGACAAAAAGATATGTCCTGCTTTTCGCCAGTTCTTCAAATTGTACGGCTCGGTTTCTCAAAAAGTGTTCTATATCTGTATCTCTTTTACAGGAGAATCGAGAGAACGCATGATTGAGAATCTGGGGGTCATAATTATTTTGTAGGGATTTCAGTGAATCGAAGGGCATTTCTCAGTCTCTCCCTTCCTTCTCTCATCTCCTTGTCTGGATCCGGAAGCTCAAATGTATGCTTTGGAGGATTGGTAATCGCATCCAAGAACCGATCCATATCCTCCGGCCGCACGCGTATCTCACGATCAAAACTGATGGTAGCCACGATCAAGCACCTCCCTTTGCACGTCTCATGATTGACTTTATTTTAGCACATATATTTCGTTAAAGCAATCGAAAAAGCCGCCCCAGAAGGCCGGAGCAGCTTTTTGCACGATATGAAATCTCCGCTTTACCGCCCAATCCCAAGCGGGGAGAAGATCGCATAGACGGTGAAGATACCGAGGACAACGACGACGGCGACATACTTACGATACTTCCACGGCGTGAGGTCAACCTTGTTCGCGTTCGGCGTGAACGAATAGCCGCCCGCAAGCGGTGCGAACTTTGTCGAGCCCCACATGACGAGGATGTCAAGGAAGAAGAGTACACTGTGGATGTAGAGGAAGTTCAGATCGCCGAAGAGGAACTTCGCGATGATGTAGACAACGATGTGGAAGGTGAAGCAGATCTTCGCCCCCACCGCCGAGACGCTCTTGTTGAAGAAGCCAAACAGAATGATGACGATGAGCGGGATGTTGTAGAAGCCCACGTACTCCTGCAGGAAGTTATACAATCCCGTCGGCGCATTGATGAGGAGCGGCGCCAGCCCGATGGAGACGAGGGCAATGACGACGTTCGTGATCCTGCCCACGCGCACAACACTCCGCTCAGAGGCATCCTTGCGGAAGATCCCCTTGTAGAAGTCGAGCGAGAAGAGGGTCGCGGCGCTGTTGAGTGCGGCGACATACGTACTGAGAATCGCACCGAAGATGATCGCACCGAAGATGCCGTACATCCACGGCGGCAAAATCGCCTTCACGAGCGTCGGATAGGCGGCATCCGGCAGGGGCAGCGAACCGTCGAACATGACGAAAGCGATGATGCCCGGCAGGACGAGGAAGAGCGGTCCAAAGAGTTTGAACACCGCCAGTGTCAAAACGCCCTTCTGCCCCTCGGCGAGGTTGCGCCCCGCGATGGTCTTCTGCACGATGAACTGGTTTGTGTTCCAGTAGAACATCGTGTTAAAGAGCAGGCCGAGCATGAGCGTCGGCCACGGCACCGCCTTCGAGTCGATCGCCCCGATGGCGTTCAGCTTCTCAGGTGCTGCCGCCGCCATGCGTGAGAATCCGTCGACGATACTGCCATCACCAAGCATATAGAGTCCGATGAACGGAATGCTGATGCCGCCGACGAGGAGTCCCACGCCATAGACACTGTCACTCACCGCACTGATGCCCATGCCGCCCATGAGGAGGTAGGCAAGACCCACGATGCCAACGATCGCCGCCGTCACCATGATGCCCTCGTACTGCGAAACGCCGAGGAGTTCGCTCACACTGAAGAGCTGATTGAAGACGAGCGCACCCGAGTAGAGGATGCCCGGGAGCAGGATGAAGGCGTAGCTCGTCTGGATGAGGAACGAGATGACGAGCCGGAACTGATTATCGTAGCGCAGCGCAAGGAACTCCGGAATCGTCGATACCCCGTGCCGCAGATAGTTCGGCAGGAAGACAAAGGCGAGCGTCAGAATCGAGAAACAGGCGATGATCTCCCACGCCATGACCTCCATACCGACTGCATACGCAAGCCCGCTCTGCCCGACGATCTGCTCCGTCGAGAGATTCGCCATGAGCATCGTCCCCGCGATGACAAGACCGCCGAGACTGCGCCCACTGAAGAAATACCCGTCGGTATTCTCCTTGTTGATGTTCCTCGTCCGATACCACGCAAAGATCCAAATGCCGGCAACGATCACGAGGAATGAAAGAATTGGAATCATTGCAACTCCCCCCATGAAAGAAAATCTCAGCCCTTAATATTGCTATAAAATAACCATTAAGAGCCACAAATATAATAATAAGATAACCAATGGTTATTATACATATTTCATTTCGCTTGGCAAGACCCAAAGAATAAAAAAAGGGCTATATTACGAGAATTTCATTTTCCCGTAATACAGCCCGAATGCTTCTATTATTTTCCGCGACGACGCAGCTCGATATAGCTCAGGATGAGGTCTGCTGCCTCCTCCAGAGAGAGCTTGCTCGTGTTGATCAGGAGGTCATAGTTCTCCGGCGCGCCCCACGTCTGCCCCGTGTAGTAGGCATAGTACTGCTTGCGGATCGCATCCTCTGCGTCCAGCTCCTTGAGCGTACGCTCGCCGTAATGCGTCTTGGAACGCTCCTTGCGATACGCCTCATCCGCATAGATGAAGAACGAGAACGCATTTGGATTGTCCTTGAGGATATAGTCCGCACAGCGACCGAGGAAAACGGCGCTTTCCGTCTCGGCGATCTTGAGAATGGTCTTTGCCTGCTCGATGTACCTGCGGTTGTGCTGCGGCATACGGTCATAGGCATAGTCACCCAGATCACCATAGCTCGATCCCGGTGCATTATAGGAACTCTCGATGAGTGCATTGAAATCATCCGCAGTTCCGAGTTTCTCCGCTGCCATGGCGACGATCTTGCGGTCATAGCGACGCACGCCCATCTTTTTGGCGACCAACTCTGCCACCTCACGGCCGCCGCTGCCGTACTGGCGCGTGATCGTAATGAGTGTTTTCTGATCCATCGTGTCTCTCCTTTCAGACCTGCGGACAAAATGCCCGCAGCTTCTTACATCTCGCCGCGTGCCTCGCGTGCGACGAGTTCGCGCATGATCTCGGGATACTTCTTATCCAGCTGATAGAAGTAGAGGACTGCAACGAGAACGACCCAGACGAAGATCGGTCCCCACATATAGATGCTGACGATCATGTCGATAACCTGCTGGCTCTGCATGATGGAGCCGGAGGACGATGCAACATAACCTGCATAGGAGAGCAGACCCGTGAGAATCGCGCTCGTGAGACCGGAACCAACCTTCGTGCCGACCGAGCCGCCGGAGAAGATCAGACCTTCCTGACGCACATGCGTCTTCCACTGACCGTACTCCACCGCATCACCGATGAAGCCGAAGATGACGGACTGAACCGGTGCAAAACCGATGCCGCGGATGACACAGCTGAAGACGACCCAGCCGAAATCCGTCGGATTGAGCAGGAAGATGACATGACCGATGAAGCAGAGCAGAACGCCGCCCAGAGACATGTTGCGCTTACCGAACTTCTTGAGGAGACGCGGGCTGAACACCGCCATGACAAAGATCGTGATGAGCGTCTCCATGAGGTAGAGGCTGCCGTAGATCGTATCATCAGCAAAGATGTACTTGCAGTAGTAGGGAAGAATCGTACCCGTGATCGTGAAAATGACGTTCTGCATCATCCAGATCGTCATACCAACCCAGAAGTAGGGGTTGACAGCGAGGCACTTTAGAGCCTTGCCGACGGGAATCTTTGCAACCTTTTCGCGTGCTTCGATGACAACCGTCTCTTTGCAGCGCGAGAAACAGAAGAGCAGCAGTCCGAGTCCGACAACCGCCCAGATGCTCATAACCTGAACCCACGCCATCTGCGTGTCGCCAAAGACCTTGACGAGCGGGAGCGTCGCCGAGACCGAGAGGATACGCCCCCACGGCGAGAGGCACATACGCGTGATCGAGAGCATATCGCGCTCACGCGAGGAGCGCGTCATCATTGCCGACAGCGAGCCGTACGGCAGGTTCAGCGCCGTGTAGCAGACCGTCGTACAGAGGTTGTAGGTAACGAACAGATAGGCGAACTGCATCGCCGACGAACCTTGTGGTACCGTATAGATAAGTACAATGGAAACGGCGAACGGTATGCTCCCCCAAAGAATCCAAGGGCGTGATTTACCCCATTTGGAATTCGTCTTCTCGACGATAAATCCCATGATAACGTCGGACACACCGTCAAAGCAACGCGAGAGCAGCATGACCATACCGACCATCGCGGGGTCAATCCCAGCGTAGTCCGTGTAGAAAAACGTCAGAATGCCCATTGCGCCCCATACAACGTTCTGGGCGGTATCGCCCAGACCGTAGGCGACACGGGTCATCCACGGCAGTCTGCTATCCACAGCAGGCGTTGGTGAATTACTCATCACTTTTCCTCCTTACCATCCATAAAACGAAACATTTGAAACGCTTCGAACTTCCCCGCTTCCCATCACCTCCGCACAGGAATAGTTAGCTTTTTATGACATCTTTATCATTTCATGTGTATTTATTTTATATTTTTTTGTGTTTTGTATTCTATAAAATCTTGCTTTCCATGACAGAAAGCGAAATCTGCAACATCGCGCAAAAGCCCATATAAAACACGGGCAATCACAAGTTTTATGAAAAATCTCTGAAATTTTTCGATTCAAAACTATAATATATTGCTTTCGTGACAAAATAGGAAAACACTTTTATGGAGTTTTTGAATAATTCCGGTAATATTGTGCCTTCCATGATAAGAATATGCACCAAAAAGAGGCTGCTGATTATGAAGCCAAAACTTCATGCAGCAGCCTCTTTGGAATCGTTTTCCTACCCGTGGATAATATCCGTATATGCCGGATAGTCGCGCAGCCGGTCGACGGGCGCAAAGCCCACCGCACCGGAGAATGTACCGCGCTCCCAGTCGGGGCGCGTCGCCCACAGCATATCCGCGAAATCGACCTCATTCTCCGCCGTAATCTGATATTCGTAGAGCACGGGCACGAATGTCCCCTGCTCCCCAACGGTCGCCGAGAAATCTGTGACAATGCGCAGATACTGCGCTTCCGGCAGCTGCGATAATTCGATATAGTTCGTGCCGTCCTTCAGCACGATTTTCATGTGTGCCTTCACGGAGATTTTATCATCCGACACCTCAACGTTCGCCCGAAGCGTCGCCTGCGGGGGCAGCTTCGTCTTGGCGCGTAGCTGACGGAAGCGCCAATATTTCTTCTGTGCCTTGAATGCCGGATCGTAGATCGCGGGATGGCGCCACTCCGTCGTATGGGTACCGACCGTCAGAATGTGACGGAAATCGAGCCATACGGCGAGCTGCCCACGATCCGCTCCCGCTTCTTCGGGTGCGGCAAGCACGGCGCGCACAGCCTCCCCCGTCAGACCCTTACGGTAGAAGCGCACCCCTCCGATGCGCCCCGGAAGATGCGTGAAATACTTGGGCTTGCCCAGCTCCGGAATCACGTGACCGATATGGGAATACCCGATGAAGATCGGCTGATTCTCCCACTGGCGAATCTCCGCTTTCGCAGGAATGCCCGGCACATGCGCCACCGCCTGCCCGTCGCAGTAGGACGTACCGCCGCGCCGCTTATCGAATGAGATGGCATAGTCCGCCCACGCACCGACTCTTGCCGCACCGCCCTGCCACTGGTACTCGGTCACATCGTAGCACGTTCCCCATTTGAGATTGCCGCTGCGGTCAACGACCATGCGCAGCGTGTACGCCGCGCCCCATCCGACGGAAATACCACGCATCATCAAGGGGTTGTGCCCCATCTCATCTTCGTTGGCGAGTCGGTCGACGGCAGCCCTAACCATGCCGGTAAACCCCTGCGGGGCGACAAGTCCCGGCGACGGCGGAATCTCGATATAGTCTCCATAGGATTCCAAGTGTACTTCGCGCTGCCCGTCGATCTCCACAACTTTGGGCGAGCCTTGCAGCAGCGCATAGTGTCCGCTCCCGGACTTATCCAATACGCGCGGGATCACGCGGATGCTGCCCTCGATACAGATCTCCTCGGGCAGCTGATCCGCAATGCTGACCTGATAGGTGCCGCCCCGACGAAAGGCATGACAGAAGTTCAAAAGCCGCCGCTCACGCGCACGGAAGAAGCTGCTCTGCGTGGCTGCGATGCGCTGATTGACGTAAAGGGGAACGGTCGTATAGATCTCGCGATCGAGATTGTTGACCGCCTCGATGGTCGCATAGATACAGTCTGCCTTATCCGCCTGCAGCGGGGCAATGTGCATGTGGGAGAAGGAGAGTTCCTTCGGTTCAAAGACAAAGATCTCTTCCTGCACCCCGCCGCATTCAATGCGGTGCACGCCCGGCGTCCGCGCCTGATAGACGGCAGACACCGCCTGCTGCTCCCCGGGTTCAAGGAGCACGACGCGGCTCTGACGAGGCTCACCGAAGAGATTCAGCTTTTTTTTGCAGCCGTTGTCCGAGAGTTCCATGACGACGGCAGCAAGCACCGTCCCGACATTTGATACATCCGCCTGAATCTCGATATGACCGTTGTTGTCGAGGCGGCGCAGATGAATGTTCTCAAAGGCGAGCTGCGGCTCACCGTGCTCCATGCGAACGGTATCGACAAGAATCCGCGTACCGTCGGGACGAAATCCATAGAAGCGATAGTCCAGCGCATCCGCCGAGATGTCCAAAATGCCATAGTTGTTCCTGCCCATGGCAACAACCTCAGGGAACTCCTCGAGGAGGCGGCGTTCCGGCAGCCCCTTGTCGCAGCCCTCAGCCGGATTCTGCAGACTGCCCTGCATGACGTAGACCGTTCGCGCCCCAATCTCTGGATTGACCGACACCGCCTTGACATAGCGGTGGAGATGCCCGCCCACGACGAGATCGACGCGGCACTTTTCGGCAAGGGGGACAATGTGGCGGTTGTTGAACACATCCGTATAGGGATGGTGCATCATGAGGATGCGCCACTGTGCTGCCTGCGCCGCTGCGCTCATCAGATCGGACTCCACCCACGCGAGCGTCTCCTGTATGCGCTGCCGGTTTTCTGCATCCAACGTGCAGCCTGCATTCTCCGCATTCATCTCAAAGAGTCCCCACGGGGTGCTGTCCACCATGACAATATGGGCAATGCCGTAGTCCATGGAAAAGCTGTGCCCATCCGGTGCAGCATTCAGAGACTTTGCCTGCGGCTCCGTAAACAGCGTCTCAAAGAACGGACCATCATCGTGATTGCCCCGCGCGTAGAACACAGGGGTAGACGCCAGAATCTCGGGGATGCGCCGGAACCAGTTCGCCTCGTACTGATCGTGCTCATATCCCGTCCCGAATGAAATGTCCCCGCAATGCAGGATGAAATCCGGCCGCTCCTCTGCGGCCATTGCGGCGAAATGTTCACTGAGGTGAAAGAGCTGCGTATCCGATATCGTCACTAGATGCAGCTGCTCCGGTGCTGCCGCAAGTGTTCGGAACCTTCCTTCGCAGAGCCGCTCCTCTCCGACGCAGACAGCATAGCGATGCGCAGTCGCCTCGGTCAGCTGTGTGAGGCGTGCGGTATAGAGCCATACGTCCATCTCCTTGCCCACACGCTGCCGCTTCGCTGTGACGAGTCGGAAGGCTGCGCCCTCCCCGCAGTGTACGGCAGCATCCGACTTCTCCGCCATCTCCCATGCAATCGTAACGGCATGATCCGTGAGGCTGAGCAAATAGGGACCATTAAGGAGCCGCCTTTTTCTTGTCATCGTTTCTATCCTTCCATGTGATTCTTTGCAAAGACCTCCCTGCAAATCTCGGGCGTGATGAAATCATAGATCAAAACGCCGCGCGCCTTCGGGTATTCGCCCATAAGCGCAAGGCTGTATGGGTTCAACACATCTGCAAACGCGTCGGGAAAGCCCGGTGCCCCGTTCGTCGCACTGATGTGACTCAGCGAGAGAACATTATGCGGCAGACAGCATGATGCCTCCATCTGCGCACGAATAGCCTCCTGCTTTTCCGCAATGGTTGGTCCGTCCCACAGATCCTGAAGGGAGATGGCTGCATTGTCATGCCAGTTTTCCGCCCATTTGCGCGCATGGATCCGACCAAAGTGCATGGCGGGCGGAGAGCATTCAATGGCTACGATCTTGCCGGCACATTCCCGCAGCGTCATCCATGCGGGCTGCCCTTCCTCCCAATGATAAAACAGTTCCGACCATTTTTCAATTTTTTCTTTCAGGGCTGCCCCATACGCCTCATAGTCATCCTTTTTCTCATTGGCATTCTGTATGCGCACGAGCAGCATCTCTGTCGGGTGCTGCGTCAGAAACGCCGCACAGGCCGAAAAGATCTGATCTGCGTCGATGTCACTGATCCACTCGCGGTGCGCCGCCTTCATCTCCCGCCGCAGACGCAGATCGAGAAAGCGGACACCCGCCGTCAGCTGTTCCTCCAGCGTCATGGTCTGTGTATGGTAGTATCGCTCGGGGCAGGCTGCCGTCATCGTATCGTGTGTCCCCGGCAGAAGGAGCTGCGTGATCAGCGTCTCTGGACTGCAGCATGACATCCACGCCGCACTTTGAACCGCACGCATCGTCATGCCTCCTCATGTTCCTGATCCGACTGGTTCTCCCGCAGACGGATCAGGAGGTGGGACATAACGACGGCAACGAGAGCCAGCGCGGCAAGTCCCCAAAACGCCATCGCAAGAACATGGGTATCCGTCAGGTAGGAGCGCACAATCTGCCCCGCCGCATCCTTCTCCGGCGAGCGCACCAGTCCGCCCAATACAATCGGTGCGATCAGCGCCGGCAAATATCCAATGGTAATCGCGAACGACATCGCAGCAGAGGAATGCTTTTTCGGCACATTTGCCTCACCGATGGGCGCATAGTAAACGCCGCGCACCATGAATACGCAAGCCGATGCAGCAAGCAGGAGGACGAGGAGGAGGTAGAACGTAGAGGAGGAGATCAGACCGTCCGGCGTCTCGCCGGGGGCATAGCCCGCAGAATACAGTGTGACATCAGGATGATTAAAGAAGAAAATGCACCCGATCACGGTCAGCAGCAGGACGAGAACGCACTCCATCGTACGCATGAAATGCGCGGTCGACGGAAACACCTTCTCCACGAGAACCGTCGATACAAGGGGCAGCATGCGCAGCCCGATGACAACGGTTGCAAAAACCGCTGCCGCAACGGCGCTCGTGCCATAGCCGCCCTGCAGGAAGCGCGCAAAATAGGTTCCCGCCGCAACGAATGCACCATAGATGCAGAAGACATTGATACCCGCAATCCAGACGACGGGCAGACGAGCCACCTTCGCAATCCCCTTGATTGCCTCCGCATTCGTCTTTGTCTGCGTATCATCATCGCCCACCTTTGCGCCCTTGGGTACGGCAAAGAAGACCGCAATTCCTGCAATGATGATAATAGCACAAGCAGTCGCCATCATCGTGTGCGGCCCCGCCTCAAAGTAGAGCATCGCCGTCCAGAGCATCGAGACGAGAAAGGCCAGAACACCGCGCCCGAACTCGAAGAGTCCGAAAGCCGCCCCCTGATGATCCTTTGTCGTTGAAAGCCGCAGTGCCTTGAAGTTCGCCGGTTTGAACAGAACCTCACTGAAGAACAGCATCGAGAAGAAGCACGTGAGGAGCACCGGCATACTCAGCCCCGGCGAATTTAATGTCAGAAACATAGAAATCCCACCGACGCCAATGGTGGACAGCATCATGATTGCACGAATGGAAAAGCGGTCTCCGACCCAACCGAGTGCGATGGTACCCAGCAGGATGACCAGCCCCTGCATCGAATACAGATAGCCCGCCTCCTGATCCGTCACGCCAAGTGCGGCGGGAAATCCGCCCGGCACACTATTACGGATATCCCAGAACGCATAGATCAGCTGTGCGTTGATCGTGATGAGGATCAGTTGAAAAAATGCCGCCTCCGAAAATCCATACTTCGCTAAGAAATTTTTCATAATTTTCGTACCTCCTTCATGTGCAAAGACTGGATTTTATCTTCAGGTGCCTGTATAATGACAATATGATGTATTTCTTCGGCAGGAAAAATTCATCACCCCATTATTTAGGCACCTTTCTGAATATTATTATATAAGAATGCAAACGGAGCATTCTCCATTTTTTTGTTCCGTTGCAGGATAAAACTATTTTATCTTGTTTTTTGCATTCTTCTATGAGCGAATTTTCAGAAGGGGTTTTCTTATGTCCTCCTTTCCATTTGGCGTCCCTGACCAGTCCTCCTTTGAGGTCGGCAGTTCCCCCTATCTGGAGTCCGTCGGGAATCTCACCGATGCGGATGATGCGGACACACAAAGCGTACATTACGGAATCGTCGAAGTCGTTCTCATCGAAAAAGGCACATGCCGTCTCATCACGGGGGATGACACTGTTCACCCCCTGCGAAAGGGCAGCCTCGTGTTGATCGGGAGCGGCATTCTTCACCGTTTCAAGAACAGGGAGAACTTGAATGCGCTCATCATCCGCATGGGGGACATTCACCTGCGCGGCCTGCCTGCGGCACAACTTGTTCCGGAAGAAGCCCCTGTCCTGATCGCGCTGAACACCGCCTCAGCCAAGGGAATGCTCTTCACTCTTCTGCAGAGCATCAAATTGCTCGCCTTGGAGGAGGAGCATAAGTATCGCTCGGAGGCGGGGGCGCATCTCGCACGGGCACTCGTCCTCATGCTCATTGCCCTCCTTGACGAACGCAGAACCCACCCCGACGAAAACGCTCTGCACGGCATTGGCGCACGCATCAAGGAATACATCGATGCGCATTATCTGGAGGATTTGAAACTCACCGATATTGCCTCCGCCCTCCACATCAACCCCTATTACCTCTCACATACATTCAAGGATCTGATGGGAGTCTCCCCCATGTCGTACATCATCCGACGCCGCATCGATGAAGCGCAAAGTCTTCTTCTGACAACGAATCTAACAATCACCGCCATTGCCATGGAATGTGGCTATAACAACTCCAACTACTTCCAATCCGTCTTCAAGAACATTGTTGGTATGACCCCCGGAAAATACCGCAAGATGTGGAAACAGGATCTATGAAGATACGCAGCAAAAACGCCCCTGCCGTTTGGCGGGGCGTTTTTGCGTGTTCATCTTTATGTAGGATATGTAGGAAATCAGTGTTTACTCAGAAGTTCCACGTAAGACTTGCATAGGCCTTACTTGCATCCTTATCGGTAGAAATATCCTTCCCACGGAAGTATACGACCTTACTGGATACGTTCTTGAGCGGTGCGTATGTAAAACCAATTTCAACGCCCTTCTGACCTCTGCCAACGCCCTTATAGGCGGGCTTGAGCGCAACATTCGCACCGAGGTGACGGTAGCCAAGGAACAACCCCCACGAACCGGGCTTTGATTTCTTCGCCCCCTTGTCGGCAAGCGCAATGTTTCCTGCCTTATCGTAGGTATCGGCTTCCGAATTCTCCGCATAAGCACCGTTGATGCTGATATTCTTATCGAAGGCATAGCTCCCGCCAACGGTCCAGATACTTGCATTGTCCGTTGAGCCAGATTTTGAGTAGCCCGCGATATCCTTGAATTTTCCGTATTTCCCGATGGCATGTGCCTGATCAACCTTGAAAGTATCGCTGCCAGCCTTTTCAGCTGCATCTTTTTTCATCGAGCTTTCACTCGTGATACGAGCTGTCACTGTCCAGTTCTTGTTGATCTCTGCCGTCGGGTATACACGGAAACGAATCTTATCGCTCGTCTTCTTCGCCCGATCATCATGACGTTCGTTCGAGTAGATATAGCGCAGATAGCCCGTCCACTTCACCATATCCGCATTGCGCTCGAGGTTCGACACGCGTACGCCGAGGTTGTTCAGCTCGTCCGCAAACTCTGCCGCAAGGCGATCGACGAGTGCACGATCCGTTGTAGAAATATTATCCTTTGCCATCGCGCGTGCAACCATCTGTGCCATCTCATAGCGAGTGATATTGCGCTCGCCGCGGTACGTTCCGTCACCATATCCCTCAACGACACCATCCGCTGTCAACTGGGTCACGGCATCGTATGCCAATGATCGCGCGGAACATCGGAGAACGGATTTGCTGCTGCAAACGTTGTCGATGCGGCTCCTATCGTTGCTGCCGCCACGAGCGCTGCCACAAACGTCTTCTTCATAAAAAGTACCCCTTTTCTGCGAAAATTCCGCTTTCAGTTTTGTGTTTTTTCACGACGGGTGCCTCGGAAGCCGTCATTCCTGCACGCCCCTCCGCATCACGTTCATGTATAGGATGGCAGTACAGTGCTGTTTCCGAGACATTCCCATCGAGCTTATTTCTGGTTCTTCAGCCACACACTCCACGGCGTTGCATAGTTATTGGCATGGTTCTGCTGAACGTATTCGTAGAACTTCGCCACCATGCGTGCTTTGACGTGATAGTAGTCATCCTTCCAGTTCTTGGTCGGATAGGGCATAGACGGATCGTAGGCAATGTACGAGCCGCCAAGGAGGTACTGACGATGAAGAATATCCTTCAGCGAGACAGAGGGGTTCTTCATCATGTCATACATCACCATGAAGCTTGTCGTACGCCCCTTGCCCGCCTGGCAATGGAAGTGCATCCAGCTGTTGGAAGGAGCCTTCTTCACGAAATCAATGAATGCATCGATCGTCTCCGGCTTTGCCCACGTATGATCGGTGACGGCAAAGCGTACATAACGGAGTCCTGCACCCTCGACCAGTTCACGCTCGGTCATCGCACTGTCGATGCGAACAGTCTTCGGATCAATCGGCATTTTATCCTTGTCCAGTTCCGCAAGGATGAGGCTTTGGCCTTTCGCCGCACGGATGCGCGCATTCTCATCGCGGATGACTTCATCCTGTGTCTTATTGAGGTTGCCCCAGTTGCGGTCACCGTACCAGCTGACCGCCATATCGTTCATAAAGCCATGCGACTCCTGACGCAAATCCACAATGTAGATATCACCCGTTGCCTTGGCACGCAGAGCCGGCAGCATTGCATGGAAGGAGGGAACAGAGAACTCTGCGCTCGCAGAGATCGGGAGGTTGTTGAGTCCTGCACGCGAGGGAACATAGCTCGGGTCGACACCGACCTTCTTCATATCATCCATCTCTTTGAACGCGGAATCTGCCATGCGGAAGTTGCGCGGGAGAGCCTTTGCATCCCCTGCAGGAGCGTCGATTCTCCAGATATGACCGCTGTAGTCGGGCGCCCACGTCTCGACCTTATTCTTCTTCGCCCACTCACTGTAGGGGACATTGAGGTTTGGATTTTCCTTTACATAGTCATAGAAGTGACGTACAAACTGATAGCGCTCGATATACGCCTTGCGTCCGTAATTCTTCTTCTTATCTGGGATATCACTTAGATCGACAATGCCAATGAGCTTCTGACGCTGAATGATATCATTAAAGCTGACCTTTGATGCGTTCTTCAGGATGTCGTGCATAACCATGAAGATCGTTGTACGCCCCATGCCGGCATAGCAGTGATAATGGAGCCAAGCATCTTTCGGCAGCTGTTTGTAGAACTCGACAAAGCGATCCACATCCGGATCATCGGGACGGAAGTGATCCATCAGCGCGAGGCGGAAATATTTCGCACCATGCGCACGGACAACCTCTTCCTCCGAGCGAACCTGCGTGTACGGCAGGGTGATCGGAGTCAGAATGATGTTCTTCGAATCATCATAGCGGAAGATGCTGATCGCGGACTGACCACGGAGTCCCGCAAGCTGCTCCTGCTCGAGCGGCAGGATGATCTCCTCTGGGCGTCCGTCGTTGCCCCAGTCATGGTTCGCAAACCAGGAAATCGCCGTACCGTCAAGATAGCCGTGAGACTCACCGCGCAGGTCAATGTCATAGAACTGCTCGGGCTTGACGGGAACAGTTTTCAAAATCGCCTCAAGTTCCTTCTCTGAGAAGCAGCTCGAAGCCGACGCATTCATCGTTGCCATGCCTTCGCGGCTAGGAACGATTCCTGTCTTTGTCACGCCTTTATAGTCATCATGTCCCATACGGAAGTTACGCGGCAGCTGTGCCACATCTGCACGATCAATCTTGAGAGACAATATGGGCGGATCGGCAACCGGTTCCGCGGGTTTGGTTTCCTCAGCGGCCACAGTCACGCTCTGCACAATGAAGAACGCGAACAGGATTGCTGACAGAAGCCACTGTCTATACTCTCGCATTGGAATACCTCCTTGTCTTAATTGGTAAAAGCTCCCCTACCTATCGGACGATTCCATCTCTCGGAATCGCCCGATAAAGCATCACTTTAGAATTCGTAGCCCTTTTCTTTGACCCACTGGGTATAGCTCTTTGCCAACGTCGGATTTTCCTTTGCATACTCGTAGATATGCTGCGTGAAGAGAGCTCTCTTGGGGTAGTTCATCTTCTTGTACTCATCCGTTCCCTTCTGCGCCTTCTCTGCGGACTTACGCATATCCTGTCCGCCGAGGAGGACTTCACGGGTCATGATGTCGTCATAACTGAGTTTATTGGCATTCTTGATCATGTCCATGAAGGTGAGGAACATGGTCGTACGACCGATGCCCGCCTCACAGTGTACGTGAACCCATGCCGTTTTTGGCAGCTTTTTGTAAATCGCCAAGAAGTCATCCACGTTCTGTGGGGTCGGCGCAGAGTAGTCCATGTTGGGACGCGGTAGTACTTCACGCTCTGCGATTCCAGGAATTCACCTTCCGTCTGGACGGAATTCACTTTTTCCTGAACCTGATTCTCGATGTCCTTATCTGACTTGAGTGTTGCAATGTCCATCGTACCATTCATCAGTGCGGTCTGGAGCATTGATTTTTCGCGGCGGTCAACCTCCTGCGCAGACTGCCCCTTGTTGAAAGTCTTGTAACGCGAATACCAGCTCACACCGTTATCGTTGATATAGCCATGCGATTCGGCACGCAGATCAATCACAACGAGATCTTTCTTTGGCACATGCTTCAACATCTCCAAGAACTCATTTTTAGAGAAGAAGCTTCTGCCGGACATACGCAGTTCGTTCAGACCCTCGCGGCTCGGATACACACCGCTCTCGACTTTTTTGTAGTCACTCTGTGCCGTGCGGAAATTTGCCGGAAGCTGCATCGCATCGTGCCGATCATACTTTCAAAATCTGAACGCCGGGAACCGGCTCGGCTGCAAATACGGGAGCTGATACGAACAGGGATGATGCAACGAGCGCCCCTGCCCCCCCTTTGAGTACTCTTCGCGTTTTCACGCCATTACCACCTTTTATTTCAATCAACCTAATGATAAATTTGTTGGATGCCGCTCATCGGAGTATCTCTCTACACGCTCCTTTCCGTTGAGAATCAAAGCAGCATCCAAATCATTACCCATGAATAATGTCCGTGTATTCGGGGTAGTCACGCAGACGATCGACGGGAGGGAAGTCCGCCGCGCCGGTGAAGGTGCCGCGCTCCCACTGGGCACGTGTCGACCAGACAAGGTCGGCACGCAGGTTCCCATGCGCGGCAGCGACTTCATAGGACCAGATCTCGGGGATGAAGGTACCTGCGGCACCGACCTCTCCCGTCAGCTCCGTCTTGACGCGCAGGTACTGCGCTGGGGCAAGCCCCGTGAGATCGATGCTGTTCCCGCCGTCTTGAAGGACAATTTCTTTCCGATCCTTGATGGAGACGCCGTCGTCCGAGACCTCAACCACGGTGCGGATTGCCGCATGCGCGGGAATATGTGCCTCCGCCTCGAGCGTCCGGAACTCCCAGCAGATCTTTTCTGCAAGGTATGCGGGGGCATAGACGGCGGGATGCCGCCACTCGGTCGTATGCGATCCCGTACTCTCGATCCGGCGGAAGTCGAGCCAGACGCCGAGTGCGTCGCTGCGCGGCCCCGTCTCATCGGGGTGTTCGTATACCTCACGCATCTCCTCTGCGGTCAGTCCCTCGGTGTAAAAGCGCACCTCAGAGACATTCGCGGGCAGATGGGTAAAATACTTGGGCTTGCCCAGCTCCGGAATGACGTGACCGATGTAGGAGTAGCCGACGAAGATCGGCTGATCCGCCCACTGCCGCAGCTCGCTCGCCGGGTTGATTCCCCCGACGCGCCCGCGCCGGACGCCGTCGATGAAGGATGCGCCGCCGCGCTCCTTGTCAAAGGTCATGGCGTACTGGTGGCGGACATCGACTTCGGCAGATCCGCCCTGCCAGAAGTATTCCTCAACACCGTGGCAGATGCCCCATTTGATCGTACCGTTGCGCTCAACTGCCATGCGCAGCGCGTAGCCTGCGCCCCAGCCGATGGACTTGCCGCGGATCATGAGAGGGCTGTGCCCCATCTCGTCCGCACGCGCGAAGCGGTACATATCTGCAGTCACCACGCCCGTGAGTCCGTTGGGGGTCGCAAGATCCGCACGCGGCAGGATCTCGATATAGTCGCCGTATTCCGCAAGCGCAACTTCCATGCGTCCGTTCTTTTCCAGAACCTTTGGCGTTCCATGGAGGAGCGCCGTGTGCCCCTTGCCCGACTTGTCATGGATGCGCGGAACGATGCGAACGGCGCCTTCGATGGTCACTTCCTTCGGTGGGAGATCGGCGATGCCGACCCAGTAGGTGCCGGCGCGCTCGAAGCGGTGACAGAACGTCACGGAGCGCCGCTCATGTGCGGCAAAATGGAAGCGCTGAACCGCGACGGTCGTGCCGTCCATCACAAGGGGGATTTCGACATCGGCGGCACGATCCAGATGATTCGTCACCTCTGCGCGTGCAAAGAGGCAGTCGATATCCGCGCCTGCGCCAATCTGAAGGAAGAGATGCTCGTATGAGAACGCCTGCGGTTCATGCGTGTCAAGCGTGAGCTGGGCACCTGCCGCACGGAGGCTGTGTGCCCCCACCGCATCCGCACAGTAGTATGCGGTAAACGATCTCTTCTCACCGCGATTCAGAACGATGAGCTGTGTGTCCACGCCCGTGCCAAACATATTGATGAGATGCTCCGCGCCATTATCCACAATGGGCAGGACGGCGGCGGCAATCCCTGTGCCGACATTTTCGGCAGTACCCGTGATCTCGACGTTCCCGTTTTCATCGAGCGCACGCAGACGGACTTCGGCAAAGACGATGTCCGGTTCATCCTTGGTGATATGAATGGCATCTACTTGCTGCTCCGTGCCATCCGGCAAAAAGCCGTAGAGTTTGTAGTCGATGGCGTCCTTTGTGATATCGAGGATACCGTAGTTGTTGTTGCCCACCGCCACGGATTCGGGGAACTCTGCGAGGAGGCGCTTCGAGCCGTCCAGTTCCTCGTAGCCCGCCGCAGGATCCTGCGTACTTCCCTGACATACATAAACGGTGCGTGCTCCGACGGTCGGCTGTGCCGAGACGGATTTGATGTAGTAGTGGAGATGCCCGCTGAGGACGAGATCCACGCCGCACCGCTCCGCAATCGGTACAACATACCGGTTGTTGAACGCATCCGTATAGGGATGATGTGTGACGAGGATGCGCCACACAGCCCGCTTCGCGTTCTCGCTTACGAGATCCGCCTCCATCCATGAGAGGATGGACTCGATCCGTGCGCGCAGAGGCGCATCTGCCGCGATGCCCGCGTTGATGCCGTTCATCTCGAGAAGTCCCCACGGATTGCTGTCCACGATGGTGAAATGCGCCATGCCGTAGTCAAAAGAGAAGGCTTCTCCGCTCTCCATCCCGTGCAGTCCCTTCATCTGAGGGACGCCGATAAAGGCATCGAAGAAGGGTCCGTCGTCGTGGTTGCCGTGTGCATATAAGACAGGCATACGTGCAAGCAGTTCAGGAATCTTCTCGAACCAGTTGTTCGGATACTGGTCGTGCTGATAGCCCGTCCCAAACGAGATGTCCCCCGCATGCAGCAGGAACTCGGGCTGCTCGCGCTCTGCCGCGCGCCGGAATGCCTCCGATGCGTGAAAGAGATGTGAATCCGAAATGGTCATGAGATGAAGCTCTTGCGGCGCCTCCTTCAGTGTGCGGAACGACGCCTGTGCACAGCACTCCTCTCCGGAACGGACCGCGTAGGCATACTCCGTGTCCGGTGACAGCGCCGTCAAAACTGCGGTGTAAATCAGCGCTCCGTTGGGATGTTCGGGACAGGCAGGCTCACGCGCTGCCTCCGCCTCCCGGCGCAGTTCCGTGCCATCCGAGGCTCTGCAAGTGACGTAGAAGCTTGCAGGCTCTTCCGTCTCCCACGCGACAGTGATCTGCCGCGTGCCGGGAGCAAGCAGGTACGGGCCGTTGCAAATTCTTCCGCTCGTCATGGCTTACCCTTCCTCTTCTTCCTTGACTTTCTTCGCCCACAGGGTCGGGACAACGAGAAGCGTCATGAGTGCAACGCTGCCGATCCAGAACGCCATGATGGTTTCAAAATGATAGGTGGTCACACCGTCCACAACGACCTTTGCATGATCCATGAGGAGTCCGTTGACGATATCCTGCGCCGCCGCACCGCCATAGGCGAGGAGTCCGATGACGCCCATCGCCGCGCCCGTCGCCTTGCGCGGGCAGAGGTCAACTGCGAGCAGTCCGCCGACGAAGCAGAGGATAACGCCGAGACCGAAGCCGAAGATGGAAATAAATGCCGTTGTGAGTGCGAGCGATCCCGCAGGGACGAAGCAGACGCCGGCAATGCCGATAAGCATGACGATACCGAAGACGATGGTAGTCAGCGAGTGGCGTGATTTGAAATACTTATCGGAGATCATGCCCGAGAAGAATGAACCGACACCGCCGAGAATCGGGGAGAGTGACATGATGCTGCCCGCCGTAACGAGATCCAGCCCCTTTGCCTCCTGCAGGAAGATAACGCCCCAGCTGCTGATCGAGTAACGCGAAATACCGAGACAGATTGCTGCAACAGCAAGCAGCCACACATAGGGGTTGCGGATAACCATGAGCTGGGCTTCCTTCGTGGAAACTGTCTGCTCCTTCTTCTCCTGCGCAACCTCACCCTCGAATTCATTCGCGGACGGGAGTCCGTATGTCTCCGGACGGTCGCGCATAAAGCGGTACATGATGAAGGCAAGTACGATACAGGCAACGCCCGGCAGGAAGAATGCCGCGTGCCAGCCGAATGCGACAATGATCATCGCCGTGCCGAGATAGGTTGCACCCTCACCAAGGTAGTGCGCGATACTGAAAACGCCGTAGTAGGTTGCCAGCTTGCTCTTAGAAAACCACTGGGCAAGGGAAACGATACAGGGGGCGGCGCCCATGCTCTGGAACACGCCGTTGACGCCCCACAGGACAAGGAACACCCAGTAGGCATCACTGAAGCCAAGGATGACGTTGACGATTGCGGCACCAAGAAGTCCGATGGGAACAATTTTCTTGATGTTACAGTGGTCGGCAATAAATCCATTCGCGCATTTTCCGATGGCGATGGCGACCATCATCGCCGCGCCCATCGCACCGAGTTCGGTCGGGGTAAAGCCCGCCTCGATCATCGGCTTTTTCGCAACGCCTAGCGTCATGCGCATCACATAGTACATACCGTAGCCGATGATCATTGCCGTAACGGCCTGCACGCGTGCAGAATGATACATCTTCTTGACGGTATTCGGATCCTCAATACGGGGTTTGTCCGGATTCGTCAGAAACCATTTGAGCATTTTCAGCACCTTCCTTTGCTGCTCCTAAAAACACGGCAGATCGAAATTGTTCGCCTCCTCTGTCAAATAATAAGAAATCAGAACCAAGGTATTGATTACGAGATAATTATACCAAGGTTCTGATTTCTTATTCTCTGAATTTTTGTTTTTATGCGAATTGCAAACTCAAATTTGTTGCTTTTTGATGCGGATTACTTCTCTGCAAAATTACTGTGTGTTGTGAGATACACACCGCCGAAGATGGCGGCTGCGCCAAGAATTTGGAGCATACCGATCTGCTCGGCAAAGAGGAGCATACCGCCGATCATGCCGACGACGGGGGTGACGTTCTGAAAGATGGAGGTAACGGAGGGACCGACGCGGCGCACGCCGAGGTTCCAGAAGAGCATTGCCATGACACCGCCAAAGACGACGGTGTAGAGAAACGCGGCGAGGAGCGGCGCGGACAGCGGCGTCGGGTGAAAGGCGTCCGTAAGAACGCCGTAGAGGATCGTCGCAAGTGCCCCGAATACGCCCGCCCATCCCGTGCAGAGCGCGGCGGAGATGCACTGCATGACGCGCACGGCGAGGATGGAGTACATCGTCCACGCGACCTGCGCGAGCAGGAAGAGGATGTCACCATAGTTGAACGAAAGCCCGACGAGTACCTGCCACGAGCCGTGGCTGACGACGGCGAGCGCACCGAGGAAGGAGACGGCAATGCCGCCCCAAGCGATTGCGTTCAGTCGCTCGCGTAGAAAGACGGCGGCAAAGAACGCGGTGATGGCAGGCGAGGCGGCAGCGATCAGGGTGCAGTTCGTCACCGTTGAGTGCTGAAGCCCCGTGAACTGCATACAGCCGTTCATCAGGATGCCTGTGACGCCCATCGCGAGGAGTGCAGGCAGGGTATGAGGCGGCGGCAGGAGCGCCTCGCCGCGCCGCCCTGCGATGGCGATAAGCCCCGCAGAGATGAAGATGTAGCGCATGGCGGAGATGGTGACGGGCGACCATTCCGCAACAAGCCACTTGATGCACAGCGGCTGAATGCCCCAGATCACCGCCGTGAGGGCGAGCAACAGGTACATCCTGCGCTTTGCGGCAGAGTCTTCCATCTATGCGCTCCTTTCTTTGAATTTTCCCGCTTCAAACATGCCCCATTCGTCGCGATAACGTCTTATCTCACGCAGAGGACTTCTTTCGATATCGCGCGAGCGTGCCCACCCCGTTTGCACGAAAAATCGTGTGCGCCGCCTACTCGCCAACGCTCTGCTGCAGCGCTAGGATCTCCGCGCGCGTCATGCCGCTCGACTTCTCGATCACATCCACGGGAACGTTGAGCGCGAGGAGGGAACGTGCCATATCGAGGATTCCTTCGCGCCGTCCTTCGCGCCGTCCTTCTTGCAGCCCCTCATCACGCGAGGAGGTCATCGCGCTGAGATAGTCCCGCATCGCCTTTTCGCGCTGCTCGTACTGCCACCGCTCCACATCACTCTGCATAAAGATGTGCTCCGCCTGTATCGCCTCTTTGATCGCTGCCTCGCTCATCGCCAGTTCCTACGTTTCACGTTCATTCAGTTTGTTTGAAAAGTAAGCAAGCCACTTTTCGAGGCGCTTCATCTCCTTCACCGATTTCAGCTTGAACTTCGGAATTTCAAGAAAATGTATTTCCAGATCCTCTGTCAGCCGATGCCCGCTCACAATATCATAGAGTCCATACATATTGTGCGGACTTTTCTGCGGGAGCAACGAAAAATTCAACAGATTGATCGTAATAGACGGGCTGAGTTGCTGATATGCCTCCCCTTTGCGCAGGGTCTGATACATCCGCGCCCAGTAGTAGAGCGTGCGCTTCTGCATATTGTAGAGGTTCATCAGCTGAACCTCTATATTGATCTGACTGCCGTCGCTCGCTATGCCGTATATGTCGAGCTGCGAGAGCTTGTCCTCCTCAAACTGCGGATCAAATTCACGGTCAATAAAGGTGATGTCCGTGAGCTCTTTGCTTTCCTTGCGATCTAAAACAGCATTGAGAAAGCTGAGCGTGATACGCTTACGCTCCTCTCTTCCAAAAATAAATTTGAAGAGATAATCGTTCAACGGGTTGTAGTTCTGACGATTCATGCGTGCCACCTCCTTGTTATGGTATACATTCTATCGTCTTTTCACCATCTGCACAAGAAAAATGTCCGCTGTCTCACGCAAGCCCCGTCACGAGGAAGATGCCGAGGCAGATAAAGACGACGGCGGATTTCAGCAGTGTGAGGACGATCACGTCATAGTAGGACTCCTTGTGCGTCAGCCCGCAGACCGCCATCAGCGTGACGAGTGCGCCCGACTGCGGTCCCGTATCGATGCACTCCGACGCGAGGCAGATGATGCGGTGGAGCACATCGGCGCTGATGCCGACCTGCTGTGCCCACGCGAGCCACTCCGTCCCGAGCATACCGAGTGCGATGGTCATACCGCCCGAGGACGATCCCGTGACGCCGGTCATGATATTCGTTGTGATGATGGCGCTCATGAGCGGGCTGTCACCGATGGAGAAGCCAAGCAGCGCCTCTTTGATGATGGCAAATGCGGGCAGCGCGGCGATGACGCAGCCATACGCATAGCCCGAGGCGACGTTGAGGACAGCCGTGGTCGAACCGACGGCGCCCGTGTTGACAGGATTCGACAACCCGCCCTTGAGGCTCAGGCGTTTGCGCCCGATGATGGCGGCGGCGATGGTCGAGAGAAGGAGGGCGACATTGATCGACCAGATTGCCTGTACCTTGTCGATGCCGCTTGCCATGAGGCTGAGCTTCATCGGGAGCAGGCTCTCAAGGCTGTCCGCCGCCCATGAATACGCCCACGCCCAGTGAAACGGGTTGCTGATGATAAGGTTGAGGACAATAACCATGACGAGTGGGAGTGCCGAGAGCCGCCAGTCGGGCAGTGCCTCCGTCGACTCCTCCGGCTCATTGAGGATATGCTGCCCATAGCCCTCGCCCTTGGCATTGAGTGTGCGCTGGCGATAGCTGATCCACCCCCACGCGATGAGGAAGTAGAGGACGGCGCCGATGATGCCGAGGACAGGTCCCGACCATGTGGTTGTGCCGAAGAACGACGTCGGAATGATGTTCTGGATCTGCGGTGTGCCGGGGATGGCGACCATACTGTAGGTAAAGATACCCATCCAGAGCAGCCCCGGCAGGAGTTTTTTCGGGATGTCCGCCTGCCGAAAGAGGATCGCCGCAAACGGATACATGACGAACGCCACCACAAATACAGAGAGTCCGCCGTACGTCAATACGCCGCAGCCAATGAGCACGGCGAGCACCGCCTTGTCCTGCCCGAGCGTCTTGACGATCTTATCCGCAACGGCGGCAGCAAGCCCGCCCTGCTCCATGATCTTTGCAAAGACCGCACCGAGGAGGAAGACGGGATAGTAGGTCTTGATGTACTCCGCCGCCTTGGTCATATAGATCTCGCTGTAGACGGGCATGAGAGAGTGCCCGCTGCCGAGCGCTGCGACGACGGCAAAGAGCGGCGCGATGAAGATGATGGAGTAGCCGCGGTAGGCAAAGACCATGAGCAGGATGAGGCTGATGAAGATCATGGAGAGTTCCATGCCACTTCCCCTTTCATACGTTCATAAAAGAAGGAGCTGTCGCACGAAGGTAGAAAACTTCGTGAGCAGCCCCTGTCTTTATGTCAGATATATCGCTACAAGCGCCCCTTCCACCGCTTGCGCGGTCCCCCTCCCCCGTGCCGCACGGGGGAGGCTTGGGATTATGGCATATTAGCTTCCCCCGCCGGGCGGGGGAAGTGGCGAGCATCGCGAGCCGATAGGGGCGTTTATGCAACAGTTCCTTAATTGGATCAGATATGCGCCTTGTCCTTGATGTACTTGCGCGCCTTGATGGCGTACTCAAGCGGATTCGCCTTTGCGGGATCCTGCTCTGCCTCGACGATGAACCAGCCGTCGTAGTCCGTGGCGTTCACGATGTCGAAGATCGGCGCAAAGTCGATGCAGCCGTCGCCCGGCACGGTGAACATGCCCGCGCGTACGCCGTCGAGGAAGCTCATCTTCTTCGCCTTGACCTCCTTCAGGACATCGGCACGCACGTCCTTGAGGTGGATGTGGCGGATGCGCGGCATATACTTCTTGAGGATGGCGATGTGATCCTCGCCCGAGCAGACGAGATGTCCCGTATCATAGAGCAGCCAGACGAGTGCAGGATCGGTCATCTCCATGAGGCGGTCGATCTCCTCCGTGGTCTGGACGCCCGTGCCCATGTGATGATGATAGGTCATCGTAAGACCGATCTTCTTCGCAACCGCGCCGAGCTTGTTCAGCCCCTCGGCGAGCGTCTTCCACTGCTCCTCCGTGTTGTAGGGCTTGCCGTCGAAAACGGGGACATCCAGCTTGCCCTGCACGCTGTTGCCCTGCTCGGCGACGTTGCAGAACTCCGCGCCCATCGTCTTGAGGAACTCGCAGTGCGCGATGAAGTCCTTCTCCACCTGCTCGTACGGCTGGGTGAGGAGGAAGGAGCTGAACCACGCGCTGGCGATGCTCATGCCGCGCAGCTCGAGCGCCTTCTTGAGGACAGCCGTATCCTTCGGATACTTGCCGCCGACTTCGCAGCCCGTGAAGCCTGCAAGCGCCATTTCGCTGACGCACTGCTCAAAGGTGTTCTCCTTGCCGAGATCCGGCATGTCGTCATTGGTCCACGCAATCGGGGCAATGCCCAAACGAATCTTTGCCATGTTTCTGACCTCCATCATTGACTGAATCAAAACTTCTCATATCAGCTTCCCCCGTGCCGCACGGGGGAAGCTAAATTTTCTCAGTACTTCCGCGCCGCATCCAGATGCGGGATCATGCGCTCGCGCTGCACGCGGTTGACCTCGTCCATCGTGCTGACCTGTGCAACACCGACGCGCCACCAGTTGCCGTAGCCGTGTACCATGGACTTCGGCAGCACCTTGCAGTCAATCAGCGTCGAGACGTTCTGCTTCTTCGCATCCTCAAGCGCGGCTTTCAGCTCTTCAGCGGTGTTCGCCTTGTAGGTCCTCAGACCAAAGGACGCGGCGTTCATCGCGAAGTCTACGGGGACGAAGCCGCCGTCGAGCTGACCGGTCTTCGGGTTGCGGAAGCGGAGCTCCGTACCGTAGCTGCCCTGTCCATGCCCGATCTCAAGGTTGTTGATGCAGCCGTTCGTCATGTTGTCAAAGAGGATGATGTTGACTTTGATGCCCTCGGCAATCGCCGTTGCAAGCTCGGAGTTCAGCATCATGTAGCCCGCGTCGCCGACGAGTGCATAGACCTCGCGGTCGGGTGCGGCGAGACGGACACCGAGGGAGGCATTCAGCTCGTAGCCCATGCAGGAGAAGCCGTACTCGACATGATAGCCGTCGACTTCCTTCGTGCGCCATGCACGCTGCAGGTCGCCCGGAAGACTGCCCGCCGCGCAGACGACGATGGCGTTCTTGTCGATTGTCTCATCGAGCACACCGAGCACGCGCGTCTGGAGGAGGGACGAACCCGTCAGTTCGATGAACTCCTTGCTCGCCTTCTTGAAGTCAAACGCATCGTTGACCTCGGGCACGAAGTCCTCACCCGTGTACTCAAGATGATAGATGCGGTCGACTTCGGCATCCGTCTTTGCCTTGGCATCCTTTACGGCTGCCGCATAGTCCGCGCTGACCTTCCAGCCCGTCTTTTCGAGCGCAGCATCGAGCGCCTTCAGCCCCTCCTGCGCATCCGCGACGACCTGCACGGCGTCCATCTTGTACGCGTGGAAGCGCGAGATGTTGATGTTGAGATACTCCACCTCGGGGTTCTGATAGAGCCACTTCGAGGAGGTCGTAAAGTCCGTATAGCGCGTGCCGACACCGATGACGAGATCCGCGTCCGCGCCGATGAGGTTCGCGCCGAGGCTGCCCGTCTCGCCGATGCCGCCGAGGTTCAGCGGATGATCCCAAACGATGGTGCCCTTGCCCGCCTGCGTCTCGCCGAACGGGATGCCGTACTTCTCCGCGAATGCGCGGAACGTATCCTCCGCCTCGGAGTAGCGCACGCCGCCGCCGAAGATCATGATCGGCTTCTTCTTGCGCGTGATGAGCTGTACCGCCTCCTCGATTGCATACGGGGAGGGCGCAGGACGCTCGATGCGATGGACGCGCTTCTTGAAGAAATGCACGGGGTAGTCATACGCCTCACCCTCGACATCCTGCGGAAGCGCGATGCAGACTGCACCCGTCTCTGCCGGATCGGTGAGGACGCGCATGGCGTTGATGCACGCCGTCATGAGGATCTCGGGGCGCGTCACGCGATCCCAGTATTTGCAGACCGCCTTGAAGGCATCGTTGCTCGTGATGGAAAGGCTCGACGGCTGCTCCATCTGCTGCAGCACGGGATCCGGCTGGCGATCCGCATAGGTATCGCCGGGCAGGAAGAGGACGGGAATGCAGTTCGCCGTCGCCGTCGCCGCTGCCGTCACCATGTTGAGCGCGCCGGGACCGACGGACGAGGTGCAGGCGTAGATCTGCTTGCGGCGCTTCTGCTTTGCAAAGCCCATTGCTGCGTGCGCCATGCCCTGCTCGTTGCGCCCCATGCGCATGATGAGATTTCCCGCATCCTGCTCAAGCGCCTGTCCGATGCCGACCACGTTGCCATGGCCGAAGATGCCGAAGATGCCCTCGAACATCGGATTCTGCTTGCCATCGAATTCAATGTACTGGTTGTTGAGGAACTTCACGAGTGCCTGTGCGACTGTAAGGCGAATCGTCTTTTCCATGTGCTCTCCTCCACTCAATATAGGAACCGTCTGTGATGTGCCCCCACGCGAACGCTTAGGGAGCACATATCACATTCACAAAAGCTGCAATCCGAAATATTCTCAGCGGTTTGGCTGCCAAATCTTCGCATTCTCGTCGAGCAGCCACGTATGCTCGGGCAGATCCGTGCGCGTCTTCTTCCACGGGTCGCCGGGCAGATGACGGATCATCCAGCTGTACCACATCGCGTAGCCGGGCGCTGCGACCTGCGGGTGCATATAGCCGCCCGTGATCTCCGACCAGCTGTTGTGCTCGATCTTAAAGGCATTGTCGCCGATGAACGCTGCGCCGAAGCCCTGCGGCTTGTCGAACTGGTAGGTGTATACCTCCGGCTGCGGATGGTTGTGCGGGATGTAGCCCGACCAGCAGCCCGGCGTATTCACGACCTCGCCGTTGACCATGTTGGAGTACGGCGCATTCTCATAGTCGAAGATCGTGCGCACCGTGCGCTCCGCCGTGCGGTACCACATGCCGCTGCCAAAGACGGGCGACTGGATGTCGGCGGGGCGGTAGAAGACCGGCGCAAAGTCACGATCATTCTCCGTCTTCTGCACAAGCACCGTCGAGCGCTTCAGTGCCTTCAGCACGACCTTCTTGCCGCGCGGAACATGGAGGCAGTAGGGAGCCTCGTCGAAGAGAGACGTGCGGTGCATGATCTCCTTCTTGCCGTCCCAGTGCACCTCGACATCGCCCGTCAGGATGACGAACGCCGTCTCCTGCAGGACATCCTCGAACTCCACGACCTCGTTTTCATCCATCAGCTGATAGCCGATGTCCATCAGCATATCGCTCTCGCGCGTCGTCATGGCATTGTAGCCGTGCTTTAATTCCGCGCCCAGACGTCCAAACTTCATATTGTCGCCTCCCATGCGATCTCCGCGATGACCTTCTCGTCCTTGTGCTCCGCCATGAAGGCACCGATCTGCTCCACGGTCTGCATCGCGTTCGAGCAGCTGTGGCTCGCGACGACCATCGCCGCATGCGCCGTGCCGTGCTGCAGGGAGTCCGCTACCGACCAGCCCTCAAGCAGCCCGTAGACGAACGCACTGCCGTAGGCATCGCCGCCGCCGAAGGACTTGAGCAGCTTGATGTTGTAGGACGAAACCTTGTACGCCTTCTTGTCCGCCGTGTAGGCAATCGAGCCTGCCTTGCCGTGCTTGATGACGACGATCTTCGTGCCCTGCGCGATGTACTTGTCCGCGATGAGGTGATCCGCCGGCTCCGTCGCATCCTCGTCGTAGCCCTCGGTGAGGTTGATCTCGTCACGCGAGCCGATGATGACATCCGCCATCGACGCCACGAGCGAGTAGTAGATCTGGATGTCCTTCTTCGTGCGCCAGCTGTACGGGCGGTAGTCCACATCGAAGATGATGCGCGTGCCGTGCTTCTTCGCATACTGCGCAGCGATGAGGCACGCCTCGCGCGACGGGCTTGCCGAGAGCGCCGTGCCCGAGATGATGAGGATCTTCGTGTCAGCGATGTACTGCTCATCCACATCCTCGGGCGCAATCGTGAGATCCGCCACATCGTCACGGTACATGAGGATGCTCGACTCCGTCGGACTCTTGATCTCCGTGAACGTCAGCCCGATGCGCTCGCCGTTTTTCGCGCGCACCATCTGACTCGTGTCGATATCCCGCTCCTTGAAGTAGTTCAGCACAAAATCACCGAACTGATCGTTTGAGACAGCGCCGATGAAGCCGACCTTCTTGCCGAGCTTGTTGATGCCGACCGCCATATTGCCCGGCGAGCCGCCAAGGTACATGGAGAACGTCTCCACCTTGTCCAGCGTGCGGTTCAGCTCATTCGGGTTGAAGTCCAGCGTCACGCGTCCGATCAGAACCACGTCGCGCTTCTTGTTTGCATCAAAGGTAATGAGTGCCATCGTTCCTCTCCTTATGCCTTATCCTTCATGCCAAAGATCTCCATGTGCTTCTTGACGTTCTCGTACGTCCCCTCCACGATTGCCTCGCTGAAGTCGAAGTAGCGGGCGTCGGGCTTCTCCGCCGCCACCTTGCGGATGCGGTTCGCCGAGGAGTCGTAGGATGCCGTCGCAATGTTGATCTTCTGAATCCCATTTGCAATGCACTGCCGGAAATCCTCATGCGTCAGACCCGTGCCGCCGTGGAGAACGAGCGGGGTCTTGACGGCCGCTGCGATCTCCTTGAGGCGGTCGATGCGCAGGACGGGCTGCTCCTTGTAGTTCCCGTGCGCCGTACCGATGGCGACGGCGAGCGCGTCGACCTCCGTCTCCGCGGCAAAGCGCTTCGCCTCCTCCACACTCGTGACGAGGATGTCCACACTCTTGTAGTCGCCCTCGGCGCCGCCCACGCGGCCGATCTCCGCCTCGACATCCGCACCGTAGCTCTTCGCGAGCTTCACGACTTCGCGCGTGCGTGCGATGTTCTCATCGAGGGGATACTTCGAGCCATCGAACATGACCGAGGTAAAGCCGAGGTCGAGCGCAAGCTGGATCGTCTCCATCGTGCCGCCGTGATCGAGGTGCACCGCTGTCGGCATCTTGCACTTCTTCGCCGCCGCGACCATCACAGGCCCCAGGAGGTCAAGCGGGGAATAGCGCAGCCGCCCCTCTGCCACCTGCAGGATGAGTGGTGCGTTCATCTCCTCGGCGGCTCTGATCGCGCCCATCGCCATCTCCATGTCGGAGACGTTGAACGCGCCCACCGCATACGTGTGATCCGGCTTCGTCACCAGATCGGACAATTTGACAAGTGGCATGGCATTCCCTCCTGTATATGCTCGTTAGAACAGCTCGTTGTAAATCGCGATGATCTCTTCCTTCGTCGGAACGCGCATCGTGTTCTGGGGGCTGCCGCTCTCAAGTGCATCTGCCGCCATCTTGTCCGTCTGCGCGAGGAAGTCCTCCTTCGTGAAGCCGCGCTGCGCAAGGCACTCCTCCGTCGTTGGGATACCAACCTCCTTGCAGAAGCGCGCCACCTCTGCAACAAACGCAACGGCTGCATCATGGTCGGGCGTCGTGTCGTCCGCAACCTCCATGATGCGTGCAATCGTCGCAAAGCGATCCGTGTTCTCCTCAATCGCAAACTTCATGCACGCGGGCAGGAGAATCGCGTTTGAAACGCCGTGCGCGATGTGGAAGAGGGCGCCGATGGGGCGGCTCATGCCGTGGACGATGGTAACCGAGGCGTTGTTGAACGCAATGCCCGCCTCCGTCGCCGCAATCGACATGGCAAGGCGCGCCTCGACATTTTTGCCGTCCGCATAGCAGAGCGGGAGATTCTTGTGAATCTTCTTGATGGCGGAGAGTGCAAACGTATCCGTCAGCGGCTGTGCGCGGCGCGACGTGTACGCCTCAATCGCATGGCAGAGGGCATCCACGCCCGTCGCTGCCGTCACGGCGGGCGGCGCCGTCATCGTAAACGAGGGATCGACCACCGCGAGTGCAGGGATGATCGAGGGACCGCCGAGCAGCATCTTGACATTGTTCTCCGTATCCGTGATGATCGTGTTCTTCGTCACCTCGGAACCCGTGCCCGCCGTCGTCGGAATCGCCACGAGATAGGGAACCTGCATATCGATGCTGACGTGCATATAGTCGCTGATCTTGCCCTTGGCAACCGACATGAACGCAATCGCCTTTGCCGCATCCATCGGCGAGCCGCCGCCGAGCGCAACGATGAAGTCGCACTTCTCCGCCTTGTAGACCGCAAGACCGTCATACACCATCGTATCCGTTGGCTCCGCGCTCGCACCGTCGTAAATGACGTGCGGAATGCCCGCCGCATCGAGTGCAGCCTCCACCTTCGCCGCATTGCCGAACTTCACCATGAACGGATCCGTGACGATCAGCGCCTTTGTTCCCTTGCCCTTGATGTGTTCACCCAGCTCATCAATGACATTGGTGCCGGAAATGATCTTTGCAGGAACCATAAACGTGTAACCCATCGTATCCACTCTCCTATTCTGACGATGATGACTTTTTTGATAAAGTTTTGATTACCTTATGGATATAATTTACACCTTTTCTTCTCCGTTGTCAAGAAAATCTATATATTTTTATACTTTTTTGGGTCTATGGCAACTGTTACAGATTCGCGATGCGTACTCCACGCAGAACCCTCGTTACGCAAGCGGACGTGTGCTCGTCCGCCTA